>JAAUXU010141540.1_pt1 | contig 14022 bp, 12 predicted proteins | sample 7278151 | NCBI WGS metagenome assembly JAAUXU01 (sample SAMN14350113, study PRJNA611818) | marine sediment metagenome | isolation source: surface marine sediment (1.8m) | place: French Polynesia: Moorea | collected 2018-08 | reverse complement strand
GATGCGCCGTCGGATGGCCGGTACCCTCGCTTTCTTCAAGCGCTTCGCGTAGTGCCTGCGCCAGTTCCTGGCGCAATATCGGTTTGTAGAGAAACTTGCGAATACCCAGGCGACGCGCCTTGTCTTCGTTGATCCGTTCGCTGAAACCGGTGGCCAATATGACGGGATGCCCCGGGCGAATCTGCATCACCCGGCGCGCGAGTTCCTTCCCGGTGATGCCCGGCATGGTCATGTCCGTGAGGACGAGGTGAAATTCCCGCGGATTGGCTTCGAAGGCCTCGAGGGCCTTGGCGCTGTCGGTGAAAGCCCTGACGCGATAACCCAGGGAAGAAAGCATGATCTCAAGCAGGCTGACGATCTGAGGTTCGTCATCCACCAATAAAATCGATTCCGACCCCATGATCGTTTCATCTGCTGACCGGACGAGGGATTCGTTCGCTCGGAGCGTATCGGCCATCGGCAGCAGGATACGAAAGACCGAGCCCTCACCGGGTTGGCTGTCCACCTGAATTTCACCCCCGTAACTTTTGATGATGCCGTGTACCACCGCCAGCCCCAACCCGGTCCCCTTGCCTTTGGCCTTGGTGGTAAAATACGGATCAAAAATACGGTCCCGGACGGAGGCCGGCATCCCCTTGCCCGTATCCCGAACGACCAGTTGGACTGCCTGGTCACCCGCCAGCAGCCCTTCCAGGCTGATCGCATCCGTTCGCAGGTCGATATCGTCAAGGGCGATCGTGAGGCGCCCGTCGCCGCCCTCCATGGCACGCGACGCGTTGGTGGCCAAATTCATGATAACCTGGTGCATCTGGGTCGGATCCGCGATGATGGGTGCCTTAGAGTTGATGACCTCCTCGATGGCGATGGTGGACGGCAGGGAGGCCCGGATCAGCTTGACGGCCTCGCGAACCACGTTACCCAACCGCATCGGCCGCGGTTCGACTTCCGCCTGGCGGCTGAATGTCAAAATCTGTGCCGTCAGGTCTTTGGCCCGATGGGCGGCCGTCATCACCTCCCGCAGGTATTGAACCACCTGCTCGTTGCTGCGGCCGGCTTCCATCGAAATTTCGGTATACCCGATAATCGCCGCGAGGATATTATTGAAATCGTGTGCAATGCCCCCGGCCAGCGTGCCGATGGCTTCCATTTTCTGGGCCTGCCGGAGCTGGATCTCGAGGTTCAGTTTCTCCTTTTGAATGCGGGTCAATTCCGTGACATCCATCGCAATCTGGAGTTGGACCAGGCGTCCGTCCGTCCAGCGGATGGCACGGTCGAAATTGAGATATTGCCGCTCGGTGGAGACACTGTTGTATTCCCACACATGCAGACCGGTCGGCTGACCTTCGGTATCGACAAGTTTTGTTGCCGGGCACTGGGAGCAGGCCGTATCCTCGCCTTTGAAAACCCGCCAACATTTCTCTCCGGTTCGATCGCCGCCGTAACCATCCTGCATATGCCGGTTCATCAACAGGATTTCGTGGGTTTCCATGTCGGCCACGAAAATATCGGCATCGATGCTGTCAATAACCGTCAAGAGAATTTCGTGAGAACTCTTAAGTTCGCTCTGCGCACGCTGCCGTTCGGAGATTTCATGTGTCAGATTGACGTTCGCGGTTTGGAGCTCGGCGTGCTTGATCTCAAGCGAATTCTGGATCCGCTGCTGCTGACCAAGCGCCTTCTTGAGGCCCCGCAGCAGCATGGCCAGCGAAAGGGTGACCACCGTTTCCAGCAACAGGAAATTGGCACTGATGACCCACCACTTGGAGATCATATTGGGCGGCATGAAATCGACGGCGTGTTGACCGGTGGCGATTATGAGGCCGAAAACGAAAACCGTCAAAGCGTTCAGCAACAGACAGATTAATGCGACCTGCATGCCGAAAAGGAGTCCGGCCATTACCGGGAATACAAATAACCAGAATGGTCCGGCAGCAAACGGCCCCAGGCGAAAGACGAGCGTGACGCCGAGAACGTAGATGAACAGGAGCAGAACCGCGGCCTTGACTTTGAAGGGGATGCGCCGGGTGAAGGCAGCACAGAGAAACCAGGCGTAGCCCATGGAGTTGAAAAGCGCGAGCCACCAGATGTCTTCCCTGAGGGATAGATACACACTGGGCAGATAAGCGGTGACGCCGAAGACCGCCACGGTCAGATAGATCACCCCCAGGATCCGCTCGCGCCAGTACTGCAGGCTGAGCTTCGAGTCGGTCTCAGGATGAGTTGCACGGTGCAAGATGGTTTTCAAATGGCCGCTGATAGTCTGCACTGCCCCTCTCATCTGAGTTAGTTAGGGATGCCATCCTGTCACGATGGGCCGGTCGAAACACGAGAGGCGCCAGCGATCCTCGCGGATGCCTTCGCCGGGCCCGTCGACCAGGGCTGTGATTTCGCTTGAATGTTCCGCCTATTGTGGTCGTGCCATGGCCTGCCTTCGCGGTTAAATCTTGATTTTGTGTAAACACCTGACTAAGTTAACCATAGTGACGGAATCGGCACCATCAACCCAACCGGGGAGGAACCTGATGAAAAATCCATTAGTGTGGCTGGCCGCCCTTGCCGTCCTGTGTTACGCCGCGATATCGTCCGCGGAAACCGTTTACTACTGGACGGATGAAAATGGTGTGCGCCACTTCAGCAATACGGGTGCGCCCGACGATGTCGAAGAGGTGGGCTCCGTGGCCGGGAGTACGTCACCTACCGAATCGGACGTGCCGGCCGATGCCCCTGAAGGGTCGAGCGAGCCGCCACCCACGGCAAACGAACCGGACGATACCTTAGCCGGTACGCCCGATCCAGACGAGGCGCCTCTCACGGCGCGCGAAAGGGCTGAGCAAACCCAGCAGGATAGAATGGCCCGCCGAGCCGAAAACGAACGCCGGCGCCTTCAGGACGAAATCGCGCAAGTCGAAGGGCGTTCTCTGAGTCGAACTTTTACCGAGGGAATGCGCGACAATCTTTTGGCACCGCTCAAAGAACAACTCGCGCTCCTGGACGCCGACCCGGCCCGGTACTTTCGCATGAAACAACAGGGCGCATTTGTCACGGGTGGGAGGACCTCCAGCAACCGCGATCGCCGTGGCGGCCGGACCGGTGCCATGCGTGATGGCATGCGGGACACGCCTTAACCGCCTGCCCCCCGCAAAATGCGGCGCGCACCACCGGATTACAAAACCTCGGGATGCACAGCCGAAAGGGCCGCTTGCCCAACCCCGTCGACCATCTTCGATCTGACGAGCGGCCTCCGCGGCCCAAAAACGTCAAAAGCGCGATTGCAGGATCGACTTTACCTGATTGCCATCCGCGCCTTCCCCGAAATGGCGCATGATCTCACCCATGGCCTGCATCTTGTTCTTGTAGCGGCCAAAGTCGATATTGTCCCTGATCCAAGCTTCGATCTCCGCCTCCGATACCGTCTGCGGCAGGTACGGCTCCAGAACGGCGATGAAATGCGAAGCTCCGGTGCTCCCCTGGCGCTCGATAACTTCCTTTTCGGATTTAATCAGCTTCTTGAGAATCTTGACCACCTCCCCGTCGGCAAGCGATTTGCTGGGCATGCGCCCGAACTCTCCCATGACGACGCGCAGGGCGGCCGTCGTCTCGGCGTCCTTGGCCTTCATGGCGGCCATCAGATCCTTTTTAATCCGTTGTTGAAGCGCCATGCGTGCACCCCTCTCGTTGAAAGCCGCTCCGGTCGATGATATTCGTTCATGCCACCGCGGCGTTCATCCTGATGGCAAACCTGGTCGCTACGATAGCGCGTTGGGTTTTAAAGTCAAGGCATTGCAAGCAACCGCTGGATAGCATATAGAGGACCCCGCGAAAAGAGCATCGCGGCCCCGCCGCCATCGAACGGCAAGCTATCGGTCGGCCTTACCCCCCCGGCGGGGCGCGCTGGAAAAACGTTGCCGTGGGCGCTGGCGGTCTGTGCCCGCCCCGTCCCATACGGCATCCGATGCGGAGCGCCTGACTTTTGCAAAGCACGATTCCCTCCTCCCGGGTCGAACTCCTGGCACCGGCGGGCAACTTTGAAAAGCTTGAAACGGCGATTCATTTCGGTGCCGATGCCGTCTATCTCGGCGGGCGCGAATTCAACCTGCGGAGCCACTCCGGCAATTTCAGCCGGGATGAGTTGGAAGCCGCCGTTGCCTATTGTCGCCAGCGCGATATCCGGGCCTATGTCACCTGCAATATCTTCCCTCGCAACAGCGACCTCGAGGGCCTCCGCCGGTTTCTCCAGGATCTGGCGGCCATTCGGCCCGATGGCCTGATTGTCGCCGATCCCTCGGTTTTCACTCTGGCCCGGGAGGCGGCCCCCGCCATTCCGATTCACATCAGCACCCAGGCCAATACCACGAGTGTCGCCGCCGCGCATTTCTGGAAAAAGCTGGGGGCCTCACGGATCAATGCCGCCCGTGAACTGCATATCGAAGAAATCAAGGGAATCTGCGCCCAAGGCGGCGTTGCCGTTGAAGTCTTCGTGCATGGCGCCATGTGCATGGCCTACTCCGGCCGCTGTCTGCTGAGCAGCTATCTGGCGAACCGGGACGGCAATCGCGGCCGTTGTGCCCATCCCTGCCGCTGGGACTATGCCCTGGTCGAAGAAAAACGCCCCGGCATGTTCATGCCGATCGATGAAACCGAACGGGGCAGCTTTATCATCAATGCGCGCGACCTTTGCATGATTGCCCATATCCCGGAATTGATTGCATCCGGGGTTACGGCGCTCAAAATCGAAGGCCGCATGAAAGGCATCCACTACGTCGCCACCGTGGTCAAGGCTTACCGCGAGGCCATCGACGCCTACTACCGGCAGGAACCGCCGGGCGCCGTGCAGGCGCAGGGGATCCGCGCACTGGAGGCTGTCAACCACCGCGGCTATGACACCGGTTTCTACTTCGGCCCTCCCTGTCCGCCGGGAAGCGAAGAAAAGGCAAACGTCCCCGGTCATGACTACCGTCTAGTGGGCAAGGTCCTCGCCGACGGCGAAGGTGCCGCGATCGCCGTGGATACCCGCAACCGTTTTTTCAAGGGAGAAATCGTTGAAATGATCAGCCCCGGATGGCCGATCACGCGATGCCGGGTTCGCGCCATCCGCGATGCGGAGGGGCATCCGATCGAACGGGCCCGCCCGGGCTTCAAGGTTACGGTCGACCTGGCCCATGCCTGCCGTCGCGGGGATCTGCTGCGCCGCGTGCGACGGCTGACCGCTGATCGGTCAACCGATCGTTGACCCCGTGATCGCAAGGAGCCAACCATGCTGCTCGTCAACATGAACCACACGCGAAGCGTGGAGACGGTCCGACGCTGTCGCTGGATTCTGGACGCCGGCGTCTTTGCCTGGCAACAGGTCGATGCCCGCGAGGGTTGACAGGCGTCTGCCCGGCGCATGGCGCCCCCCCCGCAACGGATGTGCCCCACCCGATGGGTCGCATCCTCAGGGTTTATGAATAGATGACGTTATAGGTCAACGGCGGGTATTTCCACACCCCGGGTTTGGGTATGATGTGCTGCCCCCCCACCGTCAGCCAGGAGAAATCCGATTTCATTTCCCGCATCTTGCCGTCATCCGGTGGGCGGGCCTGATTGGTGGGCAGGTAGGTGGCTTGAAAGATGCAGATGCTCTTTTTCTTTTCACGAAAGACGACATAGTTTTTGGTGAAGGTCTGCTTGGAGAGTTGGTTGGCGTTTGCCAGGGCTTCCATTTCATCGGGTGCCAGACGCATCAGCACGTATTTGGAGACACCCCGCTCGGATATGCGGATCAACCCACGGGTTTCACTGCTGCCGGCATAGACGGTGGAGATGCAGGGCAGTTGGCGCAGGTACTGCGCGGCCACGATGGCGGCGGTTCGACGGCCGCCGGCCATGACGGGCAGGCCGTAGAACTCGAAGAATTTTTTCTGCAAATCCTCGGCGTATTTGTCGCCCCGTTCGAAAATGTCCTTGGAAATATAACGCAAATCCCGCCCCAGGCTTTCCGTGGCGTCGATGATCGGCCAATCGACCCGGACATGGAAATGCGTCATGCAGTAACGGTTGCGGGCCCGGCTGGCGGGATCCTGCTGGATCAAGAGCGCGTAGTCCACTGGCAGCAGGGTCCTGAGAAAATTGGGAAAGGTGGCGGCATCCAGGTATTTTTGATGGCGGTCGAACTTGTTCGACAGCGGCAGGGTTTTGGAAGACCGCAGATTGGTCTTGGTTGTCTTGTTGAGTTCAAAAAACCGGATGTATTTGCGGTGTTCCGGAGGGATGGTGTCTTCTACGAATAACACCAGGAACGCATTCTGGCATTCGTATTCGACGTCGGGTATCCGGGCGCGCGGCTTGAGCTCACGCCGCGCGACAAACGGAAAGGGGGTGCGTCGCAACTGAAATTTTTCGTAGGAATCGATGAGGGCGTACTGAACCATCAGGTTGTCGAGTTCGTCCCGCAGCAGTTCGTAGTACGAGCGTCGCAACCGGTTTTCGCCGCTGAGTTCTTCTCTGACCTTCCAGAAAGTCAATGGGGGCTCCCGGTTATGATGGCAATTGACGGCCGGGCCGCTGGAATGGGCAAATCGGCGGTGTTTCCCGCCGCGGGCCATCACCGTTGCGGGCGTTCGCATGCGGGTTGGCATCATGCCGCGCGGCGCCGATTTCTGGCGGCCGCTGATACCCACAGCCCGCTGCCCTTTCCGGCCGTTATTGAGGGTGTTGCGAAAAGAAGTAATCCACCTGCCAGTCAGAACCTACCGATATTGATAGCATTTATTTCCGGAAGCGTCAACGGGGCCCGCGATCGGGACGATCGAATTTTTCCGCCCAGGTGTAAACGCGCGCACGATAACGGTACCCCAGAAACAGCAGCAGCGCACAGAGGCCAAGCAGCGCCGCGAACACGCCGTACAAGCGTTCGAACAGCATGGCGCCCTGGAGGCTGAGCATCAAGGTCCCCGGCATGCGCCCGACGATGGCCATGATCAGGAACAATTGCGTGGGCAGGGTCGTGATGCCCAGAAACAGGCAAAGATAATCCTTGGGAAACCCGGGGAAGACGAAGAGGAGAAATACCACCAGCGTGCCCTGGTGGCGCACGTTTTGATCCAGCCGCGCCAGCAGGGCGGCGGGTATCATGCGGCGGATGAACCGCATCCCCAACAACCGGCCGAGCTTGAAGTTGATCCAGGAGCCCAGGCTCAGGCTGAGGGTCGAGAAGAAAAACCCTTTCCAGGCGCCGAACAAATAACCGCCGATAAAGCCGGTGGCCTCCCCGGGAACGGGCGCCAGCAGCACCTGACCGACCTGCAGGCCCATGAAGGCAAGCGGCGCCCACGGTCCGAAGGATTGGATGAAGGCCTGGGTGCGTTCGCGATCGATCAACAGGGCATAGAGTCGGCGGACGCCGTCCGCGAGCGGATCGAAAAAAAGCAGCAGGGCGCCAAGCAGGGTGGCCAGAATCAGGGCCAGCGGCCAATAGCGCCAGAATGAGGGTCGTCCTTTGGCCATCGTCAATCCGGCAGAAAATCGAAGATGGGGGGCCCGCCCATGCAACTGATGGAGAAGGTCTGGCCAGCGCTCGATGCGAATGCGCAGTCGGCGCCGGCCGCCAGGAGCGGGTCAGGACTCGTTCTCGTCCGCATCCGCGGTATCGCGTTGTTGCTGAAGCGCCTTCTTGCGCGACCAGCGCTCGAAAAAGCCCATCATGCCGGCGGCATACGCACGATCGACTTTTTCTTCCCTGACCTTGACGCCCGCCTGCCCCTGCACGGCCTCGCGCAGACATTCGGTCTTGCAGTAGCACACCATACAGGACTCGGGCGTTTCCCGCAGGCCGTCGTCGCCCATGGGGAAGACACATTCGAGCTTACCGTAGCAGTAAGGACGTTCTTCGCGGGTCATAATCTTCCAATCTCCGGCGGCATCACGTCACCGGCGGCGTCTCGCCGCGCATCTGGCGAATCAGACCGCTGTCGGCGTAGCTGTAATAGGTGCCGTTGCCGATGACGATGTGCTCGTGGACGACGATGTCCATGAGCAGACAGGCCTGAACGAGCCTGCGGGTGACGGCGGTATCCTCAGGGGATGGCTGCGGATCCCCGGAAGGATGGTTGTGGGCCAGGATCAGCGCGGCCGCATGGTGATCGAGGGCGGCCCGCACCACTTCGCGGGGATAGACATGGCTTCCGGTGAGGGAGCCCTCGAAGAGCGTCTCAACGCCCAGAACGCGATTGCGGGCGTCGAGAAAGACGACCTTGAACTGCTCGCGTTTCTTGTCGCGCATGGACTGGTAGAGATAGTCGAAAAGCACCTGGGAGTTGTTCAGAGGCACCTCGCCGTGCATCCGATGTTCCAAATAGCGCTCACAGACCGCCGGAACAAGTTTGAGACCCAGCAGATTGCGGGGCCCGATGCCGGCGACTTCACACAACTCGCGCGGCGATGCCTCCAATACGGCCGGCAGGCTGCCGAAACGCGCCAGTACCGCTTTGGCTGCCGGTTTGCAATCCCGTCGCGGTGTGGCCAGCGTCAGCAGTAGCTCGATGACTTCGTAGTCATGAAATCCGGACAGGCCCGACCGGCGGAAGCGCTCCCGCAGGCGTTCGCGGTGTCCTTCGGCTGTCGGGGATTGGGGTTCGGGCATGCATTCGCTCCCACGGGTCCTGGATATAATCCCGCCAACCGTCCCGGAGGGCACGGGGGTCGGCGTCTATTCGAACTCCTGTTTCAGATCGCGCGTCATCAGGCGATAGACCGCTTTTTCGGGCGGCAGGCCCTCATACAGAATGGCGTACATCGCCTGGCAGATGGGCATTTCCACTTCCAGCTTGCGGGCCAGATTGTAGACCGATTTGGCGGTCTTGACGCCCTCGGCCACCATGCGCATCTCGGCCAGAATTTCGTCAAGGCGCAGCCCTTCGCCGATCTTCTTGCCCACGGTATGGTTGCGGCTGAGGTCTCCGGTGCAGGTCAGGATCAGGTCGCCCACACCGGCAATACCCGCCAGTGTCCGCGGATCCGCCCCCATCCGTCGTCCCAGCCGCTGTATCTCGGTCAAGCCCCGCGTGATCAGAGCTGCGCGTGTATTGAGCCCCAGTCCCAGGCCGTCGATGACCCCGGCGGCAATCGCGATCACGTTCTTGATGGCCCCGCCGATTTCGACGCCGACGACGTCTGTGTTGGTGTAGACGCGGAAGTAGGGCGTCACAAAAACAGATTGCACCCTTTCGGCCGTCGCCATGTCCGTACTTGCCGCGGTCACCACGGTGGGCGCCTTGCGGGCCACTTCCTTGGCGAAGCTGGGGCCGGAGACGACGGCCAGTTGTTGTTCCGGCCAGCCCTTCAGCACGTCCTGGATAACCCCGTTCATGGTCAGGTGGGTCTGATTCTCGATGCCTTTGGAGGCCGTGACCAGCAGGGTGGCCGGATCCAGACTGTCCGCCATCTCGCCGACGAGAACCCGCATGACATGCGAGGGCACGACCACCAGGACAAGATCCTTGGCCGCCACCACCCGGCGAAGATCGTTGGTCGGCTTGAGGTTTGCGGAGAGCGTCACCCCGGGCAGGAAGACTTTGTTCTCGTGCTGTTTTTCGATCTGCCGGCATACTTCCGCCTCGAACACCCAGAGATCGATCGCATACCCCTTGCAGGCCAGCAGATTGGCCAGGGCGGTGCCCCAGCTGCCGGCCCCCACGACACCCAGGCGAAGATGGTCATCCGTGTTCATATCGATGTCACTCCTCATCGTCGGGGGCGATAGCATTTAGGGGCCCCTGCCATGCATGACGGGCATCGGCGGCCCCCGTAAAGGCTCAGGCTTCCGAGGCCTCGTCGGATTCTTCGGCCGCTTCGCCGTTTTCGTCCTTTTCAGCCAGGCGGGCCGCTCCGATCACCCGCTCGCCGGTGATGATCTCGATCAATTTGACCCCCTGGGTGTTGCGTCCGATGACCGAAATGCCCTCAATCGGCATCCGAATCAGCTTACCGAAGTCCGTCATCAGCATCAGGTCGTCATCATCGTCGGCCAGAAGGATGCCCACCACCTGTCCGTTGCGCTCGCTGGTCTTGATCGTGATCACGCCCTTGCCGCCGCGCTTCTGCACCGGGTACTCGTCCACCGAAGTTCGCTTGCCGTACCCGTTCTCCGTAACGGAGATGAGGGTTTGGCCGTGGGTCAGGACCTCCATGCCCACCACCCGATCGCCGGCCATGAGGTTGATGCCGCGCACCCCGCGCGCGATGCGTCCGGCTGCGCGGACGTCGATCTCGTGAAAACGGATCGATTTCCCCTGGGCGGTCCCCAGGAACACGTTCAGGGTGCCGTCGGTGACGCGCGCACTGATCAACTCGTCGCCCGCCATCAGGTTGAGGGCGATGATGCCGCCGGCCCGCGGCCGGCTGTAGGCCATCAGGTCAGTCTTTTTGATGATGCCCTGGCGCGTGGCCATGATGATGTAGTTGCCCGGCTGGAATTCAGGTACGGCCAGGACGGTGGTCAGGGTTTCGCCCGGCTCGAAGTTCATCAGGTTGACGATAGCCTTACCGCGGCTGGCCCGTCCAGCCTGCGGCAGCTCGTATACCTTGGACCAGTAGACTTTGCCGTTGTTGGTGAAGAAAAGAAAGGTGTGGTGGGTCGAGGCCACGAAGAGATGCTTGACGAAATCTTCGTCGCGGGTGCCCATGGCTGTCTTGCCCCGCCCGCCCCGGCGCTGGCTCTGGTAGAGCGTCAGCGGGGTGCGCTTGACATAGCCCTTCTGGGAGACGGTCACCACCATGTCCTCTTCCACGATCATGTCTTCCAGGGTGATCTCGCGCGAGGACACCCGGATTTCCGAGCGCCGGTCGTCGCCGAAGTCGGTTTTGATCGCTTCGAGCTCGGTTTTGATGATCTCGAGCACGAGCTTTTCACTGCCGAGAATTTCCCGGTAGCGGGCGATGTTCTCCAGGGTCTGGCGATAGTCCTCGATGATCTTGTCGCGCTCCAGCCCGGTGAGGCGCTGCAGGCGCATGTCCAGGATGGCCTGGGCCTGGATGGCCGAAAGACCGAAATCGGCAATGAGCCGCTCTTTGGCTTCCGCCGGGGAGCTGGAGGCCCGGATCAGGGCGACCACGGCGTCAATGTTGTCCAGCGCAATCTTGTAGCCCTCAAGGATATGGGCCTTTTCCTCGGCCTTGCGCAGATCGAAGCGCGTGCGGCGCACCACGATCTCCTTGCGGTGGCGGATGAAGTGCTGCAGGAGTTCTTTCAGGTTCAAGAGTTCGGGCCGGTTGTCGACGATGGCCAGAAAGATGACCCCGAAGCTGCTCTCCATGCGGGTGTGCTTGTAGAGCTGGTTGATCACCACGTCCGCAAACTGATCGCGCTTGAGGCCGATGGCGATACGCATCCCGTCCTTGTCGGATTCGTCCCGCACGAAACGGATGCCGTCGATCTGCTTGTGGCGCACCAATTCGGCAATCTTCTCCACCAGGCGGGCTTTGTTGACCTGGTAGGGCAGTTCGGTCACGATGATGGTTTCGGACTGGTTGCGCTGGTCCTGCTCCACCTCGACGCGGGCCCGCACGCGGATGATGCCGCGCCCCGTGGCATAGGCCTCATGAATCCCCTTGGTGCCATAGATGATGCCCCCGGTGGGAAAGTCCGGCCCCGGGACGATGCCGATCAACTCCTCCAGCCCCAGCGACGGATCATCGATCAAGGCAATGGTGCCGTCGATGATCTCGCCCAGGTTGTGGGGGGGGATGTTGGTGGCCATGCCCACGGCGATACCGGCCGAGCCGTTGACCAGCAAGCTGGGAATCCGGGCCGGCAGGACCGCGGGTTCGGTCAGCGTACCGTCGTAGTTTTCGATGAAATCGACGGTTTCCTTGTCAAGGTCCTCCAGCATCTGGTGGGCGACCTTCATCATGCGCACTTCGGTGTAGCGCATGGCCGCCGGCGGGTCGCCGTCGATGGATCCGAAGTTGCCCTGGCCGTCCACCAGGGGGTAGCGCATCGAAAAGTCCTGGGCCAGACGCACGATGGTATCGTAGACGGCGGTGTCCCCGTGGGGGTGGTACTTACCGATGACGTCGCCCACCACGCGGGCCGATTTCTTGTAGGCCTTGTTCCAGTCGTTCTTGAGCTCGCGCATGGCGTAGAGCACCCGGCGGTGGACCGGTTTCAGGCCGTCGCGCACATCCGGAAGCGCCCGGCCGATGATCACGCTCATGGCGTAGTCCAGATAGGACTTTTTCATTTCGCGCTCGATACTGATGGCGGGCAATTTTTCGTTGTTCATGGTTGTGTCCTGTGTTGCTGCCGTCTAGTGGTTCATGCTTGTCCCCGGAGGGGCGTCGTCGCGGCCTTCAGGGGCGATGCTGGCCTGATAGTTGTGCTGATATATGTCGGCCAGGGTCAGGAAGGCGGTCACCACGAGGGGGCCGTAGATGATGCCCAGAATCCCGAAAAGCCTCAGTCCGCCGATGATGGACAGAAAAACCAGCATGGTGTGCATCTGAACCCGTTTGCCCACGACGCGCGGTTTGAATAAATATTCAATTAAAAGGGTAATCACAATGTAAAAAATCACGAAAAACACCCCGGCGCCGGGCCGGCCGGTCAAAAAGAGGATAATTGTGGCCGGCAGGAAAACAACCCCGATGCCGACGATGGGCAGAAAGGCCAGGAGCCCCATGATGACCCCCCAGAGGATGGGGGACTGCAGACCGAAGAGGGCAAAGATGCATCCGCCCAGCACCCCCTGGATGAGGGCGCTCACGCCATTGCCGATAAGGATGGCGCCGGCCATGTCCTGAAATTTGGCAACCAGGCGCTCCTCCTGATCCTGGGGCAGAGGGGATATATCGAAAATGAATCCCAGCAGGCGCTGACCGTCCAGGAAAAGGTAAAAACAAACCAGCAGCATGAAAGAAAAATTGACGATGAATTTCAATATGTTCGAGGCGATGGCCTGGGCTTGGCGGTAAAGGAACAGGCCCACGTTCTTGCCGAGTTCCGAAAAGGCATTCTGGAGCTGATCGACGCTGATGTCGACGCCGAAAGGCGCCAGCAGTGCGTTGGCCAGGTTCAGCACCTGGCTGCCTTCCACCAGCCGCTGCAGCTGATGGCTGACCTCGGCCGTCCGCCCCATGTCGTAGAGACCGAAAGCCTCCTGGGCCAGGATGCCAGCAAACAGGGCGATGGGAACGAAAACCAGGAGGAAAATGAGCACGCAGGTGAGCAGCGAGGCCAGGGACGGTTTCGCCCGGCACCGGATGTGTTTGTAGACCGGGTTGAAAAGTCCGGTGACGACGCAGGCCATGATCAGGGTCGAGCCAAAGGGCCAAAAAAGCCAAGCGATAAGGCCAATGGACAGTAGGAAATAGGCCAGAAAAACCCACAGCGTGATGTCGTTTTTTTGGAGGCCGTTCATGAGTTGCACCGCGTTTGCTGGGTGGCCACAAACAGGGGGTGTGTCGGTTTCAACGATAGAGGGTGCCTGCGAATTCGGGGTGCGGCGTATCGCTGCGCACGGGGTGACCGCAAGAAGAACCACGGCGCACCTGCCCGGCGTCCATGCGGGGGGCGGCGCGTCGTGGTCGGTTGGATGTCTGTTGGCAGCCGTTGAGGTTATCGGCTGATGAAACCGCCGAAGAGAAGCAGCAGAATGGCCAGGTAAACGCCAACGGCGTTGTAATTCCCGCCGCTAAGATCATATGTCACGCACCCGCCGATGATGGCGGGCACCATGCTGAACACCATGATCCCGATCTTTCTAGGGGTATCCATTCCTGCAGTGCTCCTTTGTTTGGCCTGGTCTACGAGTCCGCGCCTTTCGGGTGCGGTCCGCTGATAACCTATTAAAATCCAGGATTTTTTAGCAGATGCCCCAGACGTTGTAAAGCAAAAAAAACACGGCGGGCGGAAGATTTACGACCGGCCGCCAGCGGCGTATGAAGTCCGGGCTTAAGGTCGTCGGCGCCTTATGCGCGAATTGCCTGCGGGCCTATGGTCCCAGCGCCGGCCCTTGCCCGGTTGCAACGCTGCCGGGATTGGATTAG
>JAAUXU010153144.1_pt1 | contig 14023 bp, 12 predicted proteins | sample 7278151 | NCBI WGS metagenome assembly JAAUXU01 (sample SAMN14350113, study PRJNA611818) | marine sediment metagenome | isolation source: surface marine sediment (1.8m) | place: French Polynesia: Moorea | collected 2018-08 | reverse complement strand
TGTGTGTGTGTGTGTGTGTGTGTGTGTGTGGCAATGTCTGCAATACGGGCGGACTGTTATTGCCCCAAAAATCTGGACTCAAACTCGCGTCCGAACTTGAAAAATCTTCCATTTTTGGCAAGTGACTCGAGTCCAATTTCTAGGACTCTTTACTACATTAATACAATTGAATAACTTGTATGGTGACCTCATTGTAGGGCTTTTAGGTCTGTTTTTAACCAGGTGGATCAAAGTATCCAATGACCAGGGTGAGCCAAAGGTTCTGTCAATGGAGCTTTCTCAACCAGACGAAAACAAAAAAAACTTGTGAGATGTCAAGTTCAAAGTCTATGTGTATACATGATAGATGAGTAAAATGTCAACCAATGTTGGCTCGTATTTGAATACCGCTGAAATGAATCTTTACAGTGCGATCCGTACTGGACATTTGAATCCAGCTCATTTCCTCGCACATACAGGGTGGCCAATCAATTCCGTTACATGCTGGACGCCACCTTTTAAGGAAATATTTTCCCTCTGTATGAGCCGCACATAAGTGGCTCGAAGACCCTGAAGGCCCTCAACATGTTTTAGTTGGACGCCGTCAACTTGGAAGCCGCGCGGCTTCCGGCAAGGCCCTCCATGAGCAGGTAAGCCAGGTTATGAGGGCCAACGGAAGTGACTGTGGATCTGGTCACTCAGCTTTGCGTGAAGCTGCACCAGACTGGCGTTGGTGCTCGTGGACGGGGACCTTCTGGTGACCTCTTTCCCTGTCTAACACAGGTACTACATAGAGGACGCGTTGCAGCTGTGCACGCGAGAGAAAGAGAGACGTGCAGGAAAAGTTTATGAAATTTGATTTGGCTCCTCGGACTGAAGGCCTGCAGGGTATAGAAAAAAAGTTATGTATGCCTAACAAGCTTAACAAAATAGGTTGTCTTTGTGCGTGCCATGAGCTTCAAGATCAGGACGGCGACGAGATTCTGATCCAAAGTTTCTTTAAGGTCTTACCTAAAGCTATACATGGAAATAAGGTGGCAGCTCCGCCAGAGCAAGATTGTTCATCCTCTCCTGTAGAAATATGCAATGTGGACCTCAGTTAGCAATCTTTAGACGACGATGATATAAGCATCATATATGAAGCGAGAAGTAGAAATTCGTATATGCAAAGTGCATTTCCGTGCCTAGGGAGATTGCACGACAAAAAAAAAGTTAGCCAGTCGCACACGTACTTTCCAGTAAAAAGGCACAAACATAAAGTGACATCTCAAGATGACTTTTAACTTAAAAATGGGGTCATCGGGCTGAACGTCTCACACATAATGTGACAATAACGAGTAATGTCAGGATGTGTGACATGTATTTGGAGGGCAGTCATGAGCCGGCGAGAGAGGTCGGTGCCCCTCAGAGCCTTGAAGACTCCGTAGGCAACGTTGAAATGTCGACACTCATGAGCATGTCTTTTGTAAGTGTCAATGCATCTTGAGTCTGGTTGGCGGCTTCGGTGGCGACCTAAACATTTTCGAAGCTCCAGAAGGCCTTTTCAAGCTTGCTCAGGGCCAAAGACGTGGGCTTCTGCTGCACAGACGCCCGGACTTTGTCCATGCTGGTCACTGCTCTGGTGTGTAGAGTCACGCCAGAGCGCACAGTCTTGGGGGACAGCATTGCCTGGTGTGTGTTTTGCACTCGCCATCCTGAGTAGGCAAGAAATAGGATATTCAGACTGAATATCCCAAAATATATAACAGCCATGATGTTCCTGAAAGTGTTCAGTGAATAAATTCATTTTACGTAAAAAGGTACCCTCATAGTAAGTCTGAAACAAGGTTTTTCAGCTGTTTCCAGTTCACGTACCCCCTCAGAGGCCAAGAACCATCCCTGCACGAGTCCTCACCATCGTACGTCCATCAATATAGCAGCAGATGAGAAGTAGGCTTCATAACAGAAAATTGCCTATGGAAATTGCTTCACGAACCCCTAGGGGTTCACCGACCCCTCCGTGAATCCTTGAGCCCCAGTCTGAAATCTCTACTTTCTGGGCATGTTGTTTTTGTTCCATTAGTAAGAGTTGTTGTGCTGCTGGCGTCGCTTAATATAAGTAAACGTAGCAAGTGTCTGTAGGAAGCTAAACATGGACCAGCTCGAATGTAGCGTGGTTCAGCCTGGTCTCTTGCGCCGAGATCAAGAATGGAGACACGGTGACTGGCAACAACTACAGGTCTGACAGTCTCTTTATGCCAAGTTACCTATGATCAAGATACATTCATGTCATGATTATTGGAGACACCGCACGACGAGATCATTTGGTTGCGACAACCAGAGACTCCTTGACGAATACCTGCGACGCCACGATGCTCAGTTACTAACACAGACACTAAGCAGTGGTTTATTCATTGCCTTCCTCTGCATAAGTGTTTCTTCTTGTGAAATCTGAGAAATGACTTTCCGGGTCGAACAGCACAAAGCACTTCAGTCAGCTTCTAACAATGGAGGAAATTCAGGCGCAGAATAACTGTTTGGCCTTAGTACTGCATTATAATTCAAATTCCTGATAAAAGGCTCTGAGTGGAATAAGCAGTGTTCACATTTCCGCATCGATGTCACCAGAGGGGACTCTCACATCATCTGTTTTATTTCTGCCTGAGGAGAGATATGATTATGTCACACCCACCTTGTACCAAGCTCAAGGGCCTGAGAACAGGTTTGAGAGTGTGACTACAAAACCCCTGGTGTTCTTTGCATCGCGCGTTCAGTGGCTGACGCACCAGGTAACTTGATTCCATTAAATTTCACTTCAAAAAGAACTAGAATAGTGAGTTAACACAATGTTTTGGTCTCTCTCTGTTTGTCTCCCACATTGCAGCTACTTTCTCACAATGGGTAGAAGCAACTCTTGTTTTAGAGGAAGTGATGCTGACGCAGTTGATATGCCGAAAAGTGGATCACTGAGTGCGTCGAGTGGAAAACACTGACTTCTTGTATGAGGTTTGACAGATCTTTACTGACCCAATGAAAAAGTTCACAATGTTTTGCTAGTCAACGTCTGCAGTCTGACAGACGTCTTCCACTCAAACATAAGACTTCACAGACGAGCTCCAGCTCTTTAGTTTGCTAAACCGAGGTAGCCTCTTTACCATTTGTACTCAAAGCCGATATAGCAAAGAGACCTTTTTGCTACGTCTCCACCGTAGTTGTTCTCTGTCATTGCTGTGGATACGCTATCAACTCACTACTCGAGTGAGTGTGGTGTTTGCCCTGCTATTGTTGTGCACGTGACCTTTCCAGAATCAGACTCGAGTGAGTGATGCTGCGCCAATCGTTTCTGGCAGCCGTGGCGTTCGCGTCGCTCGTCCAAACTTTTGCTCAAGAAGTCGGCAGCAACAACAACAACGGCAACCCCTGCCAGCCCAATCCCTGCGGGCAGAACTCCATCTGCCTGCTGCGGAACTCTTTCCTCATCTCTTGCTCGTGCAATGAAGGTATCATCGCCATCTTTTGTCTAGTGGAGTCTCTTTCATTCACTTCCTTCTTTGTGTTTAGGCTACCGACAAACAAATGATGGATGTCTGAAGACCAGAGAAACGTTCATCTCGAATCTTTCAGGCCATTTCCCAAAAGATGAAAATCAAGGAGTAAAAACGGAGTCAGTTATCCCAGAAAAAGAAGATGTTCATGCTGAAAGCTCCAGGTAGGTGCAACCGTGTGAGTCACAAATAATCGACGACTTTCATGCCATGTCTTAGTGACACCTCAAACAGCAACGACGACAGCAAGAACAACAACGCTCAACGGCCAAGGTAACACACGATGTCATTCGGAGTCCTTTTGTTACATGCACGTTCAAGCAGATTTGGTCTTTTGGATCGTCCGCGCATCCTGCCGGGACTGCTGAGCAGAGACTTCTCTAAGGCAACACCGGTTTTGTTTGGTACGTACGAGTTTCCAAGCTGTTGCACAGAAAAACACCTATGTCGTCTTTTCTTTAAAGGTACAGACGACCGCCAGGACGCCGGCGACGCCACCAGCTCGACCGTCAACATCATACGAGAGTCCGAGAAGGACGAGGACACAAAGTTGGTGCTTACGACGTAACAGTGACTGTACCAGAGGGACATTTTCTTTCCTTCTTTGCCTCCACCAGACACAATTTGGCTCCAGTCTTTGAGAGCAACCCATTCCAGAGGCCGCCAGGGTCAAAAAAGCCAGAGACACCAGACGACCTCGACAGGCTTTTCCCGGAAGGTAACTCAACCAGAGTCGTGTTACACCGTCAATTACACCGACAAAGGAGAAGTCGAGCTGTTAGTGTAGGCCTGGAGGCCGGCTTTGAAGAATGTACCAGTAGGACCAAGCAGACTTTGACCCCATTGACAGCGTCCTCAAGTCTGTTGGGGTCGACGTGGTCGTTGGAGGACTCCATGAACTCCACCTTGATGGTGTTCCAGTCCTCAGCAATCAACTCTTCCAGTCCAGCGTCAGCATCCATGTACCCGAGCACTAAAATGTGGTATCCTTTCAGCTCGACTTCCTGGGTAGTCACCCATCCAAAAATAAATCGCATTACGGTTCTGGAACATTCGTTGCAATCAAGAGAAGACGTGTGTTTTGCCTCATTCACCTCACTAATGGAACGCTACATTTTGTGTTTGCTGTCTGGTAGAGTGCCTGATCAATGACGAGTGCCCCAACGAGGAGTTCTGCCACCCAGAGCACAAGAAGTGTCTGGATCCTTGCTCGAGTCTGCATCGTGAGTGTCAGAACAAACGAGACCCAGAGTATTTTTCTAACCTCTTCACCTCTTCACACAGTTTGTGGTTCAGGAGCTCTCTGCACGGCCAAGCTCAACCGCCCCGTCTGTTACTGCCCCAACGGGTTCGTGGGGAACCCCTACAAGGAGTGTCAAAAGGTTTGTCTGTTGCACTCTTCTTCTTTCAACGAGTTGACGATGACGTCGCAGTCCAACGCGTCTGCCGTGACCGTGAACTGCGACTGTCACGCTTGTTCTCATGCAATTGAGCATCACGTAGTGCGTGTTTAAAAAAAAGAAGAACTTTCTTTACTTCAAATAATACGAACCAGCCACCGCCGCCAATATTCTTTTGCTTTCTCCCTAGGCTCCATCAAGAGTAGGCCTTAGGTTCAGGCGAGGCTTGTGGACATTAGAAGTTGGTGAGAAGATCAAGAGAGGACGAAGCTTCTTCGCTGAATGGGAAAACTAGATCTAACACACTTTTGACTACAGTCGACACTCGATTTCGTCAACTTGCTTGTTGCGGGAAACAGTTGAGCAGTTAAACGTCGTTCTCACTTGCTCTGGGGCAGCACGTTGAGCTGGCAGACTAAACAGATTGGTGGAAAAATCTTTGGCCTGTAATTCTGTTATTCGCGTTGTTCTTCATGTAGGGTTTTGCCAGGGATTCGCTGAAGTAGCTCTGTGAGCTGAACAAAAAAATCTTTCTTGTCGCTCACACAACATGTAGCACAGATCAGAGACGTGCACGCTACCGCCGGAGTAGTCTGACCCCCTTGAGCGTGTTGTGCACAACTTTTTTCGACAAGGGATCACCTGAAATAGAGTTGAACAGATAGACGCAATCGAATTGCTTCTTGTTTCTGCGTGGCAGCTGTTGCTGCGTCCAGTCATCACTGCACCCAAATGCGCAGATCGACTGCTCGGGGATCTGTGCCAGGTCCGGGACTGCGTGCACAAGCGGACGTCGATGTCCTCTGCCTCTGAAGAAGCTTGGAGGCGTTGGTCAGCATGTGGATTTGCCAGTGCCGTCGATTCTGGATATAACGTCTGTTTCGGTCAGCAGGGTTTTCCACGCTGCAGCCAGAAAAATGTTCATGTTATGAAGTGAAAAATGAGTCAGCAGCAAACGAGACATTATGGAGAGAAAAAATGGTAGTGCAGAAGAAGCCACTTACAAGAACAGCATCCGTTCTTATAAGTGGCTGCTCTATTAGCGACCTCACCTCGTTCATAATAATGGACGACACAAGATACATAGCAGCGTTCTCATGTACTTAGAGCCTTGAGATGAGGCTCGCGATAAAGTGTCTCTCATAAAGTCATTGTGCCTTGGGAGTGAAAGAAGTTCATGGTTTTGTCTTCAATTCTTTTGTACAAATTCGACTTACTCATGTTTTGAAGTTCTAAAAATTATGCTGGCTTCTTCCTATTGACAGCAGTGCTACTGGTTAACGCAATTTTGGATGAAAATCATTCTTAAAAGCGGCTTCAAGTGTGCTTTTATGCAGTTGAATTCACCACATAAAGTGTATTTTGATTCCGCTCCTTAGAAATCTGTCCTGATTTCCGGCTCTTATAAGCGGCTGCCACTGTATCGAGAATCGACAGTTGCTTCGGGGAAAAAAGTAAGTATGACTTTTTTCACTTTAGCTTTTTCACTCGGAAAGGCCGTTTTTGACATGAGTGCGACGCGCTAGTAACAAAAAAGGTCTTCCCCATCGGAATCGAAATACGGAAGAAAAAAAGACGTTATTATTATTATTAAGATCTTTAAAAAAATGAGGTTTCCTTTAAAGGACAAATTTTTTCGGCTACGGGCACTCCAATTTCGTGCGCTTTGGTGACATGCACAATATTTAAAATGCGTGAAAAAAGTGTGAAAAAAGAAGATATGCGTGAAAAAAGTAAACTTCGTTGTTTTCTTTTTTTCGTCCGTTCTGTTTAACATCAAGACGAGTGTATTCTTGCAAAAAAAAAAAAATAGTTTGCTATCTTTCTGGCATCGTCGGTTGCCATTTAATGTGCAAATTTGTCCAAAAAAGAAACTGTGAACCCAAAGTGAGAGCTCTGATGCGGTCCGGGCTGATATCTTGGATCGGTTGCAACCATTTTTCGAAAAAAAGAACCACAGTGAACTGTTCAATGCAGCTCAGTGTTCAGTTCAGATCTTGACTCTTTTTTCTCGCCATTTCTGAGTATCTTCACGTGTCTTGGGTCAATGAAGGACGACAGAAACTGCAAATAACTATGTTACCGGTAACTCTAAATTCATTTGTACACTGAGGGCACATTGTAGGGCGAAGTTGGGATGGGATGGGATGACGTCAGGACACAGTATTTCTGTTCGGTCACGAAAAGCCTATGGAAACAGTAATATTAAACGCAACTCTTACCCATACAATCCACTGGTGGACAAAAATCTGTGGTTGACACATTTTACATATTGATAGGTGCAAGTTGGAATCTCACAAGTACCTGCAATTGAGGCTTGGCTGCAGACTCTTCTGTGGCTTATCATTACTGCTTTGCCTACGTCCGTTTGCTGGGGTCCCCTCGGCAGCAATCTTCCTCTTTTTAGGGAGAACTTCAATTGCAAGAACTACTGGTTGCCCCAGAACCACATCGCCATCGTCACCATCGACGTCACTCAGGAGAGTGATACCGGAGATGCGGCAGGACCGGAGGGCATCATGACCGCCACCACGTCCACCGCACAGGACACGACTGTCCACATCTAAAGTCGTTTTGACTTTGTGTAAGTCATGCTGCGCGGCGCCTGTTCCTGTGTTACAATTTAGACAATTATAATGAAACTAATTCATTCACAGTGTGATTTCTTCAAGGGTGACGCCTTGGCTAGAAAAAAGATTTACCAAATGGGAATGAATTTGCCCCTCTCCAGGCCACTCAATTCAATGTTGCTTGTTTTCGCATCACCTCTTATCCCTGGGTCCTGTGCGTGTTTGTGAGGATTGTGCCAGTAAAAGTGTTGTGTCCAAAAATGCTGCGCCTGAACAGTTTGTGTCGAAGTGTGCTTCAACCCTTTCAAAACAAAGCTTGCTAAAGTACAGCAGCTTTACAGCAACGTCGTGGATCTGTGAGAGACATCACCAGAAGAGCAGTGCTCGCCATAGTCTGGCCTCTTGGGGTGGATCAGACCCACCAAGAGGCTTCATCTGGCGCTTCTCACCTCTCTCATCGTTGTTCAACAATGTTCTTTGCTGCTTCTCTTGGCAGCAGTGGTTCCTGTATGTGTAACCATATAAGTCTATGGGTCTGGCCCACCAGTCTGACAGTTTGGGAAGCCCTGTCGAGGGCAATACAGTGGGGATCATTTATTAGCGGCAAAACTGATTTGACCGCAAGAAACTTAAAACGGGTGCACCACGAGGAATACAGGGTTGCCACCAAGAGCCTTCACCTACCCCCACCAAACTCATGGACTTCTGTGCCTGACGTCACTCCTCTCTCTATGCGTCCTGCTCAAGTGTTAACCCTGACACTGCTGGTCATACCTAAGTTATCGAAGGCTTTTGCCGTGCTGCTGCTGCTCTTAATGTCGATAAATGAATGGAAACTTGTTGTCTAGCCTGAACATTCTTCTGTCCCTGTTACGCGAGTTCCACTGCACCCTTGGTCACCCAGAGAGACAAAGTTGCCTTCCTTCCAGACATCTGATCTGGCCATATCTCATCCCACACTAATTTTGGAGCTGCAACTTTCACTCCCCGAGCACTTTCTTGACCAGGGCAGTGACATTTTTACAACCAGAGATGCAAAGGATGTAGTCATCTTGGTGGGTGCTCAGATGGAGACCGAAATGGAATTAGCACGGAGCGGAAAAGCCATTTTTGCACAATTGGTGGCATTTGCCATTTGGAGCCCAGATAATTCAACTTTTTGTTCGCGAAATTAACCTAATTCGTGGGAGGTGTGACTTAAATCTTGCGGTCTCTGAATGAAATAGTGGTGCCGAAAAAGACCACGATAAGAAAAGGCTTTAGCTGACAAGTTGTTTTGGCCTCTTCCAGTACTCGTCGACCAGTGACTGTCTGACCGAGACCAAAAGTGCACAGACACTGATGCATCAGGCAAACCAAACGAAGCATCAGTTGTGGTGCCCTCTTGCGTGTCATCAGAGCCCACGGACATGGGCAGGTACAACTGAACGGGTGCTGCAGGGGTTCTATCTGACTTTGATGGATCTTTCGGCAGGGGGGACACTCGGGAAGTGCAAAACTGTTCTGGTTTCACTCACTGTACGTGCAACTAATCTCATCTACTGAAATCTAGTGTACTCATCTAGTGAAACAGATGCAAAGTATGTAGAGTCTTCAGAGCCCGCTGTGACGTCGTCGGTGAGGCTGAAGTTGGTGGGTTTTATTTTGAGAAGGATGCTACATGGTTGATAGTTTCTCGCCTACTCAACGAAATTGGTGGGCGGCAATTTAGAAGTTTCACTGCACAAGGTCGTAGCACGACTAAACAAAGCCTCTCGTATTTCCCTCCACAAAACAAACAAATCCTGGCTGTTGTTTGTGGCCGTCGTCCAAGACGCTTTTTTCCATGCCTCCGTTTGAGTGTAAAACACCTTATTGTTGAGGCTGTCACGGTTCCAGCCAAGACGACACCAGAACCTCCGGCCTCCATCTCACCAAGCAAGGTTGCACAGGGAATATCAGTCCGCTCAGAGAACTCTTCACCCGGTATATGAAGGGTCTTTGGAGGCTGCACTGAGGCCACATGCAGGCTGCATTAGGACCTCATCGAGGTTCCAAGGAGGCCACTTCGACGTTGCAGTGAAACCTCATTCAGGCGGAAAAGGTTACTCTTTCAGAAAAGGATTATTTGCAATGCTGACGTTCCCTTGACCAGACTGCATTCAGCGCGGACCACAAAGCAAATCGAGACGCTACTGTCATACATTGTAACTGGCACTGCTCCTGTCCACTTAGCCTGTCTGTGTTACCCCTCCAAGAAGTTAGAGTATGAAGGAATTGACTCCAGATGTGCCCACTCCAGTGGATGCCCCCTTTTGAAGGCATGAGGCCCATCGTAGCCAGCTAGCCAAGATCTATAATAGTAGTGCAAAGTAGTAGCTCCTCCTACGAAGATCTCGGTCAGAGGCCAGCGCGATCGTCCTCGAGATGGAGCTCATCGGCACCAGGGTGTGTCAAGAGTAAGAGTGCAACAGATACTAACCCAATCCCGGCATCCAGTCTAGCACCAACACCTCTGCATTGCTCGGTCTGTACGTTCACTGCCGTGCAAAAGTCTTCGCACCCATGCGCAAAACAGCGAAACCGACAATTTTGGCGTTACTCTTACTAGCAACTGTGCATCTATCTTCTCCTGCGCTCGGGGCAAGAGACCGGCGGTGGCTGCGCTGAACGGACGAATTTGTGTCTGCACCGCCCGCCTCGCTGAATGAATTGGGGCGAAAGTTGCACACGATAAGATCGCCCCCGATGCAATTGAGTCCCGGATGCTCAGGTGAAAACGAGTCTCTGTTTTCGGAGTCAGGCAGGAATTATCAATCGAGGTCACGGATTTCTGATGAGCAAGTTCTCCAATGAGACAAGATTTCCAGCCTCTGTCAGGAATTCCGCTGAGTGTCGGGAATTCGCCTTTGCCCCCTCGTTTCGCCGTGGGTGGGACGGGAATTCTGATGCCCGCAGGAATTTTCCAAAGCTTTCCCAAAGTCTTGGCAAAGACTGGCGAACAGTCGAAAGTGTGACGAGCTTAACATATGCATGTTCAACCTAACATACGTCTGAACACTTAAGCGGTTAACAAAGGTGTACAGGAAAGATTTGGATCCCGCCAATCTCTGTTGGATGAATTCAACCTGACAAAGTAAAAAAAAGGAAACTAGAAGAGGCGTCCTATTCATTTCTATGTACTTACATTTTTTGCTATGCTTTGCTTTTCCGCCTCAAAAACTGTTCGCAAATCATTTCGCAGACTTTTGAAACCACAACTTAGTGAAAGTTGGTACATATAAGTACCTAATTGCACTGATCGTGTGAGTCGATAAAAACCACCGCGCGCTGTGTGTGGCGTTCTTCGCCTGTCACACCACTCTTGTCTGAAAAAAAAAAGAATGGGAGGTTCTGTGGCGTGATTCGTCTCGTTATTTCAGCTCTTGGCATCAACAACGCGGAGCAAATGAGATTTAACAGGGGGAAACCTTGTCTTGCTCGGTCGAACGTGACCCATAATTCCAGCCACAATTTATGGATGCAAGAGTGTCTGACCGAGTCGCCCTTTTGCCGGTTTGGCAAGAGGAGAAGAGGCCGTCGACGCGACCACGCTCGTGATGGACCGCAGGAACTCGTATGTTGGACAATCCGCTCGACCAGACAAATGCTGCCTTGTTCTCCGGGCCTTATGGGACTTGCCACAGCACTGATCCCTGGCTGCTTCTCGAGTGTATCCTTTGGCACCTTTCAAGGGTGAAGAAAGTCTGTCTGGTCGAGCAGAAATGGTCGGCGAAAAATCTCTCTGCCTTTTGCCATCTGTTTCATGCCACTTTTGTTGGCCGCCTTTCCCCTATGCACGCGCGCAGATGTTGAGTGAGAACAATAATGAAAGGATGACTATTTATCTGCGCCTCATATGGGCGATAAATGTAATAAAGGCTTCACTTTTTATGCCCTGTAAAATCTGCAATTGTCCCCAGAGGAGGAAAGAGGTGGCAAGGAAATCAGTGAAATCGAAAATTGCTTTTTCCTGCTCGAAACATACGTGAAAATTGGCGTGAAGTGATTTGCACATTTTGCTAAATTCGTGAAATTACACCTTGGTTGTGTCCAGACGAGAAAAACTCTACTTTCAGATCGGATTACGCTGGCAGATGCAAATGTTGTGGTCTCACTGAGGGCACCATGGCAAAAAAAACCATGAGGGCAGAAAAATGTGTCATTTCTTTAATCATAGTTGGACACATCAGTTGCGTCATAATCATTGTAATTATAATTAAAATTATGTTCCACCTTAACCACATGCGCTCTAATTACGACAGAGCAAATTGGAGAGAAAGAAATGTGAGAGTAATTTAACCAATTTACCTTACTTCATTTTAATGCGGACAGGCAATATAAAAGTAGATATTTTTGGTACACATTGCACTGCAGTGGACGCCGCTTATAGCGGCTCCAATCTAAGTTGCGCATTCCCTAGGTAATGTACCTACGTAAGTACAGGGAGAGCTTTTATTTGACTTTATAATGAATCGTCGAATAGGTACAGCATAAGTGCATGAAAATAGGTGCTGCTTTCTTACTTCAATAAGAAGGAAATTTTCGTCTGGTACAATAAGATCTCTAACTAAATCTAGGTCCAAAAGTATCTGCTCATGAGGGCAGGCAAAAAACCCTTCTCATTTGTCTGACCATAAGTAGAATAAGGTGGAGGAGGTTGCAAGGTGAGATGGTGCATCAGTTGCACTGCACGAGACTTATCTTCTGATCACGTCCCAGGCTTACGTAGCTCTCAAGTGAGAGGTTGATGCATCCCCAAATGAAGCAGCTGCACCCACATTTTAACATGTCTTTCAAATAATACTTTTTTAAATGACTTTCTTGAGAAAGTTCATACGAGTGATGTTTTGAATGTCTACCTTCAGTTTACGCTGTCTTTTTCGACGTTTTGTAATCCATTTTCAGGGTATAGAAAATCAGTGACGCACGTAGTGCCTTCAAGAAGTGCTTTAGAGTCACCAACCAGGTTATGGTATGAACTTCTTAAGAGTTCAGCGCCTGCTTAAAGTTTGTACTCTCTGCTCATGTCGTTGAGGAAGCCAAACTGTGCATTGTGTTGCTAACAGATTAACTATGATGAGAGTTCAGATTCAAGCAGACTAATCATCACCCTGTATATTTGTATACCTGCGGGGCGTCTGTGAAGTCCTGCAGCCCATGAATAACTTGACAACCACTGATGCTAGCAGGGAGCTTTTTGCATCGAATGAAGCCAAGCACCCCACTGTTCTGCCCAAAGTTGAGGAATCACATTTTGGCCTAAATTTATGTTTAAAAAATGAGAATTAAGAACAGACATTATTTTCGGCCCTTTTTGGAGAGAAATCTTTCACTTTCTCCCCTGCATGAATGGACCTGAAGCAAGCGTATTCAGGCTTCTGGTGAGTCAACATAAGGTTTGGTATTAATTTCATTTCTCGTGACAACCAATTTCGCTGACCATATGAGGCATCATAGTCAACTTTGTGCAGGCAAAACTGAATCACCAAAATGTACACTTCAGTATGATGGTCATTGACTGCAATGACTGTTTTCAAGTGTTGGACGAATGCATCCATGACCTCTCAGAATCATGTCATATTCAGCTTCAATGAATCTGAGAAAAACAATGATTTTCTTATGAAAGGAGAAAATGTAAAGTATAAACACAAGTTTATTGGTTCAGTAAAGGAGGACGGGAAAACTGTCTGTCATAGGGTTGAAAGTGAGTATCTCTGTTTACCAATGCCTCTGAGTCTTGTGCTGAGGAATGGTGGATAATATGTACGACATAGAGAATTTGTCTTTAGATATCCAGGACAGCACTGTCCATCATTTTTTATCCTCCTGCCATCACGAGTCAGGACAAGATCCTACACAACACAGAAGCTTTCAAAGGATGTGCATTTAATTTAAGCTAACAATAAAAGCAACACTACTTTCTTCATCACGTCAAAGACTGCAGTGCTTTTTTTTCCTAGTAGGAAACCTCGAACACCAACTCCAGAGCAACATGAGAGCAACACTAGAGCGTCAGATGCGTCTCTTTGACAAATTCATCCACTACCTCCGTTTAAGAGTAGAAACGGACACGCGGGATGTGCGCGCAAAAGAGGCGCCAAACATCTTGAGCCAACCTTTATCTAGTTAAGCTCGGCATTGTAGAAACATCTAACGTTGACCCCACTCCTGCTTAGAGAAGATCCTCAGGTTTGCTGGATACTTCCACAATATCTTCAACATTCACCTAAACCAACTAGAGCTGATGTGATCTGACTTGACTGGACATAGTCTGACTTGACTAGACATGGCCTGACTTGACTGGATTGGACATAGCCTGACTTGACTGGACTGGATTGGACATAGCCTGACTTGACTGGACATAGTCTGACTTGACTAGACATGGCCTGACTTGACTGGACATAGTCTGACTTGACTAGACATGGCCTGACTTGACTTGACTGGATTGGACATAGCCTGACTTGACTGGACTGGATTGGACATAGCCTGACTTGACTGGACATAGTCTGACTTGACTAGACGTCATCTG
>JAAUXU010144297.1_pt1 | contig 14024 bp, 8 predicted proteins | sample 7278151 | NCBI WGS metagenome assembly JAAUXU01 (sample SAMN14350113, study PRJNA611818) | marine sediment metagenome | isolation source: surface marine sediment (1.8m) | place: French Polynesia: Moorea | collected 2018-08 | reverse complement strand
CTGGCACCCTGGCCACTGGCACCCTGGCCACTGGGACCCCCAGCCACTGGCACCCTGGCCACTGGCACCCTGGCCAGTCTCCGGTTGGAGTGTGTCAGGTTCGAACATTTCAAAGTGTCCTCGTTGTGACGAACGTCTTTGATTCTTTTCCATCGGGTCCATCTTGGTCGGGCTTCGAGAAGTCCACAAGAGCAGCTCCCACATCGGCTCTTCCTTCTGTCCCGGCTCCAAGTGCGTGGACTCCACTTCATCAGCACGAAGTGGAATGATTGTGGTTCTACGAAATCCAACTGCCAGCCTTTTGTTGTGTTTCGCATGCCGTCGAAGGCCGACTTGAAGAGCCCGGGAATGAGGCTCTTGGAAGTGTGGGCGTTTGCTTTCCAGTCGTCAACTTCTATGTGGTGAGCTCATGTTTCCAGGCTTTTTTCGGCAGAGAAGAGAACTCGACGTTCACTGAGTAAAAAAAGTGAGGGAATAAGATAAAAACTTGAACAGGTTCCTAAAAACTATTGGGCTGCTTTGAATTAATGGAGCTCCACAGGCCTCCAATTCCCTCGATTGGCCAAGGGACTATATTGCAGCATAACCTGAGCGCGACAATTCCTTACTTGAGTATATTGCACATTCTTGTGTCGACCCTTCCTTACTATGTAGATGAAAGTTTGCATTCTATTTTCTTAAGTTCCTCACTTTTGATACACGATGGAGAAACTGAGGCTGTGGAAAAAGTCTTCAAATTGCTATTGGTTGTGTTCCCGAGTTCTTACTGTAGGGTCTACACATAAACTTATTGCTTTTTTTCGTCAATGGCAGTAAATGCCTGAGTCTCAACCTTCGCCAGTGAGGGAGTGACTGACATGGTCATGCAAAAAAATGATCGGGTTAGGATTTTCTAGACTGTGGTAGAACGTCTAGATTAGGGCAGGGTAGAATGAGACTTTGTCCGCGATCACGTGCAAGTGCTGCTGTGGCGAGGAAATTTTGATCATTATGTACCCATGTACATAGTACTGCATTACATATGCAATGCAGTATTGTGTATATATTATGAAATTTATGTGACTAGCTTGAAAGTTCCACCAGACGTTGGGCATGATAGTTTGGCTGAAATAACACGAGATAGGATGAGGAAAGGTTGCCGGTAATTACAAACTCTCCCAAAATGAGAAATGTCTTAATGAGGCCTCCCAGAGTCTTTTATTCCTACGAAAGTGACTGGGGTTAAAAAATCCTGTCATTACTGACAAAGCATAAAACATACCTTAATTATGATGCATCCTAGAGGCTTGCTTACAATGAAAAGGCGTCCATGGAAGGCCGACATTTCTATTCAAAATTGTGAGGTGAGTGACACCTTTCTCCGGGTCCAGCTGGTGGCAACGATTTAAAATGTACCTGCACGTTAGGGAAACCCATTGACGATGCTTTTTTTAATTTTCAAGATGCATCCTCATCAATAGTTGTAACTGATGTGGAAACTATGATCCAATCACATCAGACTGAAATTGGTCCATTCAAAAAGGCGCTACAAGGTTGCCAGAGTGATGGGCAATAAATATGCAGGACATGGTAGGTGTGATTGCCACTAAATAAAATTTTAATTGATATATAGTCCTTTAGCAACTAGAGCAACAGTTACCATAAAATCCTACCCTTCCTTCCGGGCATAACTGCAGTGCATTTTGTAACTAGCTTTGAGTTTTCTACATAAAGTATGCTTAAATTAATTTTTTGTAGAAAATGTAATAACGACTTTCTATTCAGTTTGGCCACATTTTATAATAATTGTCATATAACGACACTCACCCTGACCTTAAGACGGCTCCCTTAGCCCACCTTCGTGGTCTTGTGAGAACCAATTACAGCCTGATGGGGTAGGTTCTTATTTTCCACATCACTCACAAGTGCCTTGAGTGTATTTTGAAAGATAACTATCTGCAAGGGGCCCACCATGGTGAACAAGGGCCTGCATATGGACATAAATGTAGGCCTAGTGAAAAGCGGATGTGCAGACAGTGACATTTTGTTCTGTATAGCGAGGTAGACGCTTTATGCACATGTGCAGCGTGTGTGTCAGAAAAAGTGGTTAATAACAGCAGAGAAATTATTTCCTCTCCAGCCAATAATGATATTATTTCGTCTCAAAATGATCCTCAGCTTATAGAATTTTATAAAATCCAAGCGAATTTCGTTGCCATATTTGCACCACACGCAAGCCCTCATGGGCTTTGAACAATGTGCATGAGGGATTTCAATGAGTGTCTTTCTCTTGTCGTTCCAGACCGTGGCCGACGCGTCCGATGCCTCCTCCCCGCTGCGGTCGTCGTTCGCGCACGAGCACGCGGTCACGTTGTGGCAAGACTGCTGCCTAGCGGCCAAGCAGTGCTGCCAGAAGATCAAGACCACAGACCTCAGCTCAGGTAGAAGACAAGCGCCTCCAGCATGATTTTTTTTTAATGTACGTTGTGCGTAGAAGTGATGGAGAGCTTAGGAACCTATTTAACTAATTCTTATAAGTCATACATCGGAACCTTGGTGAAGACATTTAGCATTCTAGACGTTTCCTCCGCTTTTTCATCGTCGGTTGTGATTTTTATCTTTTAGTATATGTAAGTTCCCTGAGATGTCAATGCATGTCGCACTTTTTTACATTTTAATTTTTCTCGTACTCTCGTTATGTAACTTTTTGGTCACAAAGAGGATTTAGGTTTTGCCTCGTTGCTTCCTTCCTTTCGTACCTTAAACGGAGGTCGACTTAAAGCATCTAACTTTTTATCCGTCAATACTAAAATAAAGCAAATTGGTATTTGTCCCTGACACTATAAAGCTTATTTTGGTCCATAGACGAAGCACACGTATATGAAGAGGTTTGTACGTGAAATCATTTGAGTTATTATCGACAAACTGCCAATGGTCGACGAATGAATGTTGACCTTTTGCTATGTCTTCAAGTCTTGTTATAACTTCCAGCAGCTTCAACCCTCCGAAACTTAGCTTCACGCTGCTTGAAGCTACTTCAGCCGCGAAATTCTAGCCAATTTGATATTAGAATTTCAAAAGTGGCAAGATCCAATTGACATCAGCATATCCCAAGAGATGTGGGTCGTGAATGGGGATGCTCGGCAGGCATCCAGAGTTGCTTGTGGTAGTCGTCGTTTGAGCGACCATTGTGACCTGTGCATTAGGATGGGCCCTTTTTTTCTTTCAAGATGCATCCTTTTCAGCAGTTGCGAATGATGTAGAAAGTCTGATCCCACTCAATCAGACTGACATTGGGCCACACAAAAAGGTGCTACAAGGCTGACAAGGTGTTGGATCTTAAAAAACGTATGCTAAAGTTAAATTTGTGAGGCAAGTGCATTAGTACTTTTTTGACCAGAAGGATCACATTTTATAATAAAATTTTCATATGGTGACAATTGCACTGACCCATGTCCTTCAGCAAGGTCCCCTGCTCCAACACCTTGTCAGCTCTGGAGCACCTTTTTGTGTGGACCAATGGCAGTCTGATTGGCTGGAATCTGACTTTCTACATCAGTCGCAACTGCTGATGAGTGTGCATTTTGAAAAAAAATCGGCTCAAGGGGTCCACGCTACTGTGCATGTGTGTGACATTTGGCGGTTTGACTCTCCTGACATAAATGACCGACATCTGCTTGTATGATTGCTGACCAAGCCGAACCTATGAACATTGGATAACTGGAAAGTCTTTTATAAAGTCATACAGAATTTATGTCAATGAAACGGCAATTAGGAGCTGCACCTGAGTAAGTGCCTCCCGTCGGAGGCCTCGGCCTCAAACAAGAGCGACCCTTGAATGACATCAGCAGGTGGTCGGATGTGCATTCAAAGCATGAAGAAGATGGCAGAGAATTTCTGCAGTCAAGAGGGGGCAACCACGTTCCTGTGAATCCTCCCAAGGCCTTAGGCCCTGGCACACCCACCCTGGGGGAGGGGGGGGCTGGAATCTCGAACTACGAAAAAAGATCCGTCCTCCGTACAGCCACCCTCGAATAAGAGCCGCATGTCTGAGTCATTATTTAGCTATAAGAACAGCTCTTGAATGAGAGTCGTAGGACATTGTGCGCACATTAAAAACATTAAAAAGTGCATTTAATATTTGGATTCGTTCAAACTGGCACGAATGGCCAACATTTTCTGCAGCAAAGGGGAGGGGTTCAATTCTTCCCAGGCCTTCGGCCCCCCCATCTTCGGGAGGCCGGCCCCCCCCCCCCCCTAGACACTGTCATTAGTGTACTAGAATCTCAAACAGAGAAATCAGGCCCATCCTTAAGATGGGCCTGATGATCAACTCATCCTTAGGATGAGGATCTTAGGATCCTTAGGATCTTAGGATCCTTAGGATCAGCTCATCCTTAGGATGAGCAAATCCTCAGCTCCCAGCAGTAGTTCGTCGATCTTCCTGGTTCTTCAATGATCTCTGAATCCTTCAATGTTGCATACTGTTAATTTTTACCTGTGAGACAGTTGGGAAGTTTTGATTATGTAAAGATCATAATGAAAGCATTCATAATTGTTGTAACATCACTCGTATCTAAAAATTGTCATGGGGGGAAATTCAACTTGTCAAGTTTCTCTCTACCCATTTTCGAATTCGACTCTCTCAAGTCATTCTCGGCGACCGTCGACTTTCCGAAAATTCGAGTGTATATTACTTCTTCACATGTGGTCCTTTTAAGTCTTCTGTCAATACAAAATAATGCTAATAATGCGTGTTTGACAACGTGATTCTCACATAGTAGTTATTTTTCCTTTTCACTGATCATTATGTCCATTTTGCTGTGTCCTCTTTTTTCCCCACCGCATGAATGATCCTAAGCATCTGTGATGAAAGATCAGAAGAGAAATAAGTAGGATATTGGGATAGGCAAAAAAATTAACTCTCTTCTATTGCTAAGCTTGTAAGAACCAATGGCGTCAGCAGGTTGTGAGACATCTTTCTTTCTACTACGCCAGCAACATTTGAGATTTAAAAGGCTTAGGAGAGAAAAGTCTTATGCAATTTTGTGCAACCTTAAATAGTTTCCGCAAATTTCCCCAGTAGAGCGACGACCACGACGAAAACAAGACCAACAAAGATATGTGTGGTTTCAGGTCAGAGCGACCGCTGCCCTCCCACCTGGGACGGCTGGCAGTGCTGGCCCGACGGCGGCGTGGCCGGGGAGATGCAGTACGGGTCCTGCCCCAACTACATCTTCTTCCTCACTAGCGGCGGCGGCGGCGGAGATATCGTTCAAAACTCTTGTGGACGTGAGTGAAGAAAACCTTAACGCAACTAATGATAAGTAGAAGATGAGATTTTGGGCAAACGACTTTTGTTTTGTGTCGGCAAATCATTTTTATTTGAGCTGAAAATCTTAAAAAAAAACCCTGGAAATGCCCAACACTTTCTGGTGATCATCACTTCCTAAAATGTTTGTTCAGACAACTGAAGCATTTGCTGAACTATTGCAAGAGTGCAAGCATTTCAATCACGAGCCTGGCAAATTTGTCGTTAATGTCGCTGTCTCCTCCTGCACATTTTTGAGTGCATAGCGTGCCGAAAGTGTCAGAGTGAGAAAAGACACATTCAGCCCAGGACAGCTAAATCATAAAAAATATCACTATTTAAGTCCCGCGGTAGTTTATTACTTGTTATCTTGGCTTTTAGAAAAATACGGGGGTGTTGAAGACGGCAAAACAAAGGCGTGTTTGCAGAGTTGCCAATTTCAGCTGAGCAGAATTTGATGACTTCATCGTCAAATTTGGTGCTTTTTTCGTCAAATTTGGTGCTTTTCTCGTTGAATTTGGTGATTCGGCCCGGCTTGACGGCCGGGTCGCAATACGTATTTCTCGGGAAGGCAAGATGTCCGATCAACTTGGCTGTTTCTTGCATTTTGTCGTTGCATCCAGGCTACTCTGAGAAGCAGTGCAACTCGACTGGCGAGTGGTTGGAGAAAAGGAACGGCGAATGGACGAACTACAAAACGTGCGGCAAGGTGAGGTTGCTGCTGCCGTCTTCCATGGTCGTCAGCATGTTCTTGTACACGACGTCCGTGTGATTCCAGGTGAATGCGTTACTGACTCAAGAATACGTCCACATTAGCCTATACGCTGTCTCCATCATCTGCCTACTGCCAGCAATCATCATTTTCTTCTCCTACAAGTAAGTCATTAGGGGGAGGATTGAAATAAATGAGCTTTTAGCCCTCCCCTCCCCTGTACTGCAGTACGGCACTGGGTGGCCAAAAATGTGTTCCTTTCCATACTCCGTCAGTCATACTCTCAACAAAGTACTAGCCAGCCACAACTTATTGCTCTATTGGGTGAAAGAAAAAAGTTGGTATGGTATCGTTGATTGTCCACATGTCATCCTTTATCCATCTGCCTATCTACCATGTGTCTAAATATGAGTGTCCGTATCTGTGTACGTTGTGTTTCGAAAGTTCGGGGCCAGTTTTAAAGGTTCCTTGCTCATTATAGCAATTACGGAGCTGATTCTCGCACCATTCTGTACCAGAATCAATTACATGGTGCCTGCTGGATCAGAACCACCGAATGGTGCCTGATTTTTTTCTTAAAAAAAGTTTCGAATGTACGGTACATGTGCATGGGTGTGTGCACAGAAAGTGAAGTCACTGTTCTGAGTGCCCTGTAGTGGGCAAAGAAAACAGAACGAGGCTCCAAGTCAGAACTCAAGTCAGAATGAAGTTCGAGATTACATTACAACTGGGTAGTTTTAAAAAAATCACAAGTGTCTTGTAGCATTTTTGGTACGTATGTAGTGCACAGTCCACTTTGTGAGGATCATATTATTGTCAAAATTAATTGCTATGACTATTGCGGACAGGTTTTGTTCATATCAGACTGAACTTTGAACAGTCAGGAACTGAATGGCACCAAAATCATCTTTGTAAGTGCTACAACAAGGGCAGAATTGACCTTCAACACGAGCACAGGACCTTCGAAACGGTCTGTGTGTCCAGAGGTAAAACAACAGACAACTGGGCAAATTAACCTGAACTTTCATGCTGAGAGACGAGGATCCGTGGTAGATCCCCGAGGGGGGTGGTTCAATTTCATACATCTTCAAGTTGAAAGGTTAAAAAATCATTTTCAGGCAGAGGGGGGTCCCTAAGTAAAAACGAAGTTCTTAGCAGCTAAAAGCAAAGTTGTTCGCACCTCCGAAAAATGGGGAAGTAGATGAGGCCAGATCTAAACTTGGAGCTTCTTTGAGATCACGTAATGAGATCAACAACTTTTCAGAGGCACGAAATCTTCAATCTCAATTTCTGACCTCAAATGACCTCCAAGGTCAGATCTGACCTCGTCTGCTTTCCCAGTTCTTCGGGTCAGTACACGAACTACTACAGTACAACTTTGCTTTTAAGAACTTTTTTCAATTTCCGGTTATTTTAATCCATTTGGGGCCATTTTCAATTTTGGGGCATAAAATAACCCCACTTTCCAACGAGGCAGGCGCAAAAAAAACCTTCGCAATGCACAATCGAGCCCAGATTCTCCAAGTGAAATTTTCAGACCGATCTGTCCGTTGGGCTGCCGCTCGCCCCTGGGCCGTACATATGGGCAGACGTTAGCATTGATATAGTCAGATTCAATGTCGACACCCCATATGCCTTACCCAGAAGTCTGGCAGTCAGCCAGAGGCCAAATAACCTCCGTTGGCCTTCATGACCACTTGGAGAGTGGCCAATGGGAGTCCCTCCAGTTGATGTCCTCCAACTCCTTCTCGAAGGAGGACTTCAGGGAGTCTGTAGGTGTGACACATACGGAACTTGTGTCATCCATTCTGAAACACTCTGCTCCAGGGTCTCGTCAAAAACGAAACCAATTGCAGACATGAGACTGAACTGATTGGCCACCCTGTGGAAGTCGACAAGCCGCAATTAGGGCAGTGCCACGGCTAATACAGGGTGTAACAAACTTGATTAGCCCGCAAGTATCAAGTCCCACCTGCTTTTAAAGCACAGTACGTGCCTCTCATTTGCTCCCCTCTCTCAAGGTGCAGGATTGCCAAAATCGATCCCACATGCTCATGCGCGCTCTGCCTCTGTCCCTCTCAGTCAGGGTTGCCAAAGTGGTGCAGCCTCACCAAATGCATATGTTGGTCAGAGGGGAATGAAGAGAGTAATCCTCAGGGTCTGGTCAAGCCTCGGGCGAATAATCAATTTTGGGACACCCTGCATAAGCCCTAACGCTCACATTCTTACCCATGGTATCCAATGCAGCAGTGTTCACCCTAGATCTAACTCCCATCTTTCCACTCGCTGTAGTCATATGCAGATGTTAGACATGCCCATCCAAGATAGGCGTATCAACATGTGCTCTAAGAAGAAAATGGTGAAGCATCGATTTTTTTTCTTGAAAGTTGCTTGGAAAGTTACCTCTCGTTTGTTACGAGAAACTGAACAGGACATGTTCATATTCTTAGTCGACAAAACGCTATGAGCTGTGTCATTTATTCTGGATATAAGGGCAGAGAAGGCAAAGTTTGATTGCTCGATTGTTTTTTCCTCGCTCTGTCCATTCTGTGAAGAGAGGGAGTCGCTCACGAAAGGTTAGTCAGGATGTACTTTCCTGGATGAGGATTCCTCTCTTATGGGAGAATGCAAAGTCTTTCTCTCATGCACGACAATGATTTGTTTTCCCTCACCAAATTGGATTTTAGCAGCGTTCAACGACGATGCTAATCTTATAGCATTCAGGGGCCAAAAGGGGGCGTGTGCGTGAGGCGTGTCATAAAGCGTAGAAGTGATTGTTATGGCCAAAGCGTGATAGGATTTTTATCAGAGATCAACCTCGGAGTGAGCATTGGGGCGGGTTCTGCTTTTCCAGAGTACTTCGTGTCCCCCGGATCGCTATCCACAAGAACCTGTTCGCGTCACTGCTCCTTCACTGCGTCGTCATGATCACCTTCAAGGGCTTGGTCCTCCTCCCGTACGTCACCAAGAAAGAGGACGAGGAGACGATGCTGCAGGAGGTACGTGAACAGCTCCTCTGAATGCGTCGTCCACTGACCATCATTGCACCTAGGACACGGTGGGATGCCGCTTCCTGCTGATGTTTTCCAAGTACTTTCGCCTGACCAACTACACGTGGATGTTCTGCGAGGGCTACTACCTGCACAGGCTACTCGCCAATACGTTCGAGGAAGAGAGGAGCCTCAAAGTGATTCTTTTCATCGGATGGGGTGAGTAGAAGACCTCAAACGAAGTCAATGGAAGACTCAAACGTTGTTGTCAAACTCTCGGTCAAATGTTTTCCTTTTTTCTCTCTAGGTCTTCCTCTAATACCCTGCATCTTCTACGGCATCCTGCGCGTCTACGTGGACAACACGTTGTGCTGGGTCCTCCCCGCCGAGTCCCAGGAGTGGGTGGAGTGGCTGTACATGACCCCGGGACTGATGTGCATCCTGGCCAACTTCTGCTTTTTCCTCAACATCTTCAGGATACTCGTGACCAAGTTGCAGGCTCCTCACGCCAACGAGCCGGCGCACTTCAGGTGACTGACGGTGATCTCGGCCTTCAGGGGGGAGGGGGACGGGAACGAAGAGACAGGCGCTCTTACCCTTTTGTCAAATCTTGGTCTATCGTCGACCTGACAGAGAGCTCAAAAGTGACAAAGTAGCCAAGTACATACATATACTCCCCACTCATGCATAGCCAAGAGGAAAGGATGGAAGGAAGGAAAGTTTCCTCCTCATATCCTTAGCGGCAACATAGCCTTGGCGAGAAACACCGGCAGAAAGTTCTCCTCCATAGAGAGGTCTCACTTAATGTTATGTAGTACTACTGCGGGTGGACATATTCTGTCTGTGTGCACAGTTAAGTATGTTGACAAGGAGTGCTTCATGGGTCCCTGCTGCACGTCGAGGTACGGCAGGACCAACGTGTGGTAGGAAGTGATGATACCTTAACACATGACACCTGTAAAAAAAAACCAGCCACATCACATCAGGGGAAGAAGATGCAGACTCCTAAATGTGATCACATGAATATGTCAAATGGTTGTGGTAGGTGCGTGTGCGGTAGGGAGACCCTCATGCTCAGGTAAATGAAGTGGGAGTCGTCTGGTGGAGGCACACACAGGGTGTCCTCGAGATGTTGCAAAATTTGGGCCAGTAGTAAATGTTCCATGGATTTCGGCAATACTATTTTCTCGCTCCATCTGCAGACTCCTAGGTTTTATTTGGTGTGGGTAAGCACATATTCAGGCTCTGGAGTCGGTAAGACAAGAGGGCATTTACAAAGACAAACAGAGACCGGAAAGCCCAAGGAAAACCTGAGGAACCCAAAGGAAACCCGAGCAAGCCCGGGAAATATGACGATATGAAGCCATATTAATATACATAACATATACATATGTATAACCGGGACGAGACTACACGATTTCGACCTCGAAGTTAAATTGAGACTCTACTGTCGATTAGGGGGAGGTCAATAGCGCTATTACTGCCTCGATCGGATCGGCTCTCCTTCCACAAAAAAGTATGAGGGAATCGACTCGATATATGTCTACTCTATTGGACGCTACCTGTGGGATGTTCGAGGCCTGTCAGGCCTACTATTGGCCGGGCCATGGGCAGTCAGTCTGCGAGAACCTTTTCTCGTGCAAAGTGCTTTGACTTACGAAGAGATGTTCCCCACGATCTCGGCCTTGATGAGAGGGCTGTACGACCATCCTTGAGGTGAAGCGCTTGCGAGGTGCGTAAGCCTCCACTTTGAGGCACGAGCACTAGACGGAGAGTAGAATATGCATTGAACATGTCACAGTGTCGATTACGAACACCCATGCACTGCGCTGTGTTGTAGCGCAAGAGCTTTGCATTACTCGTAACAAGAATAATATATAGCTTAATTCAGTAACTTGCCTCTTCTTTGAAGGATCGACACTCTACTCTTGAGCACAGTGACACGAGGCTCGAAAAGCACAGGCAGCTAAAGTTTCTTTTGTCTGTCTTTTCCTTCTTTTCGGTAGTCTTGTCTTAAATAGACGAATTCGTACAGACACTAAGAGTCTGCACATAATGTGAGTCAGGACAATTGCCAAGTGTAAGGGATATAACTGTGTTTTTTAACGCGACATTTCTGGGATACCCTGCAAGGGTTGGGGGTAACATATTATTTCGTGAATGTCGAGAATACTCACAAGTCAGGGTTGCCACTTACCAGTACATCCTCAGGAAAGCTGTCCATGCGACCGTGGTGTTACTACCTCTGTTCGGGCTGCACTGGCTCCTCACGCTCTACCGTCCTCAGCCGGGTGCCCACTGCATATGGAAGACGTTCTACAAGTACCTCAACGTCGTCCTGGACGGCCTCCAGGGGCTCATGGTCTCCATCGCATTCTGCTACAGGAACGGAGAGGTAACAGACGTCGATCTCTTCACTTCCTCCACCACTTCCTCGTCCTCCTCCTCTTCCTCGTCCCTCTCCTCGTCCTCCCTCTACTCCTCCACTCCGAGAGAACCGCACAGTCTGTAAATTATTCCCTCATATCAGCCCTGCCCCTGGTTGCAATAGAGCCGCTGTGTGGCATGCAATTTTTAATAACTTGTGACGTCGTGTTGTACTACTGTATAATAATAACTTTCGTAGCTTTCGCACTGCACCTAAATGGGAAACTTTAATGCTTTGACCGCGCTTGGTTACGTAGCGGGAAAAAAAGGAAGAAAGAAAAGTACGTTAATTTATACGCAGACCTCAGAAATATGGATGAAAGCAAAAAAAATCTAAGTTGCTAAGCCTGAAAAGGTGATGGAGTGTAGAAGAAATCAGCACTGAAGTCGCGTCACTTTGGACTCGAGGCACATTTTGGCCCGACTCAACTCATATTTGACTTCTACTAACTCACTTCACCTCTAGTAGGAATTGTAAAGCAACCGGACAAAAAAAACCCGAAAATGCTCTTTTAGTCAGGTCAATCGCTATGACTCTGCAGAAAAACTTTGAGGTCTATGTTTCTCTTATGCAGTAACTTCTCTTATATTATGGAAGATTGACTTGACACCACTTTGTTGTTACGAGCGGGGTGGGAGGTTAACAAACGCTAAATTTCTTTTTCATTGGGTACCTCACACCTCTAACTTGCTTCGGTTATTGTAGCTTCTACGTCCTGTCTTTGTTTCCACCTCTTTATTCTCCACACACGAACACACAACCTCTGCACTGCACACACGCACACACACGCTTTGTACTGCGCACACACGCGCATACGCACACGCGCACACACTGTCATACTAACCCTCCGTCCCTCCCCACAAAGGCCCTTCTCTCTTTCTGTTGTAGATTACATCTCTGTTGTCCAGAAGCATCTCCAATTTCCGCCAGCGCCACCAGCATGTCTACCAGAATCCACACATTGCTGCCGCCACCACAGTTGTGGCGGCAACTGATGGGGGTGGTGCTCGTGCTGACATCAAAGCAGGCAACTGCTCACCAAAGGCAGTGTGATCCAAAGGAAGAAAATCGGGTGACTTCTGCACAAAAAAATATGGTATCTGGCATACTTCATAATAAGGTTTTTTTTTTTGCTTTTGCTTTTTCACATGTGTACATGTACCTTCTAAGTATATTCGATGACAGCCTGAGTCACATAAAGTGTGAGATCTTTCTGCTATGACCACTGCTCAAAGAATGTGAAAGTTTATGCACACACAAAAATGCCAACAATGAGAGATGAAATTACGCTTCGAGGGTACAGTCTGCAAAAATGCTCTATCTGTATGAGTACTTATACTGAGGCACTCACCCTGCAGTCCACGGGGGTGTCCTCTTGGCCCTGGGGCATGCTGTGTGCCGCAGTTGCAGCTGAAAAATCACGGCAGCCACATTGAAAAATGTTAATTTTAAATAAATTTACTGTGTCCAGAAAGAAATAATGAGGTTTCAGTCGAATGGATTCACTGAGGAGCCAGAACAATATTGAGATATTTTGTCTTGCTCTTTAGGTCACTCAGACTGTATATGAAAAACCTGCCATATGAAAGTATCTTTCTCTTGCTGAGGAAGTTCTCATATACTGATCATTAAGCTACTACGACGGACAAAAACTCACTGATACTCCAAGAAAGCAACCTCCTCTTGGGAGCTATGAAGAAAAAAGAGTTTGAACTACCTGTTTTCTTTTGTTTGTGTGTGCGTTTGTGTGTGTATGTGTGGGTGTGTTCGTATGTATGCACATGACGGATTGTATAGCACTAAAGACCAACTTGTGGGTTTTTGTGTCATCATACAAACAGGGTGTCTCACCAACGGATCGCAGGATTCCACGTGCGATTTTTAAATAGGGCTTTTGTTACCTCTTCACTTGAGACCCAAATTTCTTCTGTGAGGTGAAAACTTCTAGATACATTTGTCTTCACGTGATCTTGACCATCACGATATGTTTTTTTTAAAGAGTTTTACGTACAAGAGAAAAAGCTTATCTTCTTTTCAGACGTCAGCCTGGCAAATTTTCCATTACTTTGCTTTCGGCACCATTATTGCGTGCAGAAAAATTCAATAAATAACAAATTATGTAAGACCCAAAACAACCAGAATATTTCAAGACTAATTTTTTAGGTAAAAACCAAAAGATTACTTATTGATACTGCGCACAAATCTTTGAGCGTGGCTGGATTTTCCTGCTCTTCTTGGCCAGTGAATATTATTGTTAGTCCCTCCGGAGAAGTAATTCCCTGCAAAAAGTATGATCACACTTTTAACAGGAGACTTGCTATATTTTTGTTAGGTGAGGTCGAAAGAGGGTCAATTTCGGAAATTCACTGGTAGGGTCTGTTTTTTTTTACCTGAGGACAAATGATGAAGATGTAGTTAAATAGTTTTCAAAAAGAGTTGCATTTAACTACAGTCCTGGCTGTAAGTAATTGCATTGAGCATGACAGCATCTCCTATGCTGTACTGAAAGGTGTTGAAGTGGAATTTTGATGTGGAACACGTAGTTGTGATACTGGGACACAATGTTGAGTAAATAGGGTCAATGTCAAGGGTACCCATTTTGGT
>JAAUXU010117755.1_pt1 | contig 14024 bp, 9 predicted proteins | sample 7278151 | NCBI WGS metagenome assembly JAAUXU01 (sample SAMN14350113, study PRJNA611818) | marine sediment metagenome | isolation source: surface marine sediment (1.8m) | place: French Polynesia: Moorea | collected 2018-08 | reverse complement strand
CATCAGTCTTTGCTCCTCATTTGGCACCAATCTTGGGCTCCAAATGATAAAGATGAATTGCATGATGAAAACAGTGGATTTTCAACTATGGTGCAAATATCAATGATAAGCATAATAACATTCTGACTGATACATTCCAGTTCTTGACTTCTGACATGAAAAGCTCTTTGATGAGAGTCTATTCTTTAGTGCAATTAGGACTATTTTATTGACTTACCACATTCTCTGCCAAACACCACGTTTAAGAATGAGGGCCTAGCACCCATTTAGAGGTGACTTACCAATGATTTTGTTCAAGCAGAAGCACATACATGCTCACGGAGGAAAAGTCACGAAATCTGGCTAGGATTGGAGGTGTGTAAGATGTAATGCCAGGGAAGAATCAAGGCTCTGTACCGAAAAGGTCCCCCCACCGAAAAAGGGCTAAAATCGTGCCTTTAAAATCTTTGGGTTTTTTTTGCCCGGGTCACTCATAAAGGACTGCCGCTCACCCAGGGATCATTTACAGCCACTTGAGGGCAACTCTGGCTCAGATTACGTCTGAGACTGATCCGGCCCATTTGGAGAGTGCTCGCGAGTTGTTCATGTCTCAGCGAACAGATATTTGCAATTCTCAGTCATCCCTCTGGATGTTAAACATACTGCAAAGCAAATATTTTTTACCAGTTCCATTTTGTTCTTGTTCCGGGATGAGCTGCCTCAAATTTTTGAGTAGAAAAGGAGCCGCCGACCTGTAGTGCTTGACCTTGAGAGTGACGACCGGGCCGGCGTTGCGCAGGAGGTTGATGGCGTCGTCGTGGCTCACGCAGGCCAGAGACGCGTGGTTCACTATGAGAAAAAAAGAAACTGTTCATCCGCACCCGCTGATGGTGGATATGAAGTCAGTGTATGCACCGTACTACAGTGGTGCCAGAATAGAGAGACACGGACACTTCATAAGTGTCTGCCGGATGCTGCTTCTGCTCCCCGAAGAGATATGCACTCATTAATGCTTGTACGTACAGCTCCGGCCCCGCCAGCTGTGTGCAATTTATTACCGGACGAAAGAGACACCCCACAAATGGGCCCATTACCTCCCTGCCCCCTTCCCCCCCTGTGATGATAATTGTATCTACAATGCAACTCACCTCCCTGGTGCTACTGACATTTTGCAAATTCTCGTCACGCTTCTCGCGACTGAATGAGAGGCAAAAACGTCTGAGGACTTTTTCGGAAAGGTCACTTTTGGGGGGTAGGTGGTTGGATGGTGAGAGATTTCGCTCTCTCAGTGCATGGGCCTTCTGCAATAAATGTGCCCGTTCCTTCTGGCTCTGCATTGGCTTTTAAGGGCTCATACGTGTACAGGGTACGCCCTAAGTCCCGATGCTTTTACATAACTAACTCGTGGGTTTCTTACAGCAGGAAGTTTAAGGAAGCAGGAAGAGTAAAATGATATTCAGTCACGTGCTTCCTAAAAGTTTTACTCAAAAAGCCCGCCATGCTCATGCACAATGGGTGCCACTTATATCACCACAGGATCAACCACTAGGGCGCTTGTAATGCCAGTAACGGCCGGAACAGAATCAAATATTATGCTTTTAAGAAGAAAACTCAGTTGGTTATGCCACCGGTGGTTATGCCCTCTATTTCTCTAGATTTCTTCAGCCAATATCAATTGTGGGCATGAATATCCTGAAGAGACGCCTCCAATCCAGAAATTTTGACTGTCTGAAGCTGATATTAAGTTTAAAACAAACTTTTCCCCGGTCAGTTTCTGAGGTAGAAGAACTAAGGAAAAATTATTCCAGAACATGGAATAAATAGAGTGTATTTGTGCAGCACCTGTGTTTTGAATGCACCCGTACACAGCATTTGCCTATAAAATGAGTCCCTGTTAGTCCAGCCGGGTAAATCATCAGGCCGCTGGTGTCACCAGTTTTGTCCCGGCCCTCTGCGTGGTGATATATAAGGCGCCCACTATATTAAAGACTCTAAAATATCTACCAAAAGCCTCACAGAAGACATGCACTTGATCCATGGGGATGGCTTCCCACCTTTTTACGAGAGGGGCTTCGGACAGCTCGTCCGAGGTCGTTGTTGCTACTAGTCTCTTTTGTATCGATCTATAGTCCCTTTTACTAATACTTTTTTTCATCTTGTAGCTCTTTCAGACCTTCATGATGTCTGAGAGGCTTTGATGAATTTTCAAGAAGTTTGGCCGCCAAAAAAAATCATGAAATTTCCATAGATTTCTCGAGATTTTTTCAATCATGGAACTTTGAGAAGTGGTAACACCTGAATAGTTGAGTTTTGTGCCGTCGCATGCTTCAAGCGAACTTGTTCTGAATTCTCGGGTAAAAAAGTTCCACGTCTCTTCACTGCCAGTTGCTGTGCTGAAATTTTGAGAAAATGCGAGTATGTTTCAACAAACAGACGCACAGCGCATTGTTTCTATTGATGTAAAACAGGTTAAATTGTGTGAATGAGAACAAATTGATAAGTGCAAGACAGGTGGAAAACAAGACATGGCTTTGCCACTTTTGGGGTTGGGCACTTCTACGTACAGTGACAAGACTCAAAACCCACGGTCAGAGAAAGGAGCTTGAAGCAATGCCTTGTTTTTTGTTTAGCTGTCTGGGTGCCAGCACAACTGAGTTATGCTACATAGATTCTGGATTTTGGGCTGTCCGTTATACCGTACACCTATACTGCTGAATATGGTTTCAAGGAATTTAAGAAAACCCATGTTGAGAAGCCAGGAAATGTCTTTTCTTGTTCCAAACTGCCTACACCGTGGTGATGAAGTTTAAATATTTCTTAGCATTTGGCTTCGACGGCAAGGATGAACAGGAGTAATTTTATTACTGGATGTTTACTACTACATCGGTTTCAAAATAAATCAGCCATCTGAAACTATAGCTTGAGTCATTTATGCAGATTAACATTGTGCTATTAGTAGCTTAGCTGAAATGATCTCTGATGTCTGCTATACATGTGAACAGGTAGCTGCACAGCATCAGAAATACTTGTGGTCCTGGGGTTCGGAGCCAACAAAGTTGTTGATCTAAAGGTGAGATCAGAATCACGATACTTAAGTTTTTGTACTGAAATTGAACAAATTTGCTCTAGGAATAGACCTAAGCCATAGCTGTCGTAAAAAAAGTACTTTGAGAACTCTTATGTCCTGCTGCAGAGAGACCCAGATAGATGGTTAGTCAATACGGTACTATGACAATGATCGGAAGTCCTGAGTAAATCATCATACCTTATGACAGAGTCTCATTCTTCAATCAGCCAACCATACGCTTACTCCTCAAATGGCTGATTTATTTACAAAAATTCCTTTGTAATTTAAAAACTACGATAAAGCAGACCTTAAGGCACAACCTGTACAGCACACCTAGGCGACATTTTATGCAGTACTTGAACGTATGTGCCAGATAAGTTGCAGGGTACTGAAAGTTTGAGGCCTTTGGTAACAGTAGCCAAAAATACCTTTGGGAGTAGGAGTGGTTGCCAGTAAGAATGGGAATTTACTTTGCGCATCCCACACGCTTCGTTTAACAGAAAGAAATCCGAGACTATGAGTGAGGATGAGGGGCGAGAGAAAGATGAAGCTTCCATAGACCACAGATCGCATGCGTCTCCGACTTTTACCCTTTTCCTCGTTCTTTATGGCGCCCCAGCGATTATTATCTGCATAGAGAGAGGGGATTTGCGAGAATTTCAATGCAGCAGAAAGGAGAAAAAATGGCCTTTTTACACCGGGGGCAATTTGTAATCGCAAGCTCTTCTAAGGGGGAAGAGTGAGGAAAAAAGAAAGTCGTGCTCGTCTATGTCTGGAGAAGATCATACTGCACGCAAAAGACCACGCACGCGACCCCTGACCCATGGTCGTATCTCAGGCATCACCTATTGGAGATGCGATTTTTACGTGAGTCAACACTGTTGTTCTTAGCTGCTTATGCCACCTTATTCCTCTGGACAGAGTCCGCGGAGCAGTGGTCGGAAGGGTCTGTGCAGTGATAAAACCATTTAAAAGCCCCACATCCAGAACGTACCTCTGACGATGGCGTCTCCTATGTAGAGGTGGTCGTCGTCCTCGTTCCTGCACACCTTAGACACGAGAATGGGTAGGTTGTGGTCAACACCGCCTTTGATGCCGATGCCCAGGCTGCCGTCAGGCTGGCGACGAAGGCGCACGGTGCGAACCTGCGAGGACCAGGCGGCGGATGAAGCTTTGACCTCGATTGTGGTCATTGCAGCATGTTCGTACGCATGTACTCCGACGTAAATTCGTATGCTCTGCGTGCAGCACACAGGGCTGTCCAGGTGAGCAGAGTATGCAGAGCAGGCCCGAAAGGTGGACGCCCGTACCTTACCTGCGCAGCTACGTATCTGCCATCACCACCAGTACTGCGTGTGCCAGTAAGTGTGCCTACAGAAGAAGTGCACGTGGGTGGAGCTGGCTGGGCCTTGCGGCGGCCACACAGGCACACTCCCAACGGCCGCACGGACACGCACCCAACGCAACTGTGGCGCACACGAGCAAAAAGAGGGTTTTTTCCCCTCTAAGCTGAAGCAGAACCCGCGACTGTCGCACGCACAGACAGAGTCAGACTCAACGGTCCACAGGGGCGAGTGCTTCGAGCCTCTTTTGGTGGTTTCAATGATCGCTTCAAATACAATCTAGGAGCTCGGAGGATGGTCGGTGTCGGTGCCGTCGTCGTCGGCAGCGGTGGTGGCGTTGGGGACCCAGATGAAAGCCACCAGAGAAGGGGAAGAGGGCCCAAATTGCACTCCCACCCTCCTCCTCTTGCTGGCCCCGTGGGAAGGAAACTTTCTTCTCTTCTTACTGACCTTACACAAAAGTTCCCTCTGGGGGAAATACGAGTACAGTGGTATCCGCAGAAAGAAATGGAAATTGTCCGTAGTAAGTCAAAGAATGGAAAAAATGTTGGATCCCGTTTTTCTCAGCTCGTCCTCGCGCCCTTTTTGTTTCCAGACACAGCTGTCTGGATCAATTTGTATTCTCAGGAGCCGCGAAATTCCCTCTCTTTTCCTAGACGGTTGCCAAAGCGTCCTTCATCTCGTCGGCACCAGCAGCGCCGGCAGCACCAGTGCTTCTCTAACGCATGCATTTCGCAAAGGTGCTCCTGCATCACACACGCTTGCTCATTGAGCAACCACCTCACATTAGCTCAGTGCAGCATGGACAGAGTTGGTCCGTGGAGTGGAGGACAAAAGCGAAAAGGTCGTGGCCGCCCGACAGAGCAAAGACAGAAAGAAGTGACGGCTGCTCTGAGGACTGCAGAGGGTTCGTATGTACATTTCCGGCCCGCATGAGATATATTTTTGCATCAGGTTTGGTTGAGTCTTTCGGACCAAGTTCTGTCTTTTTATTCGGTGACAGAGGACAAGGCTTGACATAAGAGACGTTGAACGCTGTCCCTCAAGATATCAGCTGAAGACCGTCGAATCTGGGTCGAGGGGCTCAAGGACCCTCCAGGGGGTATAAATGGGGCAACCTCCAAATTTTCGCACTTCTCTTTGAAAAGTAACGATTTGAAGCCATTTTCAAGCTGCTTCTTGCCTCACTTGTGCACGCACGTGTACATGAGTATGTTGGAGTAATGCATAAGCTTGAATACTGATGACCCGGGGGAATATTCGGCAATCCATCTTTCCAGCACACAATTATGCCTCCTTCTACAGAATGCCACACAGTTGCCGGGACTACAGTGGAGGACGGATATAAGGATCACCTCGGGACGGAGATTCTTGACCATCGTATCCATACTTGGCCAAATAAGGCATCGCATGGCAAATCTTATACTAAATTTGTGTGCATTCAACGCTTAGTCACAGGAACTAACTGAACAAAGTTCGTCTGAGTCAAATGGTGACGTAAAAATTTATTTCTCGGAGGGGGCAATGTGGCGTCATTCTCCGACAGCCTTGAAGTATTAAATCGTTCATATTGAGCGTCCTTGCGAAAATGACGCTTGCAGTTGAACGTGGCATTTTTTGTCGTGAGCCTGTTTCATCGTTTTCGTAGCTAGTGTTGTCTTAGCTGTGGCTGTCAACATGGCTGTGGCTGTCCCCACACTTCCTCGAGATGCTTTCACTTGCCACATTTTCAGGCAGCTCCATGCGTCGCGCCGTCCGCCTGAGTCCTGGACACTAATCAGTTCTGTAAATTTCGCAAAGTAACTTTTTGTCACTTTACTACCCACTACAGCTTCTGTCGTGCCGTAAAGTGCGCTCTTGACCTCTCGCTCACAGAAAATGAAACAAGAGAGAATTCGAAAAAAGGTCGATCTTCCGATTTATCCGCCCCATTGTGCATTCTTTACGCCCGATTCTCGTACTTTATGGCCGATTTTAACTACTTCACGCCTGATTTGTCTTGCACTGGCCTTCTTGCCCGCTTGCTCTCGTAACAACAAGGGGTAAACGGAAAAGTGACGTCAAGAACAGTGCAGCGCAGTGCAGTGCAGCGCAGCAGAGTCCATGAGAGTCAAGAAAGGAGTGCCAACGCTCACCCGCTCGCTAAGGCCAACAGAGAGAGCAAGGACCAGAACCATCACCTACGCTGTCACCTTCTCCTTTTCCTCCCTAGGGATCTTACTTTTACGTCTCCAGAACGAGGGCAAAATGCCAGCGACTCACAAAAGCTCGGAAGAAATGTGACTCGCATTTAAAATATTTTTACCTTTTTACTCACAGTACAAAATTCCCCAGATTCTTTCTGGATAATATAGAGAGGTCGGCTCCTTCAGTATTTCCAGGTTGGGACATTTGAGCAAAGACTGTGGCTCATGTTGGTTTTGGTGGTATGGGTCAAGCCACGTTAGTAAGAAAAACAGGCTCGCGTAAGTTACAGGCTGGGCTACGACGATTATGCAATCTTAGGTTGTGGGTGTTGAAAGAGCGGGCGCCACTTCAAAATCCGACGACATATAGTGTTTCCGGTTAGGTTTGTTTAGCTTAGGTTGGGCGACGACGAAAAATCTGGAGTTCACTTCGGCGATCACCTCTACCTGATCACTCGGAAAAAACAAAGCAAGAACTCTTTACTTCTCTGTTTTATGCTTGTTGCCCCATGTGCTAGATATCAGGGATGTGAGCAGTGTAGAATTGCATGACCGAGTCAGGCTCGACTTGACTTTCTTTTGGTGGGGCAGGCTCGCGTGACATCACTAATACAAACTGCTTTAAGGACCAGCCCAGAAAGTCAAACCTCGTGGCCTTGCCAGACATCACGATCTCGCTGGATCCGTTGCAGCCTCGCCAAACTTTCTTCTTCATTTAAAACTCCTCTTCTTTCAAAGTCGACAGTTTTGACTTTCTATTGTCTCATTTTTGTTAAAAACCTTCCAAATCTAATGTCATTGATGGGTCAAGAAGCCAACATCTTTTCCGAGTCCTACTCATCACCACACGCCTCAAGATCTTTTAGAAGTCCTTGGGTGCGAAAGAGAATTTTCATTTTTTTAGGAACCTTCTCGTGAGTGATGAACTGGATAGACCCAATTTCTTTGGAAAGCCACGCATTCACTATCCTATCCTATCTTATCCCATCCTATATAATAGCGCATAACGTATGATTCAAACTGGAGCGAAGGGGTGACATCGGTTTTTAATATTGGAAATTTGGTGTCACGGGATCCGGAGTCGCAGGATGCTCAATCCTATACTTTTTCTCTGGAGGAGAACAGCTCCGTGTTGCACACGCAACTCCAAAAGTGTTTGCTGTCTCCGTGTGGATGTGTCTAATACACATAGGGTAAAGCGATCTTTAAGTTCAAATACAGTCTCGTGGCTAGTGGGAGTCCTCACTTTTCCATTAGAGCCAGCGACGACCTCTGGTCCTGGCTGTCGTCCTTGAAGTCCTCCTCTCTACTCCGCTCCGACACTTGAATGGCGTGAATTTACAGAGCTGACATGTGACACAAGCTCTTATGATGCTCTGCAGTCCAAACAAGACAGTGACACGATCCAGCCAGACCAAGGACTACAGCGAGCAAGCACAGACTACCAAGCAAAGAGGTCAGCCCGGAAAAGGCCAGATTTGCGGAAGCTTTGAGTGAATCACTCAACTCAACCCTCGGCACCGACAAAAGTTCTCCACCTAACTCGGATGGAAGTGATGCATAAGACAGGCACTTTTTTCAGCTGAGGCTGCCCCTTTAAGGCAAAAAGCAGGAAAGAGAGTGGAAACTTGTGACTTCAATTTGTTTCCCTTTGTTACCTCGTCTGCAGGAAAGACTTTCCTCTCATTCTTATTGGGCTTTTCCAATTTCTTTGCGTTTCTCTCCTGGTTCAGGCACGCCCAGGTAATTTAATCAAGGCTGGGGCTGGGATCGACCCTGATGGGGCAGCAGTTGAGCTGCAGCAACAGCAGCTCCTTTGCACAAACCTGAAGAGACGGGAGAGCCTTCTGTGACTAATAAGCCTGCCTCTTTTTTGCGTAGCCAAATAACTCCTGTTGTTTACCGCAAGGCAGACAAACAAGCAGTTTCTGCCGTTCCTCCAAGAAGAAGAGCCCACAGACACACACATACCCTAAGCAACGTAAAGTTTCTTGTCCACTTTCCTATCATTGTTCGAAAATCACACACCTGACGGGTTCTCCAAAGATCGCACTCAAATGGAAGTAGGGACTGATGTTAGCAGCCCAGAGTGCTTAGTCTAGAGAAATTGCTGTGCTTTGTGACGCAGTCAGTTATCAAGTTGGCACTCTTAATTGTTTAATTAATCGCTCGTCACTTTTGACTGGATTGAGTTACAAAAGTAGATCAGCTCCTATACGAATAGCTTAGACTCCCCAAAACCGAACCTTTGCGCACTTTTGTCACTGGATCATTAACTTTCTCTCCATATGGTCGAACGGACAAAGGCAAAAAAAGGAAAGTTACAACTTTTACTCACGGTAAGCTGACCCATCTCTTATCCCAATACAGTCTACTCTGTGAGGTTATAAATTTTGACTGCATGAAGCAACAGAAGTGGTTCACCTCTCTATAAAAGTCTCACTCTCCCCTATAACTAAACTCATGTGCGGTGTTGCTCTAGGACGACTCATTTTTTCACAAAGCCTTCTGATACTTTACATAGAGACGTCTCATAAGTCTTTTTTGACCGGCTTCATATATTGGCAGTTGGCTACAGCTGGGGGCAAAGATATGAAAGCTGAGCTGGTGTCCCTTGTGTCACATTAGCTCATTTTTCTAAAAAGAAGAATCCCTCAAATATGTGATAATACAATATTTCTACACAAGTGCGAACTTCATGCAGCAGGCGGTACACACTTACATCCATGAAGTACCGGTAGTCGGCGAATTTAAAGTCAATTGGCACCGATGAGTATTTGTGTTAAGTTTTATGCCAGTGTGAGTAATGCACCAGCTGAGATCTTGCTTTGTTCTGATTCAAATGACCTCATAATCATCTGGGCAAGCAGTAACAGAACAACCACGAGTAAGGTCGGAATCCAAGTTGTGCAACTGCTGAAGACAGTGGGAGAACTGCACTCAACCTGACGCAACAGACTGCCGGGATGTGAAAAAGTGGTGCAAAATTGATACCAGACTCTTCTTTTTATTTTAGTTTGGTGACGTCCGAACAATGTACAGGGACAATGTGCCATTCTGCTGTCGCCGTCGCCCTTAAATCTGCCACGCACTGGCCAAGGTCTGGCCTGCGTCCGCCTGCGGGCCATTGGTATCAGCGTTAGACGCCTGGTGGATTAGCAGTGCAGTAGGGCAGATAAGAAGATCTGGCCTCTAATGCATGCTGCACATCGTGCGAGTCACAAAAAAACAGACGAGGAAAGGTCCTTTTCTGATCAAGAAACCAACTCCTCTCAAAGTGTCCCCTGCAGACACACACAAAAGGCTGGAAAACGTCACAGATTCCGCCTTTGGGACGTGGAGCAGCATCGGTATTTCCACCCCAGTAACTGATTGTACGCACGTGCACCTCTTTGGTGAGCATACTGTGCGTGTGCCACACAACCCTTTTCCTACACTTTCTCCTTTTCGTTTGTACCTAGTACAACAGTACATGCAATGTCAGTTTGCAGAGACGGTTACGTGGATCTGGTATATGTGACCATTGGATAGGCTTCCCTAGCTCCCCTACTTTAGAGCTGGAGCAAGGGATAAAGCGGACCTCCCGCTAGCTTTTTCTCTGTGCCTCCTTATCTATTACGCACCGCTCGTGCGCATTTTGATGCCCGGTTGCTCAAAAGAGTTCGCTCGCTCCCCAACGGGGCTGGTCCGTCCGGGGCAGTCGGGGCGTCCAACGCCTGCCCAGCTGCGTGTTGAAGTGGAAAATGCAAATGTGCAGCAGTGGATGCACTCAGGAAATTAGAAATGATCCCCCCCACGGCCATTTGTGGCTCGCCCTGGAGGCAGAAAAAATTGGCCAATAAACCTCTGGGGGACAAATGGTGGAAGGAGATTGGATGCGAGGGGGGCGCAGTCGTAAAGTCCATAGTTACGCACCAAGGGGATAACGTTCTACGCACGTACATTCGTACATCCTGACGTACGTGCGACTGTACTGTGTAGAATGGACCATTAAGAGTGGCAATCTAGACGCTTCTGCTCTTTGAATTCTGATGCTTTCGCTGTAACGGTGAAGATTCTGCTGATGCTCTCTCAGAGTGGGAGTTTTTCAAATCTGGTGCAAACATACGAACTCGTGGCTTATGTGCTTGCATGTGTATATAGCACGTGGCGGCAAAGCACCCAGCTGACACAGCTTGCCTTCACTTCCACGGGTACACACACTCACCAGGACAAATGTACTGTACGTATACGCTGCGTACTGCCCAGACGTAATGCTCGTATGTGTGTTCAGGGTTAATGTTATTTAGCACTCATTTCGATGGACGCCTTTTAGGGCCTCTCACAAAAGTGTGACATACACAAGCTGAGCAAGAACAATGTGGCCAGCAAGTAGAGGCTCCATATTCGTAAGAAGTTTTACCAGCAGAACACTTACTTATGATGCATTATTTAAAGGATCGATCAACCTCTCGTTTGAGAGCTTCATGAGCCTGTAGGCCGGTGAGTCTACAACCTCTGCGCAGGGCAGCGGATTCATTTTTTATCCTCCAAGCTTGCTGATGCAGTGGTGTTAGCTCTGCAACGTCGACGCACTGTTTTGTCACGTGCAATGGATTGACATATTTGTAGCCAAAGCCTAGTCCATAGCTGCCTCCAGACGTTTGAGCAATTGATGCTACAAACTCAAACAATCTCGGCGTGGACATGTAAGTTGGGACAGCTTGAAACCTCAAAAACTGCTGCATGAACGTGTGAGTGTGCACACCTCGAACACGTACATGCACGTATGTAGACATGCGGGATGCGGACTCTGTGACTCGGTCACGGCTGGTTTCTCCTCACCTTGTTGTCCAGTCCGTCGTCCTCCTCGGGAAATACAAACTCTTCTCTCTGCAGCACGAGTAGATCCGGGCAGACCTTGAGTCTGGCTGGCTGTGGACGACATTTTCCGTCACTCACATTCACCAGACCGTAGTGGAAGGGCTGTGGGGGGGAAAGAAACATGACACGACTCATTTTCTGTTCGCCGGTGAGACGAAGGAACAAAACGTGCTAACGCAGAAAAAGAACCTCTAAGCTTTATTGCATCAAAGAGCCATGAGTTTGCACCTTCCCCGGCAGTCATGACCTCCAGATTGGAGCCTCTGCTCGGTTTTTTCCCCTTCCCGACGCAAAATTGCTAAACGCTGCCTTGTCTTATCAAGGGCTTTCTTTTTGGCTTTCACCTCTGTGCTGCTTTGGTCCTCGCACGTACGGACTTACGGACTGCAGCTGCGAAAACGAGGGATCCTCACCGAGCTGCGAGTGCACAAAAGGCTTCCTCTTTCTTTCCGCAATGCCTCACAACTCCAAATTACCTTCGTGACCTCTTTCTCTGTCTGTGCCCTCCTCCTGAATGGTTTCATCACAATAGAGACAGAACATTGTGCGGCAGCCGCAACTTCCATCCCGTCTTTCACGGCTACTTCGTGGATAAGAAGAGAGAGAGCGCGCGTTTTCTCAAAGACGGTGTACGTGTGTGGGTGCCGCAACTTTCATACCTTCATACACTTTCACGGCCGAGACATTCCTTTTTTGTCATTAACACGAAGGTAGTGGGTGAGATCGTCGTCCTCGGCGGGAGGGGGGGGGGGGAGGAGGAGATCTTCTATCTGTTGTTATCTCCTATGGACTATTAGTTGCTCCTGGACTCAGCAGCTCCACGTTCACACGAAAGATGTATGGGTGGGACGATGAGAGCTATGTACGTACGCACTACTGTAGTCTATAGTGTCGGGTCGTAGATGTTGATGCTTTTTTGTCCAAGATTGATGGTGATGGCGATGAGGGCGGCAGTGGCGGTGACTGACTTTATTCTCGCCTTTTCGCGGCCCTTGCAAGGAAATGCTAAGTTCATGCTGCTGCTCGCCCTCTCGTTGATATGCAAAACAAGGACTTCAAGTCATGCTGACAAAAAAACACTACTGGAGTCACATTTGTGTTAGCATTTTTGTGGAATGCAGTTGCATCGTGGCTTCGTTTTGGAACACTTTCAGCCATCTCTCTCTCTCTCTCTCTCTCTCTCTCTCTCTCTTTCTTTCTCTGTTTTTGCCACTCCAAGTAGGACATTATGCAAATGGAGAATACAGTCAGTTTGCTGCTGCCCCAGCACGAAAAAGGCAAAGCTCCGTTAATGGTATTTGCGGGTTACGTACCGAGAAATCAGGACCTTTTTTTCTTTGAAGTCTCTCTCCAGAGGAGAAGAGCAAGGAGTAGGAGAAAGGTTTCTTCTTCTTGCTACTCCACTTGTTTTCCGTGTTGGTGCATCCAGCATAAATTATCCCACATCTCTCTCACCTTCCTAACCGCGTGATGCGTCGCAGTCGCCTTTGACGTGGTCGGAGTTGGAGCACTTGAGTCCCTGGCCTCCTCCTCGCCTTCGCCCTCCTCCTCCTCGTCGTCGTCCTCCGCCTGCTTGAGTCCACAGCTGGCCTCGTCACAGCCTTCAAACGTGGCAGGAGTCGCCCACTTCTGGGCTTCTTCTGCTCCTGCTGTCGCCATTACCTCTCTTTTTTAAAAAAAAATTTCCCGCCGACAATTAGCCTGGTACTGTCTGTCAACACAATGGCCAAGAGGGTGTGCAGAAATGCCTCTCTTTTTGGTTGCGCCACCTACACTGCCTGACTTCCTGGGCACGGATGAGGCGGTGGCATCTGCTCTCCTACTGCCATCTGACAATTTGCATGCACGGTGCGTCAGGCCTAACAGTCAAGGGCTCTCGTCAAGATAAAGTTGTTTGTCAGCGCTCTCGTTCCTTCTTCGGTAAGTTCCTTTTTTTCCATAACGATGCGAAGAAGTATCAGACCCCAATCTTCTCCCCCATAAAAAGATAGAGCTGGTGCAGCTGGGGATCAAACGCTCTGTAGCCTCCTCTGATATTTACTTCTTCCCTTTATCTGAAAGGAAGTGAATGATTTATGAGCAGAAGTAAGTACGTATGATACATGCGACGTGGCACCAGCGTCACGCAGTGCAGTACTGGTACAGTGCATTGCTGACTACAATCATGCAGGTCAGCAGTGAGTGCTTCTCCACTGGCAGGGTGTTCTTAGGTTGGACACATGCCCGAATGATTCATCTGCCTGACTAAACGACATTGGTTGAATGTGTAGTCACAGCGAGAGAAAGTTTCCTCATGCTGCTTGCGCTCGGATCGGTGAATTCTTTTCGTGCCACAGTTTCCACTCTCTTGCAGGACGTACCCGTACGTACAAGGGTATAAGAGGAATGTGAACATTGGGAGGGTCCTCGAAAAGTGCACAAAGGCACGAAGAAGTATCGGCTATACTCTCAGGTGGGTTTCGGGGAAAGGTCGCGGAGTTTGGCCCCCCCCCCCCCACACCCAAAATGAATTAAAGAAGAGTCCGGGGTGGGGGTGGTGGGTGGGGTGGGGGGTGGTGTGGGGTTGGGGGGTGTGGGGGGGGGGTG
>JAAUXU010020452.1_pt1 | contig 14024 bp, 24 predicted proteins | sample 7278151 | NCBI WGS metagenome assembly JAAUXU01 (sample SAMN14350113, study PRJNA611818) | marine sediment metagenome | isolation source: surface marine sediment (1.8m) | place: French Polynesia: Moorea | collected 2018-08 | reverse complement strand
TGGGGTGGGATCCATAGATCATTCAGCTTCTTTTAATTTAAAATATTCATTTTTGGATCTCTCTTTTTTGCCTCATCATTATTTCTTTCAATATCTTGTCGCCGCAGGTCTTTGAACAAAGTGTGTTCTTGTTATTTCTTCGCTCTGGGTCTGAAGCGAAATGAGAGGGGGAGTAAAAAGAAAACCTCATTCGTTCCTTTTACCACGCTTAAAGACTGGGAGGATTCCGACGAAGTAAGTGGGGGGAAATAAATCGGGGGACGTTTGGCTTTGGAATGAAAAATATCTTCTTTCGCTTCTTTTTTTTTGAGGAGACGAGAATACGAATCTTTCGCCCATGTACCGATTAGGCGAGTTCAAATATGCTTCGTACAACCATCCGCGGCAGCCCTAGATGCACGCTGGCTTTTGCTCCTTTCCTCACCGAAGCCCAGTAAATCTCCTGTCACTTGTCTTTCCACCCCCCACTATTCTCCCCCCTCCAAAGATCTCCCTTGGAAATTAAAGGCGTCTTTTTGCCCCTACGACCAGTGTACCAAGACGGTCCTTTCTGTCTCTATTCCAACATCGCACCTCATCATCGCCGCCGGAATCCCCCCCCCGCCTTTCCACGGGTGACGAGGACCTAGGCCCACTTTTATTATCATTCTATCAAAACTGGCGGCTGTGCCTGCAGCACGGTGGTGGTGAGGGAGCGTCCCTATCCTATACCCTCCCTCAAACTGTCTCTGTATCCCCTCCCCTGACATCCTCTTCCCTTCAGGACAAGAACGAAGCTTGTCCTCGGTAAGTGTTTGGAGAGAAGAGAAGTGAGTGAACGTTCCTAAGATACCGTTCCAGGACTTCTGCGAATCAGAAAAAAGAGAGGAAAGTGGGCCTTCTTTTTCCCAACCCCCTTTCCTCACTTCTCCATTCCGTTTTGCTCGGGGATCCCTTTTCCAAGCCCTCATCTTTTTCATCTTTTCGCCCTCCTCCTCCTCCTCCCTCCTCACCCGAGGAGGAGGCGCCGGCGGGGTCCGAAGAGCCGAGACTCAGACCGACGTATACAAGAAGAAGCAGTAGCGAGGGGGAATGGCCAGAGGCGGAGGAGGGACGGAGAAACGAAAAAAGGGAGTCATGAAAAATGTGTGTTTCTCCCTTCCCTCCTTCCATTCTCCCTTTCAAAGAAGCCCCTGTGCGCAGAAAAAAAACACCGAGAGGAAAAACGGGCCAGACGCAACGCAGCAAAACTCCTCTGGTTGGAATGGAAGACGAGGGAGGGGGAGAAACTTATTCCTTTTCGCCATCCCTGCAACATCTTCCCTTTCCTGCCTATTCAGACCTGTTACGGAGAGGCGGAGGCGGCATTACAATTATTTGATAAATGTGCCCAAATCCTGGCTGGCTCGACCGTTTCCATATTTCAACCCGTCGTCTTTTCTCTCTACATCCCCCTCTCCCGCCTTTCCGTGGGTGTAGAGGGGAGGGAGGGGAAAGGGCGAGCTTAACGATGGGGAAAGGGAAAAAGAATGGGAGAAAAGGAGAAGAGAAGAGAGAACCGCTTCGGATAGGGAGGGAGAGAGAAAGAAGACAGTTTGTGCCGCCGCCGCCGCTGTGGTGTGTACGAGCGAAGAAGTGCGTTCTCTTTCCGCCCTCCCCCCCTTTTTTGCCGGTTCCGCCTTGGCAGCCGCCCCATTATGTTTCGTGCTTTTGCGGGCTGAAATGGGCTCCCCCCCCCTTTTTTTGTTCTCTCAGGCAACGTTTTTGGAAAGGATATTCCCCCCCCTCCAATGCAAAGTTTTGCAGAGGATATGACTGCGAGATGGGAGATTATATGTCCCTGTACCGTTTGTTCTCTGGAGTTTCCTCTTTTCAAAGCCCCACATCTGGGTACAAATCGAGGCATAAATATTTATTGTCTGGAGCATTTGATTATTCTCCCCCTTCCCCCGCCCCTTTCTATCCGCTTTCCCATATCTAGTCTGGGAATAAAAAGGGGGAGGGAGAAGAGGATCCTCCTCCTCCCCCTGTCGTTGCCGCCGCCCGCCTCCTTTTGCTTCCGCTTACACCGCCTCCTCCTCCTCCTCCTCGTCACTGTAGTAGTACTTCCTCCTTGGTGGGTCTTGGTCCCTGGGCGCCCACATATCATGCCCCCTTCTTCCCTCCTCCGCCTCCTCCGAATCGGATAGACGCTGTTATTGGCAATTGGGGAAAGAGGGTGGTTCGGAGGAGGAGGAGGAGGAGGAAAGGAGACTACTACTACTGTTGTACGACTATTGCTTTTCCCTCCCTAACCCGCGCGAGTGCCCTTTGCCCGGCCTGGCCGCCGTCTGATAGCGTCTTCCGAAAGAGGAAAAAAGCACTGAGTAAAAGGGGACCCAATGGGAGAAAAAGGCTTAGAAAACGTGCGATTTGTCGTCGACAGCGATACCGTTATTGAGGGTGCTCTTTTTTTTGTCACGCCTGAGGGGGGTCCTCCTCCTCCTTCGCGGGCGGGAGACACTTGGCATATCGATTTCTCTCGGTCCAGCCGCCTCCTCTCCCCGGAGCGAGGAAGGGGGCCATTGCGTTCTCAGTGTTTCGCTTTCGAGAAAGTACAAACGGGAACAGAACAGAACGTCCCTTTCCTGGCGGTGGTACACGTCGTACACATTACACAATGCTGAAGAGCCACCGCATACGCACGCTCGCATTAATGTGTTGCCTGGCTCCTTTTCAAGCCTTGGCGGAGGAGAAAGTTCTGTCGGCGAAAAGAAACAGGAGGGAGAAACCGCTTGAACAATCAATTTCGGTCGAATGGGAGAGGGGAGGAGGGGTAGACGACAGAAAGGGGTTGACAAATTGCCAGCGATTTAGGAGCGCCCCTGCCTTTTTGAGCAAAAAAGGCAGCGTTTGAGTACCACTATGCAGTACTACTACAGAAAACCGCGCTCACAAAAAAAACTTCGCGTCTTGAATTGCCCAATCAAGCTATCCAGCCTCGTTCAATGCTTTCTACTTATTTGTCTCCTTTACTTCTTTTGCAGCGGCCTCGCGTCGAAAAAAGAAAGACGAGGACGGCCACGACGAGGAGGAGTCGGAGGAGCCCCGCGCCCCGAAGGAGAAGACGCCTCCCCCTCCGCCAACGGCCGACGACCATTACTCGTCCGAGGAAGAGCTGAAGGAGATCAACAACAAGAGCGAGGAGGACTCCAAGAAGGAGGGCGGCGACAAGGCGGAGATGCAGGCCGCGGTCTCTGGCGCCTCCTCTGGCGGCGCAGGCGCCTCCGGACCCTCCGCGGCAGCGGCGGAGAAGAGGAAATGGTCAGAGATCTCCAGGGACGAGGTATGTTGCTTCTTACTACAGTGCCGTAGTACAACTACTGTATCTTTTGTGTGAGGGAACAAGGGCGTGGCGTATCAGACAGCGGAAGGGAGGGAGGTAGGTTGGATGAGGGAGGATATTTGGTATAGAGGGAGGTTGGAAGAAAAAGTGCCTGTGGGAGGGGCGACGGTCCCAAAAGACATTTTTTATGAGGAGAGGATAAAGGACGAGGAGAGGGATGTCGGAACAGGGAAGGAGGAAGGAAGGGGCCCCGTCGTTGTAAACACCGTGTCCTTCCAATGTGTCAGCCATCCTCCTCTTCCTCGTACACGAAGAGTGAAGACCGCCGTTTCTCATCCGCCCTGTTTTTGTGCTTCTCCTTTCCAGGAACCCCCTCAGCACTTTGTGATCCGGGCGGGCTCAAACGGCAGCTCGGGAGACGAGGAGGTAAGCGGGCTTCTGCTGCGGCGGCACTCCTCTAAGAACTCCTCCAACGCGGCCGGCGGCCCGCACGGGAACGGCGGCGGCGCCTCGCACTCGGGGAGCGGCTCCGGGGCGGCCGCAGGCACGTCCTCCTCCTCGTCCAACGGGCGGAGCAGCAGCGTGCGGTCCTCCTGCGGGTGCCACCGCAGCACCCCCACCCCAGTGCAGTTCTGCACCTCGCCGCCGCTCGACGTCTATCGGCCGCGGCAGTCGCAGAGCCCGCCGCCCAAGCTCTTCCACATGAGCGGCGGGTCCGCGGCCGCCGCGGCTGTGAACGGGGGAGGGGCGCCGTCGGAACACGCCGCGTCCCTGCGGATGGGTACAGGTGCGTACGGTATTTACTGTGCTGCGGATGAACTAGTACAGGTGCGGAAGAGATTTCCTGGACTATGAATAGCTTGGGCTTTTCGGATCAAGCTTTACACTTTATAAATTGCTCGCCAGGTATTATACACAATTCCTATGATCCTCCTCGACTCCGTAGAGTAGCCAAATCCAGTATGAGTACTTCCCCCTTTCTCTATATTGTACTTTTCTGCACCAGCCGTATCCAAATCCCCCTCCCCACCCCCTTCCTATCTCTCCCTCCCAAACGTGTGCCTTGTCCATTACGCGATATGTGAAAGCCCCCTTCTATTCTCCCCCCCACCTTCCCCCCATACTTTCCCCCCTTCCTCCTGCGCACGCCGTGAAAGCCTTCGCCCCATCGATTCTAATCTGTCATCAAAAAAGATCTATAGATTTATCCGGCCCGAAAAGGGTTGGAGGGGGGGGGGCAGACAGGCGGGACGGAGAAGGGGGGGGGATGAAAACCTTTCGATACTCTATTTCCGCGAAGATATCCCCTTCCACTCCCGTCCTTCAGCCCCCTTATCCTTCCATCTTTCGCCTGTCCGTTCGTACTTCCGTTTTCCGCTCCGGCCCCCCTTTCGTAGGTGCCTTTTGTAGTGGAAATGTCGGAAGCGTTTTCCACTTTTCGATTTCCTTTGCTCTCTACCCCCTCTTTGCAAAGAGGAAATGTCTCTCGGAAAAAAGGGGGAGGGGGGGACCGAAGATTGAAGAAGGAATGACCGTTAAAAGTGCATTATTTCTCCCCCGACCCCGGCTCCTATCTGTTTCCCCCTTTCCAGTGTTTTTTTGCAACATTCTTTTTTTCCCGCTCCACAGAAGCGACCTTTGCCAAGCCGACCCCAGCGCCGGCCGAGGAAATAAGACTTCAGTTCGGCGCTTCCGGCGCCGCCTTCGGCGTCCCGGGCACCACCACCACGGCACTCCTGGCGGACGCCGTCAACGCCGGCGCAACGGCGCAGGCGGCGGCCACGGGCCACGAGCAGAGGCGCCAGACGCCGTCGCCCAACAAGAGGCACAGGTCCAAGACGCCCAGGTGAGACGAGCTTTTTCTACTCTGCAAACGATGAGTGACTTTATATCAATTCTATATTTTTCCCTCTCACAGGCCTCACAACCTGCAGCGCCCGTGCCTCGACTTTGAGAAGATGCAGCAGGTAAGCAAGCGTAGATGACGACGGGCGGCGTCCGTGCCGCGATAAAACTAGGGGGGCGTTGAAAATCGTGTTCCGCGGCGTGAATGTGTAAATTGCGAATCGGGCCAAAAAAGAGAGGAGAATGAGGGGCACGCCCACCTTGTATCTTTTCCCCCTAACTCCGAAGGCATAAACATAGATTGCCTGTAAAAACCATTTCTCCCAATCGTCTTTATACTTCCTTTGTTAACGGGGGAGAGAAAGTTTATGCGATGCAATCGGAGACTTTTTTATTGCTTCCTTGTAGTCCTCTCTTCCCCCCCATCAAGGAACGTACGGAGTGTAGCGAGTAGGGGGGGGGGGGCAGGACGGGGATGCACCTGACCATAAAAAGCCTCTCTTGCTCGATCCTCTCTCAAGATGAGAAGAAGAGGCCTAAGAGGGAGGAGGAGTGCACATTCTCCTCCTTCCCTCCTTTGATGCCGAAATTGCTTGCATTTTTAATTTCTCAGCGAGAAAGAGAGGGGAGAATTCACTCGCGAAGGAGGGAGGGAGAAAAAGGCATCTCCCTTTTTTTCGCCAGGGGCGCGCACCCATGCATCCCTCCTCCCTTCTTCGTCTTTTTTCTTCGCCTGTGCTCGTGCCGCGGCCACAAATGATTTTTATGAGCCACTTCTTTTGCTAGCCCACCACCACCCCGCCCCTCTCCACTACGTGTATACGGCGGCGGCGGTTGCTTGCAGATGGAGGCGGGGGTAATTGCGGTTTTTCTTCTTTTTTTCTTCGTCTTTTTTTCTTCGGAGGAGAGGGGAGGGGGGAGGATCCGTGTCTTCGCTTTTTATCTCTCCATGCTAAAAAGAAACTCTTTTTTCCTGGTGCATGATTCATGCTTACGACAACAGCTTTATGGACGGGGAAGGAAGGGGAGGAAGAAGAGGAGGTTTTATATTTTAACATCTCTGTTCCCACTTCGCTTCCTCCCTCCACCTCGCCGCGAAGTCTTTGCCGCCCCTCCTCCTCCTCCTTCCGTCCAACCTCCTCCAATCTTTTATATTTTTATGGGAGCGCAATATCGTTTGAAGACTCCCCGATGCAACGCGGAGGAGTGGAGGAGAGGGTCTTTGCAAAAGAAGAGTAGGAGAAGGAACCACCTCTTTTATGCCCTCCGATGATGGGCCAGGGAGGGGGGGGAGAAGAGGTTCGTTCCCTTACTACCTCATCATCGGCTGGCTGGCTGGTGGGTCCGTCCGCGGAGGACTCTCCAACTCCTCTTCCCAAGGACATCTTTTGCAGAAAAGGTTGTTCCTTTAAGAAGGAAATGGGGAGGGGGAGAAGAGGGAAACCCTCTCAAAACCGTTCCTTTCTACCGGTAGTCCCTTGGAAAAACGAGCCCTGAACTGAAAACACAAAGCAAAAAATAATTTTGCTCCGTCGAAGCCATCCCATGCCATCGCCATGACTTCTTCCCCTCCGTGCCCCAACGCCAGACGTTTTGCCGCGCTGCATTGTTGGTAGCCGCGCGTCGGTCGGCGGCGAAAAAAAACCCCGGGAGGCGGATGGGATTTCCGCTTTTGGAAAATCGTCGGGCCTCACGAAAAGCCGCCGCCGCCGCAGTCGTGAGAGAGGAGGGGGAGGCAAAGAGAGGCGGCTGCTGAATTATTCATGCAAATTCTCTTTTCGCGAACCCTTTTTCGCTGCTCTTCTCCCCTCCTCCCTACCCCGCTGCTTCAAGCCCCATCCTCCTTTTCGTTTCAAAACGTAAAAAAGCCCTTCTAGCCGTGTTGTGTTGCCCGTGACAGGTCTGGCGCCTCCGCCGGCCAGAGAAAGAGAGAGAGAGAGAGCGGAGGGGGCGATAGCAAAAAGGGGAGCCAACTTTGCAAAGTCGTTTGCTTCGGTAAACGCTGCGGCGGTCAGGGAGGAGAAAGAAACGGCGAATCGCCAATTCTCCCCTGGACAAAATAAAAATGGCAACAGTCACTCCCCCTTTCCCAAACTCTTTTCAATTTATTGTAACGACGCGAATGCATTGGCAGAAGTCGGCGACCGTCGTTTTTGTGCCCAGTTTTGCTTTTAAAATGCCTGTCCCGTCCGCCCGCCCGGAGGCCGCTGCGGCGACCGTCGATTTAATGCGGAACGTGTGCTTTGCGTTGTGTGTGTGTGAGAGAGAGCTTTGCCCGTCGCCAGCCCGCCTGCTGTTCCGTTCCTCTCATCAAAATTCCTCCGCTCCCATTCCTGAAGTAGGTGGATGAATCTCTCTTGCTGCCCCCTTTCCTCCTCGTTCCCTCTCCCCCCTCTTTCTTTCCCTTGACTGATTATTACACGAAGGGGCTCCTCCTCGCCGCCTGCCTAGGACGGGGAGGGAACGAACAAAAGGGTCTCCCTCCCCTCGTCGGTCCACACAGAAGGCACGCAAGAGGAGGCAAAGGTAGTACGTACAGTGCACCGTTGAGGGAGGGCAGAGAAAGGGCAAAAGTGGCTTCCTTCCTTCCTTCCTCTTCTCATCTTCCTTATGCTTCCTCCTCCCTATTAGTATGCCTCCGTCGACCGTGAGCCTCCCCCTCCCCTGGTAAACACGCCATTCTACTCCGGATATCTCATTTCCCTGGCTCCTCCTCCTCCCCCTCCCCTCCCTCATCCACGCAGACCCCCCTCGCTTAGCATTGATCGAACGGGAGGGGCCCCCCATTCCCCACCGTCGCGGCACTACCACCACCCCTCACTCCTGTCCACGCACAAAAACCCGCGCTTCCCTCCCCCCCCCGCGATAAATTGTGCATGAAGCACTCACTCTTGCCCGCCCTAGGAAGGAGGGGGACGTTTCGGGGCATTTCCCCTGTTCCCCGCCGTTGGGCCCAACTTTTTCTGTGCCCACCATTGAGAGAGATCGCTTCCCGAATACCCAAATTCGCGCGTGCTTTTACCCAAACAGGCAGCAAACACATATTTAGACGGAGATGCTATGCCGCAGCATGATTTTTCTTTTCCTCTGCTGCAACAGAACATGGTCTTCGGATCTTATTCAAGTTTCCTACACACAATGGAGCATGCTAAAAGAGATGATGGATTTTTCCTTCTTAGTTTGTCCTTCCGTAGCATGGATTTGGCAGAATCCTGTGCCATGTAGACACATACTTTTGGGCAACTTCGTTTATTCCTCCAAGAAGCTCAGCTTCCTCTTGTCCTGCAACCCAGGTCTCTGAGGCAATTTGGTTCCCACGAATTTCTCGTGGGGTCCCTTCTCCTCCTCCTTTATACAGTACACTGTCCTCGCCTCCTCTCTTTCCAGCCCCACTACATCCTCCTCCTCCTCATCCGCAGCCAAGCCCCAACCGACCAACCCACCAAGCCCCCCTCCCTTTTCCTCCCAATTACGATGTGTGGAGAAAGGGGAGCTTGTCCCCTCCACTCTTCTCTCTCGTGTGTGTGTGTGTGCTATGCTGCGGAGGAGACGGTGGTGACCGCCTCCGCCGCCGACTTTTCCTCCTTGGTCCTCCCCCTCCCTCTCTTGTGCTGTCTCCGCGGAGGGAAGGAGTGGAAGCCTCCGCCTTCGCCGACCGACTCGTGATCGGTAATTGGAGTCGGAGGAGGAGGAGGGCGGGGGAAATGGAGTACTACCACCCTCCCTCCCTCGTGAGGAAAAGGGAGACTCTTTCAGTGTCGCCGAAGGAAAGGAGAGACCCTTAGTCCTGATCCCGCCTTACACGTACACATGCACAGAATGTGTAGGAGTGGACAATGGGACAATACAGTATTTCCATGCAAGTACGGTACCGAAAGAAAGTAATACCAGTAGTGGTCACTTCTTGGTATAGCACTGTCCGTTCCGATGCACTTTGGCCCGCCCCCCCTTCAAGAAGACCCTTCCCACGCCTTTTCTTTGCTCTTTCCTCCCCCATCGTGGTGTAGTGTTATTCTTGGGGAGAGGGGTGTGGGAGAGAAGAGAAGAGGGGAGAGCTCCTTATTTCGCCTCGAGAGAAGGGGGAAGAGACATTCTCCATCATCTCCCCCTCCCCCTTCGTGTGTGTCCGCGCGCCGTCGACGCCGGCAGTAAATTGAATGACTGGAAAACACCATTTCCCCCTCCCCTCCCAGAGAGGGGAAGAGTAGGAGGAGGAGGCGTGTGCGTACTGTGCACATGAAGGGGAAGGCAGTGGTGCATTTGTCTGTCGCTGCACACCACAGCACACACGCACACACACGTACACAAGAGACTTCTTTTACCCTCCCCCAGATCTCCTTTTCGAGATCTCGTCTCTCCCCCGTAAAAAGGACAAGAGTCGCTCCTTCCTTTATGTGCCCGCCGCTTTCCCCCTCCCCCTTTTTTACCCCCCTTCCCCTTTTCCTCCATTCAGGGAGAGAGGAGGAGGGGGGAAATGGGACTGAATGCGTAACAGCAGGTATCCAATCAACTTTTCCTCTTGCCCTTCCTCAATGCCTTCTCCTCCTCCTCCTCTTCCGTCGTCGGGTGGAGAGAGAGAGAGGAGAGATTGGGTCTCGGCGGCGGCCGCAGCTCGATCCATCCTTATTCAGCGGAGGAGGAGGAGGATAAGAGAAAATGAACATGTCGTCTCCACGGAATGTACCGCCGCCAAGGGCCGTGCTGGTAGCACTAGAGTACGCTCGGGCTGGAGAAAGGGAGAAGAGAGAGTTAATTTCTTGCGGGTAGGGTCTTCGTGGGTGGGTTGTTGGGGTCACTCACTCTCGCTTCTTCTACCTCCTCTTCTTCTGTTCGTACGTACAGTGAGTGCATGTGCTTGGTTTCCGGGTTATTTCCGTGCTCGCGTGACGCTGTGTGTATTCCTGGTTAACTAATAACCCACCCACCCTTCCTGACCCGGACCCTTGCCTTTTCTTAATGTCTGGTGGTCGGTGAATTCTGCGCTTTCAACTGGAAGAATAATCTTTTAGAAACGTTGGTGGTTGAGCAGGTCTTGAGTCGATTTTCCTACACCTCTTCGACCAGTTCGTTATACTGTACAAAAATAATAGAACAAGCTGTCTTAGCCCTTCAAAAAGTTCTGAAAAGGAAACTGGTTGAGAGGAGGAGGAAAGAATAAAATCTTCAATCCACTTGATTGGCGGCGGCTGTTGATACAGCAGTGGCCTCCAGGGGAGCAGGGCAGGAGAAAAGAGCTAAAGAACCGAGGTCGGAGAAGGGAAGGGAAAGGCTCTTCAACCACTGCTTTTTAGCTCTCGTCTCCTCCTCTTTCCTCCCCCTTTTTTCTGACGTCGTTAAAAAGGTCACGCCGCCCCCCCCCCCTCCCTCCCTTCCCCCCCTCCGGTCGCCCGTCCCGAGACAGAAGAAGAAGGAGAGGTCTTTCGAAATCGGAGAAAGTAGTAGAAGGAGGAGGGGGAGTGTACAGTAGTAAAAATCGCCGAGGGGAAAAGGGGGAGTAAGAGAGGAAGGAGATGGAGGGGGGCTAAAAGGGGGGCGTGGACGGTCGGTCGGTCGGTCGGTCTTACTCTAAGGAGGAGGAAGGGAGGTTCCCTTCTTTGTCTGAGGAGGGAGGGAGGGCGAAAGAGACCGGCGCTGTCTTCTCCTTTGGGAGTGGAGGGCGGGGGAAGTAGGAGGGCGGGCGGGAGGCAAAGCCATTCGCATGCAAGCAAGCCTCCCTTTTTTTTCACTATCCGAAGCTTGCTTAGTGGTGGTGGAGGAGGAAGGGGGGCCCACGGGCTTGTTCGTTCGTCCCATCTCTTTTGCATTGGGTGGGGCGGAGGCGGCGGATAGCGAAGGAGGAGGAGGAAGAGGGGGAGTCCTCTTCTTGATTTATTGTTCGGCACACGAGGAGGGGAGGGAAAAGGGAAAAAAAGGGGACGGGAGGGTCCCTTGGCAGTAGCCTCCGTTGGAGGAGGGGAGGGTTTGGTGTAGCAAACGGGATGAACGGAAAAAGAGAGGGAGTACTATATGCAGTACGGTACTAGTCAGCTGGCACGAAAGCAACTACTGCCACCGGCATCCCTCCACATGCGTGCAGGCCGCCATCGCCTTTAGACCGGCGCAGGCGTCGGCGGCCTTATTCCCCTCTCTTCGTACGAAAGACCCGAATTGGGAGAGCGGCGGCGGCGAGGAAGATGAAGAAAGGCAGCTAGGGGAATGGGTATTCCGTCGGAGGCCGGTCGGTAGTACTAGTCTAGAGTACGGTAGTGCACTGTCCACAAAAGTACAGTACTGTACACAGCGAGGCTGCATGGGAAGACGGGCGAGTATGGAGGGGGAAAAATAAACCTCCCACGATTCCCTCCGGTGGCTGAGGGAGCCTCCTCCACTCTTCCTAGTTGTACTCACTTCGCTCTGGGGGAAAACCAATAGTGAAGGGATGCTGTTGTTGTACTACACATCATTCCTATTCTCCGCCCTTCTCCCCCGGCATGTACGAACGTCCGTTTCACGTCAGACTCAGACTGACAATCGCCGGGAGCGAGGAAGGAGAAAGACCACGGCAGCACCTCCAAACTTTGAAATGCCCGTCAGTATACAACTGTACTTGCGTGGGAAGGGGGTAGTAGAGGAAAAGTCCGACCAACAACAACCCCCCCCCCCTCTCTTTTCCCCTTTACTGCCGTACTTCTGCTCTGAGGCCGGCGGAGGAGGGGGAAAAAGAATTCGATACTCGTGGAAGGAAGGGATCCAACTTTTGCCCCCTCTCTCCTCCCGCTCTCTCTCCTTCTCCCTTTTTCCGAAGGAGGTCCAAGAAGTGTTTATCGGACGGCCTATTTTCTCGAATGGTCTTCCCCTTCTCCTCCTTTCCCCTACTGGAGATGAAAGGGGGGGGGGAGGTCGAAAAGGGGGTCCTTATCTATCCTCCTCCAACACTTCGTGTGTGGATTTAATTTCCAAGTTGTTCCTCCTTCCTTTCCCTCTCCCTCTTACCAAAAATCCACCCACCTATCCCCGAGTAGAGTGGGAGAAAGATGGAAAGCAGTTTTTCCTCCGCCCTCCTGGAAAACCACTTATGCCCCCCTCCCTACCACCACAATCCCATATCCTTCTTCCACTTCCCTCTCCCGCGGTTTTTTTGCAACCTTTTGCTTTTTTTGCCTCACGTCTTTTCGTTCCGTTTTCTCCCTCTTTCGCCTCTCCTTCTCCCGCCCGGGGTCGAAAGGAGACGACGGAAGAGAGGAGAAGAGGTGGAAATGTCTCCCGGTCACGGAAAAAACACATCCACGGAAAAGGGAAAGGCACGGGATGGTGGGGGGAAAAGGAAGAAGAAAAAAGAAATGGGAGATATATCTCGCGCCTGCTTTTTCTTTCCTCTCTTGTTGTCGCCCGCCTCCCTAACGTTCTCCCCCCCCCTCTTTTCTATTGGATATTTGATTGGAATGGAGATTGAAGGAATAGTCCCTCAGTCCCCCTGCCAGTTTGCAGTTTGAAGCCCTGAGGCGTTCGCATGTATTGACGGTGTTTTATTTATTTGTTTCCCCATGAAAATGAAACCGGCAAATGAATGCTGAGGGGGGAGAGAGGGAGAGAGGAAGAGGAGGGAAAGAGAGCCGCTCCGCCACCGGTTATTACGGCTAGTTGACATGAAAGTGCGAGCCTCTTCCTCTTTTTTTGTTTTCCCGTTACTTTTTTGCACAGTCACTCCCTTTTGTGAAGGGCTTTTGCAAAAACTTTTGAGAAACTTTCCTCGTCCTCTTCCCCGCCCTTTTCCTGTTCTTAATGAACGCCGCCTCCTACCCGCCTTCTGTATCATTAGCTCCTAGACGCAAAAAAGTTATCAGCAGAGCACAACTACCGCACTTCATGGGGGGTTGTTTGCAAAATAATAATAAACGCTTCACGCGACTCCCTAAAAAAGAGGGCTAATAATCGCTAATGGAACGAGGAAGGGAAAGCATCGCGGCTGCAACTACGAGTCAGCCTTCCCTCCCTTCCTTCCCCCTCCTCTACATGTTTGAGTGTGTGCCATGCTGCTAGTCCTCACGCTACTGCACCCCCCTTCCCTCCTCCCCTCCTGAGAGAGGCTTGGCACTGCCTCCGAAGGGAGGGAGAAGAAGGACTCACTTAGCATATCGCCTTGCGATGAGTACCGTAGTGCAGTACTGTACTGTACTGTACACAGTACTACGTGTGCACAGCGGCTGTGCAAGTTTGGGGTGAGAGGGCGAGGGGTGGAGGCGGGCTGCATGAAAGCTGACAGGCCTCGTTATCATTCCTCGTATCGTGTGTGTAAGTGCACAATCTCTTTGATGTGAATCGCCTGCGGGGGGTCGTAAGGGGGATAACTCAAAGCGACTTCGGTAGTGGAAAAGGGCCTCATTTTTAGGAACGTCTCAATCAAACGGAAAGCAAAAACCTTCCGCAACAAGGGAAAAAGCTTTTGACGCTTTGAAGTCCCCTATCTCTATTTTTTAAAATGCATGTGTTCCTCACGTACCTCCAGTGCTATCCAGTTAGTTTCCCTAGCGAAAAAAATCAAAAAAGTGTATACATGATTTTCCTCCCCCCCCCCCTGTCGTCGCCAAAATCCAGACGAAATCGCCTTGCTTGACTGCCACGCCCTTTTTTCCTGCCTGGAGCGATGGAGCGAGAGATACACACGCACGGAGGCGGCGGCTTGGCTGAGGGATGAAGCACACGTACAACAATGGTAGATCGCCGCCGCCGCCGCCGTTCTATCGTGCAGCTGAGGCGGCGGCGGCGGCGGAATGTGACTTCATCAAATATTTACCGCCGCCTTCCTCTTTTTTTCCCGCCGCCGTCGCCAAGCGGGCGAACGAGCTTCCCCCTTCCCCCGAAGGCTTCTGCAAACACATGCCGCCTCTCTGTGGAC
>JAAUXU010041999.1_pt1 | contig 14026 bp, 13 predicted proteins | sample 7278151 | NCBI WGS metagenome assembly JAAUXU01 (sample SAMN14350113, study PRJNA611818) | marine sediment metagenome | isolation source: surface marine sediment (1.8m) | place: French Polynesia: Moorea | collected 2018-08 | reverse complement strand
ATAGTGGAGGGAAATATAGTGGAGGGAAATATAGTGGAGGGAAATATAGTGGAGGGAAATATAGTGGAGGGAAATATAGTGGAGGGAAATATAGTGGAGGGAAATATAGTGCAAGAATATTTCCCGCTAGATAGTAGATAAGCGGGGAAATATTCCGGAAATCGTGCGTTAATCGTTTTATTCACTGCAACCGAAAAACATTCAAGCCCAGAAAATTGGCTACCGTAGTTGCTCAATCAATCCCCAATTCCCAAGCCACCAAAATGGGCAGCCTCGACATTGGCCCTGTGTGTGTCCCAGTATCACATCTACACGTTCCACATCAAAATTTCACCTCAACATGTTTCAGTGCAGCATAAAAGGAGTTGTCATGCTCGACGCAATTACTCGCGACCAAGACTGTATGTGGTCTATGACCAAACTTTAGAAAGCCCTGTTCAAACTTGTTGGGTGGATGTGTGTCCACTGTGGCCAAGGCATTTCTGTTCATTCTGGCCGTTCTGTGCTATAAGTTAGTCTCTCCAGCCAGGGTTTGCATACAGCATTTCCTTCGAGCTTTGAACTTCGGACCTTGGGCCACCTCGGGCTGGTAAAATCTCGAGCCGAGCCTCGACCGAGCACGGCCCTACTTTAGATTGGACGTTTGGACGCAGGGATAGGAAGAACAACAAGAGACACGGGTCCTCCATTCCCGTGACTGCCTGACTGGCGACCATCAGGAATAGGGACATGTCATCATTATGTAACAGAATTTCATTCAGCTAAGTAAACCTAAAACTCCAACTTTGCTAAGCTAACTCCTCCTTTATTCCTATATGTAATAAGACCCCTTCTCAGGGATCACGCAGGGAAGAATGAGCCAAAAGAGTTGATGAACAAGAAATGAAGGTTAACCTCGCAGTGTTGCCTTAGCCACTAACCTATGGAATTTTTGATTGTTTAAAGTGTTTGACTCTGCAAATTGTGCGAGGTCTGTATCATACAACCTGTTTGGCTCACATCCCCCTCCCTGCCTCAATCTTCTGTGGACATTCATGTTTTCCTCTACCGGCTTTCTGCTTGCTGCGGCTGTCTTGCCGGACATAGGGATGGATTCGAGCCCAGCCCGAGCCCGAAAGCCCGACGGCACTTTTTCCTGCCCGACCAGGCTGGAGCCCCCCAAAACTCGTCCCGAACCATCCCTAGCCAACCAAAGTGTGGGGGTGGGTGGGTTAAAGAAGGTGCTTGCCTGTGTACATGCTTGCTTGGCTGGGCCATAGAGATGAGATATATATACAATCTCCGTGGCCAGCTCAGCAAAAATCGTACGGAGCAGCAAATTTGTCTTCATGCCAGCTCGATTTTCAGCCTGTCTGGTCAAGAAGTTGGCCTGGCTGGCGGCGGCCCCTCCCTTTAGCCTGTAAGTGCATTTCCACTTAGGGCTGTTATGAATCCGACTATTTTTGGATTCTAGTGAGTATGAATATTCGGCAAAGAGTATTGAGCGAATATGAATATTCAGCAATGAGTATTGCGTAAGTATGAATATTACAAAAATATTCAAAAAATATTCTCCTGAAAAAGTGCTACTATGAAAAAGACATTATGTATCCATAGGGCAAAGAATCCAGAATCCAGCAAACATTCCCTCTCAGTACATATATGTAGCAGAACTTGATGCTGCTCTTGATGACACTTTGTTCCTACTACTGCCCCTACTGCCTGGTGCACAGTGCTAACACCCACTCATCAAATAGATATGTACTCATTTCATGAATAATATTGCTATTTTTTGAACAGTCAAAATCCAAGAAAATATTTGAGTCCATTGAATATTTCAAACAAGTAGAATACTATATTCGAATACTTTGAAAATGAATAAATATCATAACAGCCCTAATTTCCAACTAGGGTAAAATTACTCCATCGAGATGTTGCTTTATGCCTGAACTATCTTGCATGAACAAAAGCATCAAGTTTTGGACGTCTCCATTAAGTTCTCAGCCGCAAAACATGGACAAGTTCATATTGAGTCATTTCAAACCTTCAAACAATAATATCAATCCTGAGTGCCTTTCGGTCGGTTTAGTGAAGGCTGACAGTTGAAGTGAATCCGCTCGCCCGTTCACTGAATCGTGACTTCTAGAGAAGTCGAGTCCTGAGTTCGATTTGGGCGCCGAGAAATTGTGAGCAAGAGCAGATTGCAGATTCGGTCTGGATCGGGCCGAATTGTCGTCTGGCCGGCCCAAGAGCCCCCGGTCCACGGGCTGAAAAAAGACCTGAACTCGGTAAGATTTATAAATCTGCAATCTTTGTAAGATCAAAACCTTACAAAGACAGCGCGCCAAAAGTTAAGAGAAAATAAAGTGATAAAGAAAGAACCGCATGTGCATTGCGCCTGATAGACCTTGGTAACTTTGGCATCGGTGAACGAAACTCGGCTCGTGGACCGCCGATCTCGGTTCGGTAAAATTGGTCCAACCCGACACTTTACGGGTCGCGCCTGACTCAAGTCCACCACTAAGGTGGCATCTTCGCAGCAGCTAACAAGTTGTTGCAGGCGAGGTCGACCTTCACGTGAGCCCTCTGAACCACAGCTCTTTTTCGACCGCTTCTTCTCAGAGAGACTTCTCTCTGCTTGTACTCCACAAGCAGTTGACGACAGCTTTCCACCTCGTTTCCATGGAGAGACATCAGTACACCAGCGTAGTCCACTGAAGGGAAGCCCTAGCCAAAGAAGACATGAGTCGTGAGGAAACCTGGAAAATCGGAGGACTTTTACTGCGCAAGCTCCCTGATGGGAATACGAGGTCACTGGACTCGACCATGGAGTCGACGGTCGCTGAGGAGGAAGCCGAAAGTATTGAGGCTGTCGAGCGGACTCGAATTGGAAGGGAGTCATTTAAGCTGCGGGACTCCAGGATAAAGGAGTTGCTTGGAAAGATTTTGGAAATTGAGAGAGTCCGTCCTGATGTCTTGAAAGAGGCTCAGCAGGCAGAAGAAACCATTGAGGAATTGACGCTGAGGATACGCAAAAAGAATGAAGAAATATCAGCGCAGGCTAAGGAAGCTAAAAAGCTTGAGAATGAGTTAGAATGTCTGGAGAAGCAGCTGGGGCAACACAAGTCCCAGGCAGACGAGCTGGTTGAGGAGAAGAAATCTCTGTGTTTGAGGCACGAGACAGTAGAAGCCAACCTTCGCTCCAAGGTAGAGGAGCTTTTGCTTGAGAACAAAGTCCTGGTCAAGGACTTGGAAAAGAACCGGAGGACGACGGAACGCCTAAAGGAGTTGGAGCAGCTCCTGCATGAGTCGAAGTTACGATGTGAAGAACTGGAGCATGAGCGCAACGTGTGCTTGGACAGCTGCGACAAATATCAGAAGTTAATCAGCGATTTCAAAAAAACGTTGAGTGACAAAATTGAAAAGTGTAGGACCCAAAAAAAGTTGCTGAAAGACAAGGAGGCGAGCCTGGAAGAAAGGATTGCCGAGATCAAAGACCTCCAACAGGAGAAGTGCAAACTGATCAAAGAAGGGGAGAAGTTGAAGATGGACTTGGACGATTGGAAAGGCCGCCAGCTTCACAATAGTGAGCGCATCCAGAGACTCGAGCGTGAGAATGAGGAGTTGACGAGCAAGGTTGAACTTCTCCAGGACACCAATGATATCCTACGCGCGAACAGTTTGGAGACCCAGCTTCAGAGGACCCAAGAGGCGCTGGACGCATCCGAGCAGGAGCACCTTAAGGCCGTCAAGGAACTGGAAGTGAAGGACAAGGAACTTGATGCGTTGCGCAGCGGAAACCGCGGCCTCGAAGCTCAGGTCCGTACGTTGCGAGAGAAGCACCATGATGACATTGAGGCACTGTCGGTCAAGCTGACAAACCAGGGCGCAGAGTTCGCCCATATTTGTCACTCGCTTTACGTGTATAAGTCGAAGTACAACTCCGCCATACAAGAGAACAAGAGGTTGAAAGCAACAACAAACGGGGGTACAGCAGCTGTTAAAGTACGGAAGCAGATTGACCTAGAGGTGCCCTCCGCCGTCGGCATCTACGGCGGCGCCAGCCAAACCGTCTGTGGTGTCTGCGACCGACACGAACTTCCGCAGAAACCACAATTGCGGTCCTCGAAGTCCTCAATCGCCTGGATTTGTTGCGGCTGCGACCGCATGTTCCACCAGTCCTGTACAAACCTCAAGAGCTTCACCCGGTTCTCGTGCAAATCCGTGAAAATGGAGTGCATCCGTGCTGGGGGGAAGCGCAGAAAGATCAGTAACTAGTCAACAGCTGCTGCATAAACCTTAAAAAATGAAAGTTTTACAGTGCTTGCCGTAAGTCACTGCAGTGGGGTGAATTGGGCTCCCCACGCTGGCCTGACAGCTTTTGAGACGGGGTCTTCACGTGGACTCGGTCACCCAGACAGTGCTTGACAAGATCCAGCATCTTGAGCCACTTGGTGACTGCCCACTTTGGTGCTAGGGCACTCAAAGTGCAGCAACTCGTAGCGCACTGTTCTTCCCCTGTTTCAGTGGCTTTTCCGCGATGAAAGTGGCTGCGGCTTTCTGGGGGTGTCGCCGCACACCCTCTTGTGCCTCATGACCAAGATGGCATCCGCCGGACCATCGCCAGCCACGCTGCAAGACAAAAAAAACCCACGTTCGTGGACAGAGGCATCATCACCGGCAAACGACAAGCAAGTACACGCAGCAGCAGACAGATCACGCTCCTTCTGCTGCCGGGTGTCTGTTGCTCCTCGTTCGACCACGATCATGCTCATGTGCATGGACACGATGCCGTGCATCGTGGGGAGCCCAATTCACCCCACTGCAGTGACTTACGGCAAGCATTAGATGTCACTTGCCGGACCAAAAGTCCTACCTTTTCATACCGATGATATTTGTGTACTTGGATGTAAGAACTTAAAGCTCGATGTGTCTGTCTGAGTCTGAACCATGCGCTTGGCGCTCGTCGGCAGCGCAAGAGCCGAAAAAAGTATTTTCTTTACCGTTAGTGAGCGCAAGCGCGAGAAAAAGAAAAGTAATTCAGGGAAGAAAACTGATAATGAAAAGTAATTTTCAGTGAGGAAAAACGATGACAGCTCCTGAGCAGAGCATCGAGGGAGGGTTTTCCTCCCTGAACATTGGGGAAGGACTATTTCTTCCAAAAACAAATAAGTAGGACTTTTCTTCACGCACGCATTTTCCGAGGGGAGGGGAGGGGAGGCCGTTTGAGGCCTTTTTTTGGCCAGAAACGACCTTCCTGACCCGACCGAAAATGCGTAAGTGAAAAAAAGGTCCTTATTTTTTTTCAAAGATGGGATTTTCTTCGAAAAATCCACTTTTTCAAGTGCAAAACTAAGGAAAAACATTAATGACAACAAGTTACTTTATTTTGACGCAGTTTTGCGTTAGAAAAAGTGGATTCTTCAAAGAAAATGACTTTTCATGATCAGTTTTCTTCTCTGAATTACTTTTTTCCCCCTCTTGCTTGCGCTCACTGACGGTCAAGAAAACTTCAGAACGCTTCAGGAAAGTGACCCCTGTCTATGTAATATAAATAGCGATACTGTCGAGTGAAAGGCGGTATCATGCTTTGAAAGACATATCCTTTTTATTACATATTTTATACTGTCTGTTGTGCATTCTCTTAGAGCCTCGTGTCCTGGAGTCTTGATTACAATACACGATAAAAAGCCGAGATTTGCCCACTGTCGTCGGATTAGAGAACGAAAGAGATCATGGAGGGAAGACCCTCGGACGGGTGCGCCTCTTGGTCAGGGCAACGGTGCACAAAAGAGAGTCCTGCTCCCCTTTGCCGTCGCGGCAATGGACGGCAAGGATGAGACGCGGCTAAAACGGCGATGCAGTCACAGTGTTGTCATCAACTGTGACAAGAACAGCAGCAAGACACGACGGTGATGGCAAATCTACCGGGGCATCTGTCGCGCCGTCCAGGCCCGTCGATTCGCCGCCACAGCAAAGGGGAGCAGATTCTGTGCCAAAGCAAGTGTGCCAAGGAGACTGATCAAGATTTTTGACTGATTCAAGAGGATTGAGGGGGGATTTTCAACTCCGAGCTACATTTTTCATGATAAGCAGCAACTCTGTCATCAGGACAAAAATAGTAAACAAAGCGCCAGTGCAAGGTTACCTTTTTGCATATTTTTGGGGTATTTATGATCATCCAACCATCGCTTGATTTGGAAGGATTAATTCTATGCACTTGTACATATTGGCAACTCTGCTCTTTCGGCCACATCTGCCATGATCATTTCTCGGGGAGGGTCTTCCCCCTATCATTCTTTCATTCTCTCATGTCGTCGATGCGTCTTGTTTGCAGGTCAGATTGTCACCCTCTCGCACTCTGTCGCGCTTTTCTCACCCCTTTGGCCCGGACGAGAGGGTTTTGCACGATAGCGCATAGCGCCGGAGGACCCGGGGAGTAAAACCCGGTGGAAATGATGGGCCAAGGGGCTGGGATGGTTCTGTGAAAGTTTCAGTCCATTTCATCACCGTTTGCCCCCTGAAAAAGCCTAATTTTCAGCCTCTTTGGCGTGTGCCTCCCTCTCCAGTTGGTCTCGTTTTGAGCACTCCAGCACCAAAATGGGCAGCCCCGACAATGAAGCTCTGTCCTGAACATTGTGCCCAAGTACCATACCTACATGTTCCACCTGAAAATGTCCCAGTGTAGCGCATGAGGTGTAGTCATGCCCGTGGCTAATCCTTACACCAAGGACTGTACACTGTACTGTGCTTCAGCAGCTCTAAAACTGCGCCCAACATTATTACCCAAACGTTGGAGTTTTGAGCTCAAATTTTCAGCGAGTCCAGCTCTATATGTCTTCTACCTTGACATAAAATTTCAGCTCAATCGGAGATACTTTTAGTAGATAACAATTCTCCTACTACAGAGACTACTTATCAAAAAAGAACAGGGCTTCACTGGGAAGCCTCGTTCTGGCAAAGTCTAGACTGGAAATAATGTCTGAAAGTGTCATGAATCTGTTGCTCATGTGGAGAGACGTTCATGACCCAAATTTCAGCTCATCTCATTCACTCAGTCATGACTCATGAGATATCTAAAAATTATGCCCTTGCCCATTAAATGAGAATGCAGTGTAAGCCTAAGCACATTCATTTAACTCGTATTCAGGCATGCACGAGTCCTCGGAGGGATCACGAGATGTACGAACTGTGCACGGATTTAATTCACAAGTGGATACATTACACACTTACAAATTACAAACTAAGAACAAATGAAGAATTTCGAATTCGCACACGCAGGTGCATACGAACGTCTTCATTCTCCACAAGTCTCCTAAGAGCACTGCCAATTGCAGCTCGGTGTCGGTCCTGCCGGCTCCGGGGAATCGAACATTGCCATTCCTGGCGCGTAAGCATTCTCAATAAATACAAAGTAAGGACTGTAACATTTGACAACTGTACCTGGCAGAGATCAAGCCGACGTAAAGCATCCTGAGGACTGCAGAATCTTCTTGCCACTCCTCAACTGTTTGCATGAGGAGGAGTTCGTCCAGGAACAGGAATTCAAATGCTGCCCTCTCCAAGGGGTGATCGTCCTTCATCTCGTCCGCGTCAATTAGACATTTGTCATTGGCGCCAGCCCCCATAACAATCATGGACAGATTGACTTGGACAGATCCAGCATCCTGAGGACTGCAGAATCTTCCTGCCACTCTTGGACGGTCTGCATAATGAGCAGTTCATCCAAGAAAGGGAACTCGAAAGCAGCCCTGTCCAACGGGTGGTCGTCCACCATCTCGTCGGTGTCGATGAGGCACTGCTCGTTGGCGCCAGCCCCCATGACGATCATGTCGCCGAGGCGGGCGTCCGAGGCGTGAGGGCAGCATGTGCCCAGCTTGACGACCGCCGTAGCATTGGGACACATACAGAATGCCTCCAGCGCCCCCCCCGTACGACATGCGGTTGCCTGGTCTTCGGACCCTGAAATGAAAAGCTGCGAGTAGGAAGAGGCAACACACCTAGTACATCAGATTGGTTTGTCACCGTGTGAGGCGTGTCAGCCGCTCGACGTCCGGGTATTTCTTCTCGAAGAAGACCATCAGGTTCTTAATGTCGTTTTTCTTCATGTTCTGCTCCTCGAAGATGTCCTTGATTAGTTTGGATGTGACCTTGCCATATCTGGCTGCTTAAAGTCGCCAGTCCAGGCATTTTGCCCTGCCTTTCCAGCCGACCCGCGTCCATGGTCCTTCGAATTTCCAGCCACGGCAGGGACGAGGCCGAAGACGTTGGTTCTCCTCTCGGGGACGGGGGAAGATGGTGAGGAGACAGTGAGACTTCCATGGGACGTACAAAATGAGCACGGTTTTAATTTACAGGTGGGAACACTCTTGAAGCAAACGGAGGATTTGGATTTCGCACACTCAGATGCATAGGAACGTCTTCGTCCTCTATGAGTCCGTCGAGAGCAATGCCAATTACGGTCCTGTCCACCTGGAGGAGGAACGGGATCTCCTCCGGCTCAAGCCTCGTCTGCAAATGTGACCCGACCGCTGTCCTCATCGTCTGGTACTTGGACCTTCCGTTACTGCGGGGGCTCGAAGGCTCCAATCTATGTTCACATATTCCAACCTTAAATACAACCTTACAATTATCCCGCCAAGCATGGCAGAACGATTTGTACCAAGGGACATTATTTACGGCAAGCACCGTATATATAGGAATTGCTAAAGATGTGCTGTGACCACTTGTGTTCATTTACCAGGTCGATAAGTTTTTGATCATCATGACCAACCTCTCCATCAGTGTCAGCTATTACACAGTATGTTTAAGCATCTTGACAAGGTTACCAATGACACACATGTTGTCTACTCAGTCTACTCTTTACCTTCAAGGTGCTACGACTTCCCAACGTCTAATGAAACACTTATAAAGACAATGAATATGAATGAGTGTCTTGTCCTCGCCTGAGGCGCCCGAGGACATGTTAGGGACTGGATGAGGACGGGGAGGATGTCGGTAAAAGCTGTGTTATCTACTGCCTGGGATGATTGAGGCCTAGGCCTAGGTTGATCGAGGACCCGGGGACTTGACAGCAGTTGGGGATGGGCTGTTCAAGCTTGGTACGGAGGGAGTCTTGCAGCAGTTGTACCGTAGAAACCATGTCATGTTTCCTTTGCTGATATTCCCGAAAGATGGCGAAGAACTATCTCTGTGGAAAGTAGCAAGATCTGAGTCCTACGGTTCAGGTCAGGGCCTCAACTGCACCGAGGTCCGCAGGTCCGTCAGATGCGAGTGCCTCAAGAACAACAGCATATGTAGCAACTCCTTCACTTGTGCTAATCAGTGATTAGATTAAAGTTGTCAAGGATTCGTGCACAAGACTTATGCTCAAACTGGTTCGAACCAGATCAAACTTAATATCAAGCCTGCCCTTTCACCTCGCTCCCCGTCCTGTCCATCATGTAGAAGTAGTTCCAGTCGTTGGCCTCCTCACACCCCGTCCACGCAACGCTGGTAGCAGTCCTGTCGAGACTCGGTGATCTCCACCTATCGGATGGCTGCGCCCTCCTGTAGGACCCCCAGATTATGGTGTAAGAGTAGAGAAGATGGCTTAGATGTTGTCGGTCACGATGCCGTAGAACGAGTGCCAGAGGTCCGCGAGGTGGCGAGACGCGAGGCATAAGTACTCAGACAAAGTACATGAGCAATATCCAGTCCAGACCTTTCGACCAGCTCTTATCGCACAATAGTACGATCCATTACAGTAGAACATACATTTGACAAACTGTACAGTAAGAACATGATTTATCTTAAAGCTACCCAGTGTACTGCGCATGCGCGTGCACACAGTTTGCACTCCCAGGTAAGACCGGACAGAAGTGATTTCAGCCTGGAGAGAGAATTTCAGTCAGATTCCAACCGCCGGACACGAGTTTTGGGCGGATTCATGACCAAAAGCTGGACGCAAACCCAAAGTCCGGACTGATTGGGCCTCACAACGCAAAACGAAACAGACATGACTTAGCAGCGATCGGACGTACAAGTGTCTCGAGGCACTGAGACACCATAACACTATATGTTAAAGGGACACTTTAAACATTCTGACCCGTGGTTAGTGACACTGCGACTTAGAGACGCGATCTACGTAGAACCTTCCAGCAAAGGAATGTCTACCCTAGCAGACGAGGGAGCCCCATTGAACAGTTCTTGCCCTTGTCCCAAAGCTGACGGACATGATCGTACTTGGTCAGAAAAAACCTCTCGTTTGAATTACAGTAACATTTCCCCCATTCCACGACTTTCTTGTAATCCCAGTAAATGAAGCTTCTACTGCAGAGCAAATTTCCCCAGGTCCTCGGTTTGACCATGCTGTTTTAGGGAGCGAACACAGATTGACTGAAAACTAGTGAGAGTCTGAACAAGTACTTGGGAGGACTTGACGTCATTGAGTACACCCGTTGACCAAGCCATCCTCAGTCCGCCAGACGAGATGCTTCGGGCTAGCTTTCTTTCGAGCTCGGGTCGGGCTAAAAAAGGGCTTCAAGTCTTCGAGTTTTTGTGTGTGCGCGCATGCGCAGAACTATGGGAATAGACTTAAGTATTTGAGTTGAAATGTTTGTACTGTATTCGTTACGCCGTGTGTTATATTCAAGTTCGAGTGTTGCTGTACTTTCAGGAAAGTTCTCTGTACTGTATTGTATCGTATCACGCTGAGCTCCAGCTTGGAGCGATGTCGTAGTGATAAGGACTGGTCAAGACCGGCGAACTGGATATTGAGCTCATGTACTTTTGCTGCTGGTACTTTGGAACAAGTGGATTTGTTCCGTGGTCTTTGCCATGCGCCCCACCGATCATTCGTGCACCGACCTTTGAAGCGGTAGCAACCATATCTTCGCCGACATCTTCGCCGGTGCCCATTCCTACGTAGACGACCCCTGGGGACCCGTTGGAAGGGACGGACCTCTTCCGATCGTTGGAGACTACGCATCGACGACCTCCAAGGGACTGTACAGGGTGTCCGGACGGAGTTTGGAACCATGAAGCCTTTCTATGACGCTAATTCAACGAACTCTACGGAGAGGAAGGTGACCGGGCAGGCACTGTAACTTTAGCACGGGTAACGTAAGCTGAGCTCAAATTCCGTGGTTCGTCAGTCGTTGATCGGTCGCTATCCGCGTAAGATTACGCTCTCTCCATTTCCAGATGCGGTAAACTATACTTCTATTAATACGTGAAGTTCGGGTGTACTCTCTCTAGATTGTTCTTTTAGTTTAAGAAGTTGCTGGTGATTAATTTTAGTCATTCGTTCGAGCCCAGTGGCACGTAATCTTAAGGATCGGCGTGAGTATACTCTACTCTAGACCTTGAGTAAATTGTCCAGGTTGCTCACGCGAATATCCGTCCGGACATTTTGAGTTCCGGGCTGGGCTCGAAGCATCGCTATCATTTATGCCAGTCGCGCTCAGTTCAGATCCTTTTAGAAGTTCTTCCTGGGAGTTTCTATTATCTGAAGGAAGCTCACTCACCTGATCCGAATGGCGAAGAAGAAGAAGGGTGGGAAGAAAAACTCGGAGGTCCCCTCACAGGTGAGAAATGTTGTACGTGTAAGTGTTTCTTAGGCTTTTAGAGGCAGTTTTGTTGTTGCATTGCTGCAGTTCGATAGCCTGTATGTTCTGATTGCCGTGACATGCGAACTTCCTGCGTCAATGCTGACTCACAAGATCGACGGTGGCAAAAGTAGCGTGTAGATATTCAAATATAAAATATAAGTATGCGACTAGTTTGAAAAGGTACTTTTCTGGAAATTCACATTTTCTCATCCTAGGTTTTTGGCATAGGGTCAAATTAAGAGGATTTTACTAAAAAAGCTTTTTTGAAACATAAAAGATTGTTTACAATCTGCACCTTTAATTTGAAGTTTACTGCAGTAGCACAGTACATAGAGGTGTCTGAATTCGTGACTCTAGAAATGCTGTTATAGAAGTGTCCCTGGTTCATCTGACGTTTTAGGAGGTCGTAGTAAGGAATGTCGAGAAATAGCAAAACAAATTCAGCTCAACTAGAGACACTTTTATAACAAAGCATTTTTGGAACTTGTTATGTACTGTCTATACATAAGTAGTAAAACTTTACATAAAAGGTGCATATAGTAAATCATTTCTTTTTCAAAAATGGAGCTTGTACCAGCTACGCCAGTGTCTAGTGGCAATTTTCCACCATGAAAATCCGAAATTGAAATTTTTGAACTGGCCTAATGTATATGTATTGTAATGTACCGAGGGTGAGGCTGACTCATAAGGTAGAAAAAGAAACGAACTCAGATAAGGTCAGATCGAGAGTGATCATTGTCTTTTGCATATTGTAAAATGAGCTAAGCAGAGATTAAGAGAGCTGTGCGCATAGAAGGAATGGAGGACAGAGTTGCGACCTAGCATTTAGATATCATATGTGCTGTAGATACACGAGATACTGTATGTGCTGTAAATGCTTATACTGTAGAACCTAAGATACGGTACATTACAGTAGGTATGTAAAACTCTCTCCGATAGGCGACTCCCCAGGATCAGAGAGATGCTTATGGTGCGGAACTTCGCAACTTCCAAGCTTCATTGCGCCAGGTGCGACTACCCTGTAAAAGGGATATCAACATATTTAACTTTGCTCTTCCATTAGTTGCTCCAAGAAGAAATGCAGCTCATGAAAGCCGAAATGGTATCAATGAAAAATGAGTGGTCCCACTTGAAGAAGCAGCAGGAAGAAAAAGAAGTATCGGTACCATCCTACTGCATCCATCCCCACTGCACACCAGGATACATCTGTCTTTTTCTTCCAGGCTGAAGGGACTGCAGAACCAAGCCCGGTCCTTCCTGAGTCCTCCCCGGAGACTCTGACTTCGGCCCAACAACAAACAGTTCAGCGTCGTCAGGACCCTGTTGCTGATGGAGACAGGACAGAACCGCTCACACCATTACGACAACTTGAGTCATTTGCCGACCGCTTGACTGTCATCGTTGCCAATTACTCCGAATTTGCTGGAACAGAATATGACGCTATTGTCGCATCAGCCATGAGAGAGATTGATCGACTCAAGATGTTTGATCCTGGGAATAGCAAGAAGGCATTTGAGTTATTGAAAGACCTGGAGAACTGGGAGAGCAACCTTCAGTGCAAGATATCATTAGTTGATCACTTCACGACCCGGGGGGCTTTTTACATCGGCCGCGGATCAGACAGAAAGTTGGATCAGCTCTTGAGGAACTCGGCAGAGGTTAACCTCTTCCTGTTCAATTTCAAGAAAAGAGAGGAAGCGGAGGAGCACTGGAAGACGTTCGACATGTTACTACAGTTTGCCGAACAAGAAGGATGTCCCTGCATCATGGTAAGTGGCGACTCCATCTGGAGAGAAATAATTTTCCATCGTCTCCTCTTCCGTAAAGGTTGACCTGGAAGCTCGAAATCCTCTTCCTGAGCCTGATGGTATCAAGCAATATCAACACGGATCCCTTGTTTGTGAGGATGTCACCAAGGAGATGGCCCGAATGAAAACAATCCCCATAGCCAAGTCAATAGGGAAACACACTCAGAGGACAAAGCCAGAGAAGAAGACCTTCTTTGAGACACCCTGTCCACAGTCACAACAGGGTGGAGGGGCTGGAAAGTGTCCTCCAAACAAGGTGGAGTGGAAATGTGCCCAATGCTTTGACATTGTAAGTGCCTCCGTTAAAAGAAGGGTTCCTGTACTAAGGCTCATGCTTTACAGCTTGAATACGGCTTTGACAACTATCTGTACTGCTCTTGCGGTGCTGCACGTGTGGAGGACTTTTTCTTCAGGTGCAACAATGCTTCCCATGGAGACAGGTTTAGTCCCTCTAGGCCAGAGGTAGTTGAAGCCCTGTGCAACAACCTGAAGGATTTCAATGGACTCACCATCCTTGTCCTCGGAGAGACTGGTGTGGGCAAGTCTACATTCATCAATGGCTTTGCCAATTATATGCAGTTCTCATCCTTAGTAAGAGATTGCTCAGTAACTGTACGCATTTAAGAAAGCTGCGAAAGATTATCTCTT
>JAAUXU010086093.1_pt1 | contig 14036 bp, 14 predicted proteins | sample 7278151 | NCBI WGS metagenome assembly JAAUXU01 (sample SAMN14350113, study PRJNA611818) | marine sediment metagenome | isolation source: surface marine sediment (1.8m) | place: French Polynesia: Moorea | collected 2018-08 | reverse complement strand
GCCGTCCACAGTCAGACAGAAAGAGGGGCCTACGGGCCTACAGTAGGCCCCCTTCTGCTTTAGTACGTAGTAAAGCTACATCAGGCATCAAGCACAGTTTTGGTGGTCACTGGTCACCAATGCAGATGTGACAGACAAGCTTACATTATGGACTAAAGCTGCATAAGATGTCAGTACACTAGTGGATGGACAGACGGACGCGAAGGGGCTACTGCTTTATACATAAATGGGGCAATGCTTTATATATAAGATGCATGCATAAGATGCGTACGGCGCGTGGAGATGAGTGCAGCACACTATCAGAGCAGCACAATCTGTGGTACCCTCGTACATCAAACTCTTGGCTGCATTCATGTCCTTCCTCAGGTTTGCTAAAAGCTACGACTGAGTCTCGAGTTTCGGATGAGGTCGAGCCTCACCCCACGGACGTTGGGGAACACGTGTGCACATCGCTGTTTGTGTCTACAGCCAGACTACAGTCTTGCCATAACAGTGACACGACGATACGTGATCGTGATACAGCTGAGACACGCAAATGCACGCAGACGTCCACGAATTCAGCGGTCCTGCAGCCGTTTGACACGTTCGCCCTGGACTGACTTCGATCTCGGCACGTGATTCAGTCGCATCTTGTAGACTTGCGTCAACTTGACTCTCAGTCAACTTGGGTAGAGGTTGACCGCGACCCTGAGCACAGCACATTTTACGGCGAGTTCATGTGTCTAAAGGCTAACATCAACCCTATCAGCAGACAGCAAAGATTCCGAGCTTTACTTTTACCTGAAAAAAGTACTCTTAAAGATGTCCGTGTTACTGTTTTATTTGCACTGGAATGAAACTCTCACTTGATATCTGCATCAGCCCGAAGTTGGTGAGTCCAAGAGCCTCGTGCGAAGCCAAGGATTCACCATATCTTGCGACCTCGCTGAAGAAGGACTGACCTGGCTGTACTTTGACCTCAAGAGCACTAAGTTGAGGCCAGTGAAGACAAAAAGGTTGTAAATACAATGGAACACGCTTATAACGATCACCAGATATAACAGTCAAGAAGTCAGGTCCCAATTCCAATGAGCATCTTTGTACTCATTTCCTTATGGATCTAGCTACCACTTAAGTCCTGCAAAACGGGCATCACGATCCTCTGAGATGTAAAGAGCTCTGGTTGCCCTGTTCAAGGGGCTCATCTTTGTGGGGTTGATGACCCTCATGGATGAGTTTGAAAGCTGCAAGTGCAACTATAGGCAGGAAGTTGAGTCAGATGCTATAGAAATGATAGTTCTTCTTCCACTGCCTCCAAAGGTCAGTAGAATGTTTATCTTTGAGCTGTTAACATAAATTCTGTCTTTCAAAGAAGGAAGCAAACCCAAAAAGGGTGGGTGTTTGTGAGGACTCTGAAATTTGTTTTTGATTTTGAGCTCCTGTTTTGCTGCAATACGGTTAAAGGGGTCACACGGACGCTATAAGCTTGTTCCACTGTAATGTTAATCAGTACAAAGCTTGCTGTTCGGCGACGTCAAAACAGCAAGTTTTGTAAAATTTAGAGTAAAATGCGTTTAAAGAGTGCCCATAACTCTTACCGTCGATCAAGGACTTGGCAAAGGCAGTGCCGCAGCTCTGCTTGGACTCGTTAGTACATTAATACGAGGTAGACGAAAAGGGCGAGCGCAACATATCGTCAATCAGAGTAGGGCTGTTGTCGAGCTTTGGAGCTTCTTCGGTCAGTGCGGTCGAGCTGAGCTTTCACCTCCAGCTCGAATCAGTTTTGTTTTGCTTTTTGTGCTACCGACTCTTCAAGAGGGTAGAACCGATTGGGGATTGATTCGAGCCAGGTTGTTGCGGGCTCGGGCTGGCCCGCAGGGTGAGGAAAGGCTGTGAGTGATCACAGACGCCGGACGATGTGTCTGTCGAACCTGCAGACAACTTATGAGGTGAGGAGCTCATGGGCAGCTGCATAATAAGCGCTGAGCGAGCGGAACTTCTGTTGCTGCCCCTAAAACGTAATTAAAGGCAATGTCGGAAGTTTTATACATTATTCATCATATATCTTCGTTAATTAACGTGCTTAATGAGTCACTAATGCCAACATAGAGTCACAGGGCAGGGTGACTTGGTCTTGGGAGGCGATGTTGCAAGGGTCAGTATTACCATCAGCAAAAAAGTAGCCGTGTCATTTCCAGTCATGAGCTTAAATTTCAAACTTTTGTCACTGACATACAGAGATCACGGCCTTGATTTAGCTACAGCAAAGCTCTTTTCGCTTCTTGCTCTCATAAATGACCTGGGTGATGTAAACTGAGCAGTTCCCTCAGTCTTATCAGGCCAAACTGTGAGGAGGAATTGAAACAAACATACGAAATTTCAAGGAAGTCCCCAGTCACAAGCAATAAGTGGCAATATCGACCATAAAATTGCAAGACTTGTGATTAATCTCCAGATGTGGTGGCTTTGTCACCAGACCTGGCAGGAGAAGGAAAAGCTGGAGACAGAAGCAGATTTCATGCCCTGAGATCTCAGTGATTTCACCCCAAGGGGAGGGGGCAGCTGATGCAGAAGATCAGCTGTTGTGGCGTCATCCAAGTGAGGTGTTGCCGCTATGTCTGCCAACCTCAGCAAAGTCAGAGACATTGAGGGGAATTGGCCTCGTCGTAGACTGGTGCTGGTTGGTGGGAAACTTCAAATCCCTGGTCACTGGTCACAATGACCAGCTCGAGCTCGCTGCTCTCGAACAGCAGCAACAGCGCGGGCAGCAGAATCAGCTGCGCTGACGCCGCCGCAGGGGAAGAACTTCACTGGCAACAACCTTAACTAGTGATGTTCGCGGGCAGGACGAAGGAGGAATTGTTGGGCCAGGCATCCAGTAGACCCTGGCCCAAATAGGATCTGGATCCGGGCCACGTTACTCGAAGGCTGGACGACAGCATCAGTCGGGCTTGGAGCTGCTCGAGGTTGATGTTGATCGCGGGCTCTGGCGGTTACAATCAACCCGCAGACATCACTAGCCTCAGCAGATTGGGTCTTCGCCCGCAATCTGGCTACTGTGGAAACGGACTACAGATTTAGGACGGAGAACAATATCGTCGCCGTTGACTCCGGCCCGATTGACGCCAAGCCATTCTGGAACTGCTGCTGTCTCTTCAGAGTTGTCATGGCGTCTTCGGGCAGGTTCAAGGCGGCGGCCGATGACTGGACGTGTCCCGACACGAGGTAAGAGTGAGAAGTCGAGGTGCTCTGGTCAGATCATTTCGACGCGTGAACTCTCCCGTCCGCAGCTGCGGCAACTTGAACTTCGCCCGGCGGAGCCAGTGCAACCGGTGCGGCATGGACAGACCTGCGGCGGAGAGCAAATCCGAAGGCAAGAAGACCAAACAGTTAGGCGTCGAGATTGGCAAGTCGGCCGCAGAGAAGTCCAAGGGTCTCTTCTCGGCGGACGACTGGCAGTGCGGAAAGTGCGGAAACGTCAACTGGGCCCGGCGGAGCACCTGTAACCTGTGCAACGGCCCCAAGATCGGAGAAGTGGAAGAGCGCACCGGACTAGGGGGAGGATTCAACGAGCGCGAGACCATCGAATACCGTAAGCACGACTCGGACAGCGACGAGTACGACGACTTCGGGAGGAAGAAGAAAAAGTTTAGAGGAGAGGAGAAAAAGCAGGAAAAGAGGACTCCTCAAGAAGAAGTAGAAGAGGAAGATGACGAAGAGGAAGATGACGATGACGGAGATCTCGGCAAGTATGATCTCTGGGGAGACGCCGAGGCAGTAGGGGGCGACAGCGCCAAGGGCAAGAGCGAAGACCACAAGAACGGGGCCAAAAGAAGGCGGCGAAGTCGATCTTCTAGATCCTCCTCCGGATCGTCCTCGCGGTCCCGCTCAAGGTCCAGATCTGCATCTCGCAAGAACAAAAGGTCCAGGAGGTCGAGGTCCTAGTAAGTAAAAACTCCGGCTTCTTGAGTAGTTTGCTCGCGCTATCCGCTGTCAGTGTCTTTCTCCTCTTCCTCCAGCTCTTCAAGCTCTCGATCACGCTCGCGTTCTCGTTCGCCTCGTCGCCGCAGACGCAGCAGCCGTCGGAGAAGTCGTTCGAGTTCGTCCTCCTCGCGATCGTCTTCGTCTTCAAGCGACTCGTCAAGGTCGAGGTCAAGGTATACCTACAGTGGGAGGACAGGGGGGGTTCGACGAGCCTTGCATTTTGTGCTCTTCGCTTTCATTTTTCTCACTCTTGGCGCTGGCCTCTTATGAAAGTTTTCCTTGTGTGTGTCCATGAAAAACTTTTGCTCCGCGAGAGTCTTGACCGAGTACGAGCAGCACAGTCCAAAGAAGCCGACCATTGTTGAAATGCCTAACGCGTATGTGTTGTGATTGATTCTCAGAGTTTTTACAGGGGATAAGGTACAATGAGGTAAGACACTAAGTACGAACTTACTGAAAGCCTTCGGTGACCTTAAGGTAACTTTCTGGCATGTATCTTGTAATAAGAAGTGTTCGTGAGACCTCATATTCAGTGTCAGTAGCATGTGTGTGGGTGTATGTGCCTCTGTCATATCTCTCTATATTTCTCTCACTCGTGCCTGGCGGTCCAGATCACCGCGTCACCGACGTCGTAGCAGTCGAGGTAGAAGCAGGAGCAGCAGCCGACGAAGAAGAGGCAGCCGCAGAAGAAGCAGCCGAAGCAGATCGAGGGACAAGAAGAAGAGGAGCAGCAGACGCAGCAGCAGCTCCAGATCTCGCTCTAGGTCAAGATCAAGGGGACGGTCAAGGTTTGAATGATGTTGTAGAAATAGCCAGAGAAATGATTGTTCTGCTTATGTGCGTCGGACTTGCATGCAGGAACTCTCTTGGTGTTCGTCTGTTCCAGGAAACGATAGATCTTCTTCTACTACTTCTACTACTGTGCTGCTGAAGAAAAAGGCCGCAAAATAGGACGGGCTTGAGAGAAACCATTGCTGAAACGATTCTAAGCCTATGTTTGAGCGTAAGAACTGTATTCACTAAGAGATTCGAGGTTGCATCACAAGTGGGGGACTTCGCTTACAGCAGCTTTGTGTAAATGTGCACAATTTGAGAGATGGCACAATAAATTTGCAACGACTCTATTTTGCACACGCAGACAGTAGCGACCGGGTCGGTGGCGCAGACGTTGTGGCTGGAGTCGTCCGTGGACTGCTCGAGCATGACGGTCGAGATCACGCGTCTGGAGTCAATAGTGCATGTTTATTTACTTCACGACGTCGTCATATATATGAAATTGTTGTGTACCGTACTGTAATACTTCTCATCCTTTTGCAAGTGTGCAACATATCAACAGAGTGACTAGCGTATTTGTGCTCATGTGAGTCCTGGTGGTGATGTGGATGATTTTCTTGTTCTTCGTCATTTGTTCTCAGAGGATCCCTCCACCTTCTTCTTCTTCCTGCCCAAGGTGCTATTCTCCTTGCTGACTTTGAGGGCGTTGGCAATAGTCAGGGCATCTATGTCGAACTTGTAGGCCTGCAAGGTAACGGCGAACACCATGAGTGTCAGTTGAGGCTCTGGTTAACTGTCAACGCACTCCTAGTACATTTTGGCCTCTCAGTGGTTGCCAAGAGACAAATTTGGCCAAGATCCCGGCCGCGTTCAAAGGCAAGCGCCATTATCCGTTCAAACATTGTGCCACGGCTCACTGACTCGACTGCTGTGTGACATTTCAGAGGCCCTGACATATTGAGACCAAATTGTCTGCAAAAAAAAAAGACTGATCCACGAAGCTGACCGTGTTGGCCCAAGACGACTTCAGTGTGTACACGTCTGTGTAGCAAGGACGGTCTTGACGGCCTGGACTGAGGAGTCATAACTGTCTTTCTTTTCCATCCCCTGAACTGAAATGAGCACGTGAGAACGAAGAGGGCAATGACTGCGCTACTCCCCCTGGAATCCACTGTACTGAGTTAGCTCCAGCCCAGTGGGGACCCTCTCATTTCGGCAATAACACCTTATATTCCTCTATGTTAGGTAAAATGATTGTCAGGACTCGTGCTGCAAGCAGTCAGCCAGCACCTGATCCCAAAGTCAATTTTAAGGTAGGCCTAGTTTCATCATTGCTTTTTGTAGTGACTGGACGCAAACTTTTGACCTATTTCCAACTGCGTCAGCGCAGCATCACCGTTCAAATACACTGTTTAAGAATGTACAATTTAGGCCTCCTTCATGCTTTGAATGTGCACACGAAGTGTCGAGCACTGCCGAGCAGGAGAGCACGTGGCCGCTGGCCGCGACCAAGCTGACGCAGGAGATGTTGGACGCACTGTCCACGCCTGCCTCCCCCAGCAATTGCGTTCACACCATGCTGATTGCAGTCATCTCTCCCCTGGAGAGGCTAATTATTCATGTGCAGGCTGTGGGAAGGAGGTTGTGCGTGAGTTATGGCTTGTCACACTCGTCCAGAGTGATTCTTATGGTTCAGCATTTATTCTCTCCGTCGACAAATGGAAGCAGGACCTGCACGAAGTAAATAACTGTACCGAGCTGCAAACCGCGTTGGAATCTGCACAAGATGATGATGATTTTCGCAAGGAAAATGGCAGGGCTGACGTCTTTTTCCTTTCTTTCTTCTGGCGTTTCTCTTCGGGTTTTTTTGTGCAAAATTATACACGCGTCGTGCACTGAGACGGTCATGGTGAAGTTAGTGTCGGTGCTCGTGGACTGCGGGGCGTCCCATGGGGTGCACGGATTAGTTCATGCATGCTTGCTAGTTGGCGAAGTCCGGTTGTGGCTATTGCCGTTGCAGTCTCCGGCCGCCCAGCCGAGCTTGAAGGCGGGGAACGAGCTCTTGCGGGTGCTGAAGTGACACAGCATTACCTTGTCCTGCTTGGGTTGGTGGGCCCGGCAGTACAGGGACACCAACGTCTGCGGCTGCTTCTGCGGCTGCTGCCCCGTGCAGAAGGTGGCCAGGCTGAGCTTGGTCTGGCACTCTGCGCACCGGAAGCACTGCGGGTGCAAAGGCTGCCCGGTCACCGGCTCCACCTTCTCCAGCGGGTACACGGGTTGACGGCATCTCACACAGCTCGTCACGCCGGACAGAGAGCAGGAGGACAAGTTGGTGGAGACCCAGCCCTTCAAGTGAAGCAGGCCCTTCTTGGCCTTGCTATCGACGTCGTCTCTCTTCTTCACCGTGGCCATGATGTCGACGTGGACATCTTGCTGCTGCTGTGACAACGCCGGCGGCGCCGGCTGCCGCCTCAGCACGGCCGTCAACTCCTTCTGCACCTTCTGCTGCCCGCTCCTCACGAGCTGGCTGCCCGACGTCGTCTTGAACTCTGCATGCAGCGGGTGAGGAGCTGGAGGCTCCTTCCATTGAGACTTATTGATGCCAATTCGAGAGAAGCTTGGTCTGAAGAGTGACTTCCCCAGCAAGCGCTGCTGGTCGTTCTTGATGAAGGGGTTCTCGGACAAGTCGAACCCGTCCAACAGGTTCTTCTCGTCGCGATGACTGCGAGAAACGAGGGACTATGGCAGATCTCTTAGGTGATGATACTTTCAGTGCTCTCTCTCACCCGTCACCCTTCCTGGAGAGGTCCGGAGTGGACTTGCTGCCTCCTCCCACCTCGGGCAACTTGACCCCTATCTTGAGGACGCTCTTGGGAATCACCCTGATGCTCTTGACGTCGACGTCCAACCTCATGACGTCCTTCTCTTCGTCGTCGCAGCCCAACTTGAACAGAGCAATGCACAGATTCGTTCCCGCTAGATTTCCGCAACATGAGAGAGATGTTTCTTCCGCCGCCACGCGCAGATGACTGAGTTAGAAGAAAATGGAAGAAGAAGCAGCTTGACCAAGAAGAAAGAAAGAGAAGAATGACCACGTACGGAGCCTGCGACCACCTGGTGGACGACGACGACGACGACGACGACGGCGACGAAGACGACGACGACGACGACGACCAAGTGCACGGACGCCTGCGCCGCGTACGCAGTCAATGACACGCAAGAACCGTTGCTGTGGGGGTCGCTCCAGGCCTGGAAAGTTGCTCTCCTTTAACTGTTTCCCTTCCAGAAGAAGAAGATGAGGAAAGAAATGACGGATTTTCTCTTCAGGCAGCTTCCGCCATATGGAAGTTCTTTGTTCCGACGTGCGCGTGATCCGCGTACGGCACCTCCGATTTCACGTACAACAGCAGGGATTGGACCGAAGTGACCACTGCGGTGGGTCAGGACATCTGGGCCGCCGTCGTGGTCACGCAGGTCTACGTCGTCCCCCGAGTAACTGGCCGACGCCACCGTGTTGTTGGTGCTCGGCGGTTAACCCCTTCCTTACTACGCATTGCGGTCGACATCCTGGCATTGCTCTGTTCAACAGTAGGAGAAACTCTTACTTCCCTGAGATGGCTCTGAAAGCGAAGCTCGTGAGCGAAGGAGACACTCACGTGTTCGTGTTCACACGCGTCTTCTCACCGCCGCCTCCCACCGACGACTGACACTTGTCCAACGCGGGGTCCACTCTTGACTGCGTGCTCATTTGCGTGATTGCCAACGCGACACCCATCGTGACAACACCAAGGTCGACGAATTGCTGGGCGTGATCGCCCTTGTTGTCGTCGCGGCCCCTACAGTGGACGCCGACGATGCGGACGACCCACCGGGGGTCGGGTCAGACAGCGCAGAGCAAGATCCATCACCTGGTGGCCTTGGGAGACCTGGCGTAAAGTCTCTTTTTGCCAGTCTCCACACCTGCCATTTGGCACCTGACCGACATCAGAAGTCCACTGTGTGAGCCAACCCAAAGCCAACACCTCGAATTATTCTGTCATTGGCAGCGTTATTAAGCACAGAAGCATTTTTCCATTTTTGCCAGTCCTTCCCGAAATGCATCCTGCTGCCATTGGCAAAAACCCATATATCACCAGCATAAGTGGATGCGGGACTCTTTTTTTTTTTTTCGGTCTCCTCGTGTCCTCTCCCCTGGTGGAAAAAAGTTTCGCTCGTGACTTGACAACGTGTCAGCACCTCCCTCAGTCCATTGTTGCAGCCTTGAAAGTCATAATTTCAAATCGCACCGCAGCATTGAGGTGTTGCGCTCAGGACAGACGACTCCGGGCAGCCTTTTCCGGTCCATTTGAGTCGTCTCCGCAAAAGGAGCAGCAGCATTTGCGGTTTCCCTCAACAACTGTGGAATATCATAACGAAGTTTGCCTCATTTTTAACGGCTCATTTACTACATTTTTTTGTCGCACTCATTTTGCGGGAAGCTGCATCAAAACAAGGGCTTTGGAAGTGACGCTTCATCGTCAGTCAGATTGCTTATCTACTGGGTCACCTCTTCCGTTCCGGGCTTGAGAATCTCTCCCGGAGCAAATCCTCATTAAGTTCTGAGTGTACAACGGAAGTGAGATTAGTTTCTTCTCATCTCTCCACAGCGGCTGCGACAAGAACGTGAGCACAGCTTGTGAAGTCCCTCCAGAGTGAAGGGCAGCAATTTCCATATCCATCAGACGCTGTCCAGCGATCGCGTCTGCACTGTTATATCGTTAACCTTTAGTGCAGCGGAAAGTTTCACCCTCGTTCCGGTCATGGCAGTATAGTGTCAACCTCTCTCGACCGTGAAATAATGTATTACGAGAGCCTCTCGACGCAGGTCCGCCCGTGAACCCTCCTGCATGCGCGCATGTGCAGCCTGCTTAAGCAGCATATTTATTTACGCAGGAGAAAAAGCGACCCCCTTATTCATATATTAGCATGTGCAAAAAAGTGCGCAATTTTTCTCCCCCGCATACGTGTGAGAGCTGGTAAATGGATGGATGGCGCTCTGATCCCGCCCAGTCATTAGAGCATGCAAATTGCACGGACGCTTTATTTTTTTGCAAGCATTTCTCTCACCTTATTTGAATAGAGCTTTTCTCCTCTCCTCGCCGGCGAGCCTCTTCTTCTTCTTGCTCCTCTGTCTGGCCGGCACCTCGATGGTGGGCGGCAGCACCTCGTAGATCTCCTCCTCCTTCTCGCGCTGGCCCCTGCTGGCGATGTAGCTGTGCACGGTGGCAGAGTCCCTGCTGAAGAAGACGTCAAGGTTGCGGTCGCTGCCGTCGCGGAATGCGTGGTGATTTTGACGGTTGTAATTCACGCCCAACTCCAGCGAGTCGACGTCGGACACGTCGGAGGTCTCGCTGCCAAAGTTCAGGCAGATGCCGCGGTCGGACGTGTTCTCTTCCAGCAGGGAGGACGACGAGGAAGCACTGGTTGGCTTTCTGTTGACGGCGTTGTCCTCGGTCACTTTGGCGGCGGGCAGGAAGATGTCACGTAGCCCGAGAGTGACGGTGCGATTGCGTTGTCGTTTGTTCTTCAGGAAGCGGCCGTTCTTGATGTAGGCCTGGGGCTGCGCGTTGACAATCTTTTCCCTGGCGAAGACGTCCCCGGGCATGGGATCGAGGGACGCGGACCTCTGCTGCTGCCGTTGCTGCTGCCGCTGCTGCTGCCGCTGCTGGTGCTGGTGCTGGTGTTGGTGCTGGTGCTGGTGTTGGTGCTGGTGTATCTGTTGCTGCTGGTGCATCTGTTGCTGCTCCTGCTCTGTCTTCTTGTCGCCGTCCTTCTTGCTGTGAAGTCGGACGGGCAACCTGGGTAGGTGGTGGCCGCTGGCAATCCTCATGAGCCTCGTCTCCGTCACCTTCTTCCTCGTCGCTCTCTTCTGCATCAAGTGTTCTTCATTTTGATACACGGGCTCGTCGCCCTCGCCCTCGTCGATGGTGCTGACCAGACTGCTGTGACTTTTGCTCAGCCGGTGGTGATGGCGGCGTCGATGGTGATACGATGACTGACGGTGGTGATGCTCTGAACAAGAGCAGTAGTGTTGGCCTTCCTCCCCTCCTCGTCCTCCTCCTCCTTCTTCTTCTACTTCTTCTTCCTCCTCGTCGTCGTCGTCGTCGTCCTCCTCCTCCTCTTCCTCTCCTTGTCCTCCTCTTCCTGCCTCACCTTCGACGAGAAATCGGTGTCCCCTGTTAAGCGGCTCTAAGATGGGCAAGACGGGCACCCACCCCCTCAGGATCATGGTGTCCGCGCTGGGCTGCCGGCTGACAGGGCACCTCTGCTGTCTGCTGGGGTGGTACGACGACCTCTCCAACTCGGAGTCCACCGAGCTCCTGCGTCTGGCCACCAGAGCGCGTTCGCTGGCGGCGACGTTGGTGGACGAGGACCGATCCGAGTAGATCCCTTCATCGCTCGGGGAGTCCGGATAGTCTTTCCTCCTCTCCCTCTCCCTGTCCCTCTCCTTCTCCTTCTCCTGGTCCTCCTGGTCCTCCTGGTCCTCCGCTTCCGCCCTGATGACGGATCCGATGATCCTCCTCCTGGAGATTCGGTAGAACTCGTTCTTGGCCGTGGCGACGATGCCGTTCTGACGCACCTGCTGCAGCTCGGTGGTGCTCTTGGACCTCAACGGCCACAACTTGTTGGCCGGCGACGCCTGCCTGATGGTGAAGGTGTCGCCGTGGAAGAAGGGATGACGTCGAGACATGGCGCTGCAACAAAAGCAGTGGTGGACTTCTTTAGCCTGATCTACATGAGCAGAGAGGCAGAAAGAAAAAAAAAAAAAGATCCACCATCATCGAAGCATGTTGACAGCTACGGAAATTACCCACCCCCCAACCTTCCTCAAACTGTGCCAAAATTGCCCTGTGGATGCCAAAAGTGCCAACTTGGTCCACACGTTGAGAGTGGGTGAGGAAATCGCAATTATGTACGAAGGTGTTGGCGTCACGTCTCATTTAGTCGCAGGTAGCTGACGCACCTGAGTGTGCAATTGTGCACGTCTCGATGAGTCTTTGTGCAGTAAGAGCGAAAAGAGAGAAAAAAAAGAGGAGACTTTAATTCACTCACATTAGAGGACGTCTCTAATAAAGTGACTCATAAGTGGACGTGAGTGCGACTTTTGCAGCCGGAGTTTTTGCTCCTCAGTCCCGGCATCAATCATCTTCTGGAGGAGAGCAAAACTTCCTCGGGGGCGAAGACGAAGAAGGCGAAGATCGTGCGCAAGAGGGAAAATTGCACAATTGCGTCCGTGTGAAGCCCACGAGTTCGATACCTCTTTTTCTTCCTCTGCCTTTGAGCGGTATCAGAAGATCGTGAGTTTTTTGAGCTCGGTGATGCAAATCCTATGCAGATCGAGTCAGGCAGAGCTGTTATTAATGTACCGTTGCAATCGACCCGACGGCTGCAGCCACAGATAATCAGACTCCATCACGTGTTTTGACAGAAGAAAAGAAAAAGCTTCTATCGGACACGCCGAACTAGACCTTGGAGGGGCCGGATGGAGCGGGCTGAATAAATAAATAAATAAGTAAATAAAAAAGTTGCACGCGTCGAATCCTATTTAAAGCTGTTAAGAGCCAACAGCACGTGAAGCGTCCGGAGGCCTCCCAGGGCAAGGTCTGATCAATATGGAAGGGGGGGGTTTTTTGGCCGAGGAGTCAGTCTGGTGGAAAATATCGTCAGACATGGAAAAACCGCGGGGGTTAATTGTCATTCACAAAATACATATTTGATAGTTTGTTTCTGTTAGACAGACGGGCGGACGGGGTCATGATTGGCTATCTGGGCCTGAGGGCCTCCTGGGGCCTGGAGAAACAGAGTCAAAACAATGAATCGTCCTTAATCCAGGCCATTGTTGCATAGCAAAGCAAGCAACCAACGCACGAGCAGCCATCGCTCTGTCATAAACAGTTGCGTCATCTTCCTCGACGCGTCTGAGTGCGCAAATTTGCGCTCCTTCAATTGGCGTTTTTCGCAAATTGTGGCTCCCCCCCCGATGTTTCGAAACGACCGAATCATCAGGTGATTCCTCATTCATCAGCTATTAGAATTTTGTGAATTCCTTCAACTTTTTGGTGAATGCCTGAAAAAGCCTTCGGTGGACGTGCTGCTCCTTTCAAGAGATCAGACAATTCTATTCAGTGCCACACTTAACTGTCTCGAGGCAATTGTCAAGTAAAGCGATTTCCCTTTTTTTTTGGAGGGCAGGCGACAAATTGGCTAAATTTTCTGCCTTTGCAATGGACTCAATGTACGAAAGGAGCAGGAACTTCTGGTTCGTTTGTGCCGTCCGCAGCTCCAGGATGATGCACTTTTTCCCTTCGCCTATGGTTCTGTGCTGGCCTCAGGCCAGGATTAATTGCATGATTTGCCAAAAGTGAGACACAAACTCCAAGCTAGGGGATTTATTAAATTTAAAAATTGTTAGGGGCGGTGGCGAAAAAAAAACAACAGAAACCTCTTGGTGCAATTCAAAAGCATTCACGCATTTTCCCCAATGATTCTTCAGGCAAACAATTCTGTTCAATAAAAGAGAAGGTATTTGCTAAAAAGTCTAATAATATCGCGCCACCATGATTGTTCTCCTGCTCCAATCACTGAAGAAACTGTTTGTCCTCCGCCGACGCAGGAGAACATTATTACTCTCCGGTGGTAATGATTGGGAAGAAAATCATTGCCGGTGTCATTGACAAACGTGTCCCGGATTTCCCTCGCCCCCTTTTTTCCCCCTGCAGAGATGGAGGCGTCGCGAATGAGCTTTGGAATCCTCTTATTACGTCCCACATTCGTGTGCTCACGACCTGGGAGGGAGGGGTCTTTTTTGCTCAGACGGCCATCGCACACGCTCAAGCACTGGTTGGTGGCCGCCGTCCTTGCCCCCGGAGTCAAGCGTGAGGTCGGACCTGCGCCTGCACGACAAGCCCGGGGTGGACAGCGTGGAGGAAGACAAGAGTGGGACCAAAGGTTTTCACCACAATGGTGCTACTATCAATAATCACCTGACTCGTCAACCCTTGATGACTTCACTGCACCCCCAGGTAAGTAGGCAAATTGACGCACGTCCAGAGAGGAGATCGCTTGCAACACCGAGCAGCGACTGAAGAGGACCATGAACTGGAGCGCCCGCTCCTCCTTCTCTTGGCACGCGCGCGTCACGTTATGGTGCTCAGCGGGTTCTACAGCAGATGTAGCGGGTCAACTGGCCTGCATAGGGAGCGAGGTCCAAGCGCTTGACCTCTCAAGGATCACTTGTCAACTTCCTCGTGGTTCCAGAG
>JAAUXU010029852.1_pt1 | contig 14036 bp, 16 predicted proteins | sample 7278151 | NCBI WGS metagenome assembly JAAUXU01 (sample SAMN14350113, study PRJNA611818) | marine sediment metagenome | isolation source: surface marine sediment (1.8m) | place: French Polynesia: Moorea | collected 2018-08 | reverse complement strand
CCTGGGGATGGTGGGCTGCGTGTCCGACCTCTCCATGGGTCAGCTCTTCAACATTGATCTCCTTGGCCAAGCCGAAGACGGGGCCAACGTCGACAGATGTTCGACAGACACTGCTGAGACCATTGATATCTGAGACACAAAAGTTGTGCAAGAGTGCTGTTCGGGACTGAAGCAGAGGATAGATAATTTATTGTCACAACTAATACACCAGATTGAACTGTACATGTGAGCATTGAATTATTGAATCTTGAGCGTCTAATAACGTGACTGTGGACATGACACTCTTCCTGGGGCTCCGAAGGCAACTGTTGCCAGGACAAATCCACCACAAACTGTACCAAAGGTTTCTACAAGTGGAGACATCCAGGACACTAGAACCGTAAGCAGATAAACCATTGAGGATCGTCCTAAGAAGTTCAGGCCAAAGATGTGAAATGACCAGTGCATATCAGACAGACCAGTGGTATTTTAGCTATGACTATGACAACTACTGCATGCCATTCTTTAGACATTGAAGGAGTTGCAGTGAAGCTCGTCTTGGAGAAGATCTCTGGAATATTCAGGGTCGTTTCTATCTCTCTTGAATCGTTGCCAAGGAGACAGAGGAGGCCAAGGACAGCTGGTGCGGCCATGATGCAAAGGTTGTGACCATCCGGCCGTCATTGGCTCTGGGAGAGGGACCACAGTCAGGTCAGTGACGGGGGCCACTAACGGGACTGACAGCAAGAGAATTAGCAGATCCACGACTTCGACCGCGACCACGAGTGGGACCACGGGGCCGAGATGACGACCGCCATCCGAAGGAGACACCCTTTAAAGTGTACAGTCCTTGCCTTAAGTAAATGCGTCAAGCATGACGAGACCTGAAACACTGTACTGAAGCATGTTGGAGTGAAAATTTGATGTGAAACGTGTAAGTGTGATACAGGGCGACACTTTGACGAGTAAACAAAACTCATCGACGACAATCGGGACATGAAGGCAAGGGACGGCTGCATTCTTTGAGACCAGTGATCTGGACTGACCAGCTGTGGATGACTGCACTGACGATCGGCATTCCGCACCAGCAAATGGAGTGAAGATTGCCATCACCAACATGAAGTGAGATGTCCCAACTGTCGTCGACAGGTTTTGTTTACCTGTCAAATTGTCACCCTGTCGCTTTTCAGTCCTGTTTGGCATGCCCCCCCTCCAGGTGGCCTCCTTTTGAGCATTCTAGCTCCAAAATGGGCAGCCTTGACGTTGACCCAGTGTACTCAACATTGTGTCCCAGGATCACACCTACACATTCCACATCAAATTTTCACTCCAACATGCTTCAGTACAGTGTTTCAGGTCTCGTCATGCTTGACGCATTTACTGACGGCAAGGACTGTATGCGTGAATCTCCATTGAGAACACCGTTAATCCACCTAGGTAATCCGGATTGCCAAGTACCTCGGGTAGTTGGGGAGAGAGATCACTAAGGGCAATTCAGCAGCAATGAGCAGGTGCGTCATGTGTCACTACATAACCCAACCTAACCCCTAAGTGTGTGCACTACTGAGTAAAGTGATTTGTTGCTACCCTGCCTTTATATCAAACCAGGGAAGCTTGATGAAAACTCAATGCATCACGTGTTATGTGTATCAAGTGCATTTGCCAGGTTCGATCCAACATCGATAGCTACATTGAAGAAACTACTTTGTTGCTATACGACAGCTCGGAGAAAGTAACCACTTGCTTCGCAGTACTTTTTGTTCTTTGCAGGAAATATCTATAATCTTACCCAATCCCAATTTTTGTAATGTGTGTGCAACCAGTGACAAAAAGAAACCGCGCCTGAGTGAAGAAACAATTGACTTTTTGTTCTTCCTGAGAAACTAGTCTATCTATTAGAGAAAGTTGTGTTTCGTTGTCACAGGTTGACGTCACAAGTCTGATTGAACTCTAACTCGCTGTAATGATTGTATATGACTGAGAGAGTCCTTGAAGGAAGAGATTGGGATTTAATTATTTATTTTTTAATTAGAGGCTTTCATTTCTTCGGCCCTTTCAGCCAATCCCTAGCCTTGACTGCCTCGCCTGGCAGTCTCCGGTCCTTTGGCATCGAGAGGAGATTTGGCAGGGAGTAGACGGCGTTTGGGGAAAGAGCGGACAATGATCGAGCTCAGGTCAGCGGCCAAACTGGGGCTCAGCTGGGCCCGACCCGCGGACCAAAGGCCCGCTGCCATCACCACAGAGGGATGAGGAGAGAGACCAAAAACGTGGTGCATCCGGAGGCTCTAACTAATTTTGATAGGGAGAATTAACACAAATACGCGCATGTTCCAGATGTTCATAACTTGGTTTTCAAGCCCAGCACAGCCGAAGACACCTTGTAAACTGAGATCAGTCACTTTCCTTCCTTTGTGAGAAAAGTTCTCTTTTTATATTGAATTTTAATCATGACTGATCGATTCGTCAGAGGCAGAAGTTCACTTAAATCTTGATCAATCGTTCAACTGTAAATTGTCTTGGTCTCTCAGGCATTTCCTATGTAGTGCACACACATGCAAAAGATCACCTAAGACCAGAAGAACATCTTATAGCTCAATAACTATTTCTCGACTTTTAAGTAGGCAGTCTCAGAACCTGGGTAGATGGTGAATTAGCAGAGTTCTCAAATTAACAGTAACATATATATGCAGGGCAACTTCACAGTTCAATAGTCATGTCACTTGAGCCCCCATCCCAGTACACATATGTTGCTGACATTGCTGCTCTTGTCCCCCATGTTTATCCACAACTGGATTTCCGCCGTCAAAATTTGCGGGCGCCTTCGCGACGGGACTGACGGGGATCAGGGTGACAACAGACGTGGGGGCAGTGTCAGAGCACATGAGCCAGGTAGGGCAGAACTTACCCGAGTTGCCCTACCACCACATCTTGACCCAGAACAACTTCGTGTGAGCTTGACGCACGCAATTCATTCTGACACACCCTGTGCTGAGTGGGCCAAAACTTGCCAAAAAAAAAGAAACAACGGACCCCCCGTCATAGTAAAGATCTCGATATGGCAAACTCGAGGCTGGTGACAGAAACGCGACTATGTCAAAGTTTGACTGTAGCTGTGCAAATGTTTCAATGTTTTCTGCAGCTCCGACCTACGCTTTGGTGCCAAAAGCCGCTCCTTCCAAGTTTGAGGCAGCTCAAGATGTGGCGAAAACAAACAACAACTTGAGTGACAGCAAAAAGGAGCTTATCCTTGATCCCCTCGCACCATTTATCTCTCTGACTTGTCCAAGCGAGAGTGATAACAGCATCCACAGCCACCCCGACCCATGGGTAAAAGCTGGAGCACAACTAATATCTGTCCTTGTCCACCGTGTAGTTCTCGACGAATCTCAGCAGTTTCTGGAGCTCTTCTGATTGATTTCGTTCACCTGCTCGAGGTTATTGTACACGGTGCAGTGAGACTTGGCTCTTAAGACGCCCTGGGGACGTTGGTTCCGTTCCAGTTCACGCAACCTCGAGTATGGTTGGCTCCTGGCCAGCCATGGGATTGTTGAACTAGAAGAGGCAGTCCTTCTCCATGCAGTTGGACGTGGTGTATCCGGAAGAGATTCAAAACGTCATCCACGTCTGCAAGTTCGGTCAGTCCACGAGGTCTGGACTGCATTTTTCTGAGGTGAGGCCCCTGCCGACAAAAAGCAATGGATCCATGTTGACCTTCGTGGCCCAGATCAACAAGGATAATCTGACGATGAGCTTTCTTTTGAAAGAGTATCCCTCCATCCAACATAAACGGTTCTCCGCACTATCTCTCTTTCTGACCAATCAAGTTGGCCTTCACCTCCACGCACAGGGAGGAGGCGAGGACCACTGACAACAGTACTTGGCCCCTGTCAACTGTTGGAGCAGTCCATTGCTGGAAAGTACCTTGCAGTCAGCTCCGCTTATAAGAAAATACCGGAGCACTCCTTTTATTACAGGAAAAATGCTTAGCCCAGAACTAAAAGCAGCCAAGAGGCTTTCTAATACAGGAGGGGGGGGGGAGGAAATATCATTTGCTAGAGTGGTTTTCTTGAAAAGTATACAATTTCCAAGTTTCCTGTGCACATTTTTTCTTTGTCTCTGCAGGTGCAGCTGCTGTGGTGTTTTGAGTGAAAGTGTCAACAACCTGGACACAAAATTTGCACCAAATTTGGGGAGATTTTTGCTTGCTCAAATAGAACAGAAGAGCCTGCCGTCATTTAGTCACTTGCAAAAAGTGCATTGTGCATTATTAATGTGTTACTGTTAGAGCAGCTTTGCTCAGGCCCAAGCTGAAGGGAAGTTAAAGGGCTCTTGGCAGTTTCTGTACGATATCGCCCAGATGTGGCGATACCGGTAGATTCTCAGGTGTGGCGATATTCGGTTTCTGCAATTATCGCGATATTCGATATCGATACCGATACGACAGACTTGCTCAGTCTTCATGGGCATGTGCTCAACAATTAGAGAAGACGAAGCCGCATGGATGATTACAATGCTTTAACTGCCTTCAATACAATTTTTACATCACTGTAGCATAACTGTACAGGGCGGACCAAAAGTAATCCGAGCTTGCTGCTCAGTCCACCGGAGCAGATGAAGTGATTTGATGATGCGAAAATTTTGACTCTGACGGTTTTGTCTGGATACGTTGACTGTGATGGTTTTGAACAAAGACTTCGAGTGAAGTTTTTGACATTTTCCCCCCAAATTACCCATAAATTGCAACGTTAACATCCAGCCATGCGCCCAATGGTCCACGTGGGCCAACATTTTGGCGGGTCTGGCGTTGAGAGACAGCAAGAGAAGCACAAATGAGCCGCTGGGACTGATAGGAAATAGTCAAATTTGCTACATCCCGAACGTCCGAGAGCGAAGTGATAAGGTCTGACTTTTTTTTGCCAATGTAAACTTTGCATCTCCTCCTCCCAATGAACCTGGTCACGTCCTTCGCGAGCAACGTGGTGACCAAGAAGTCCCAGCCATTCTCCCCACCCTGTACGACGTCACCTCCCGTCATCACGAAGTCACACAAGTGCCATCGGTCCCCAGCGCGTCTAAAAGAGCTCTCTTGACAAAGCCTCGGTGGGTGCACACGCGTAGTAAGTGTGTGGATTCACCTAAAGGGTCCCAGCACAGCCCACACTGCACCGGGTGTTTCATATTAAGCTGGCCTCGAACACTGGCTATATTAATCGATGCCTGAGGCAAAACAAAGCGTGCTAACTGAACAAAAAGAACACACACAGAAAGTGACGCTTTCAGACTTTCTTCCTTGCTTAAAAAGCATGTTTTTTTCTGAATGCCCTTGGAAACAGTTGCTGAAGCTGAAAATGGCGCACTTTTTATGCCCAGTTAATGCATTTGAATGAGTAAAGAAAGAGAATGAGTGAAAGTGGAGGTTTAAAACTTCACTCACCTTCACTGACTTTTACAAGCAGTTTCCGTTTAAAAAAAAGTGTGGTTTGAAGCTTCGGAGGCAGCAACTGATTCTCCTCCTTGTCTTGCAGCCTCCTTCATTTCAATTTTTGAATGCTGACTTGTTTACTTTTCACTTCCTGTCAGCAGCACAAGAAAAATTCACTGAAGAAATGCTCTATATAGTTGAATATTGGAAGCGTGCGTTTTAGTGCAGCAAATCATGGCACACCTGGTGGACATCATGTAGCAACAGAGTACAGTGTGAGCCGCAAATGATGGACGTCTCAACCATTTTTCTTCGTGGCCATCCCAACCCCTTGTCTCTCATACACAAGCCTGGGTATTAAAAAAGAGCGTCCAGATTTTTAGGTGCATCGTACTTTTTACACTGCCACAGTCACCTTCAAAGTTCCCTAAGTGTTCGTGTAAGCCTTTGACTTTTTTTATGGTTTTAGACCTCACAGCAGCATCAGAAAAGTTTTCTGGGGTCATTTTTCCCCCCCAGCAGAAGTTATCATACCTAGACAGACCGCGTGAGCTGTCTACATGCACAAAGGGAGGGGGCATAATATGATTTCGCTGAACTCAATTCTCGCTAACTTTTCTGAAAAGTCAAGAGGTCACTCAAACCTTTTTCTTCTTCTTTTACTCTCTCCGGCTTTCCGCAGCTGCAGCTTTGAAGGTAACACGCATTTTGTTGAGTCATTGACGACAGCACTGACATCTCCAGACAATCAAGTGTGAGCTGAGATGTTTGTGCAACAAACGGCACTGTTCTACCGGGTGTATGGAAAGTCCAACATTGTTTTTTTCTGATACTTTCAGCCTTCTTTTTTGAATACTTTAACTTGTATGAAGCAAATTACATTGTACAACCTAAGACTGCCGAAAATGATCGTGTCAAAGTTGTTCCTCCAGAGTGGGTAAGGACTTTCCGGACTCCCTGTAGACCCCAACTGGTGTGTCTTTGTCAGAAATTGCGACGAGCCATGGTCGAGAACAAGGCCAACCTGGACCAACGTGTCCAGCAAAGTAGGCAGTGCCAAAGGTGTGTGTGTGTGTGTATGTGTGGGTGTGTTCAAGCCAAGCCAGGCCGATTCAAGCCGGCTTGAACGAGCTCTGACACAAAGCTCAGGAGCATTTCCAAATTTTGAACTTATGTGCACATTTCAGACAAAGCTGTTACTTGTGCCTGGATGAAAGATAACGTTGTCATTGACAGCTGACGGTAGGAGTAGCAACACTGGAGATCCCTCCACGAGAAGGGGATGAGCTGGAGAGGGACATTGAAGTGGAACCAGGTGAGATTTGCAACCCAGCATGGATTCGCCAGGGTTGTGCAGTCGAGGGGGGGATTATTTTCAACGAACATTGGAATTGTTGTTATCCCTAAGATCAGACCTCAGTGAGTGGTCTCAGCCCAAGTGACAATTTTGTCTGGCATCTCTAGATTGCAAAACATGCAGAAAAAACCACCTTAGGGTGCAACTATCACCGTCAGCTCTGTAGATAGCAAGAGCAACATTATGATAATTAGGAAAAACACACTGCATCGGCTGAAATTTGTTTGGAAAGGAACAGATAACGGGTGCTATGAGTGCAGTGACTGTGTCAAGGAGCTGTGCAACCAAATCATTGGCAAAGTCTTGTTTTTGGCCTCGAGCCCTTGTACGAGAAGACCTGCAACTCCTGGAGTGGAGTCACACACGTTGCACACAAGCATCTCAGCTGTCAGCTGAACACCAAACACGGAGAAGAAACGCATGCTTATGCAACATGATCGACAGCACTGAAGTTGTGGAGTAGCTGCTGCCAGGTGCGGGACATGGAGACGAAGTGAGCATGCAGAGCGAACAACAAGTGTTAGGTGCGTGCAAACGTTGACACCTGGTCTATTTCACTGCGTTTACCATCTTATTAGAAATGGTGGTCGGTTGAGGGACAGCATGCTGCTCGCAGAAGCATTCGGATGAATAAGAAACCAGTCAATGAATTATTTTTCGTGGATGGTGTAAAAAAAAACCCAAAATGAGAAATTCTGAAACTGTCCTGTCTCACGTGCCCCAGGGGACTTCCAGCAAGGGGGCACAAGTGAGTTATGTGGAACCACCGCCGCAAATATTTATAAGGGTTCTCACTGACTTGAACAGAGAAAACCTCTGGTGAACCAGAGTGAACATAAGATAACCACGTGAAGAGTAAACATAACTCACACAACACATAAGAGTGAACATAACATAGCCAGCGTGAACATAAGATGACCAGAATGAACATAAGATAACCAGAGTGAACATAAGATAACCAGAGTGAACATAACATAGCCAGACTGAACATAAGATGACCAGAATGAACATAAGATAACCAGAGTGAACATAACATAGCCGGAGTGAACTGAACTTAGCCAGTCAGAAAGCACAACGTTACTCCTGCGACCGCGTTTCAATTGCATACCGAGTGGCAACCCTGATCAGTGCTATACGCTGGTTCTGCATAACTCACTTAAGCCCAAAAAGGTTTGGAGAGCGAGAAACAGAGAGGGAGAGAGTATGCTGGCTTGGATGAAACAAGAGTGCTGTCGTTGCTGCTACAAAAGGATGCGTCGTTGCCGCCGTTTTGTCTGACGTCGGCGCTCCCAGCTTACCCCATCTCCTTGGTCCAGGCCCAGACACTTGGATCGGTAGGTGCGAAGAATCTTCTTCTTCATGATGTCCAGGACCTGTGTGAGAAGAAGAAAATCTTCTAGTGCATTCAATGCGACAACGTTGACCGAAATCTCAGGATAAAAGTGGGGAAGAAGTGTGAGAAATCTCCTGATAGGAGTCTTCTGTGTGAGTTGAGAGGAGAAAGTCAAATTTCCTCTTACTCATGAACTCCTTTCCCATTCACTCTGATGCTTCAATCGTTGGGCATTTTTGTGACTCTCACTGTTGCTGCTCGCTTTTGCTTTACATTGTTCACTGCAAGTTAAAGCGTTGGTCTTAGATTATGTCATGTTACCTCAGAGTTCAGGAAGCAGAAGAGTAGAGACACGAGAAAGCCCTGGAAAAGACAAGATTTTATCAAATCATGACAATGCGGATGTCAAAATGTACAGTATGAGCGGTGTTTCTGAATACGCAGTGGGCATAAGGATTAGATAAAGTATTACGTATTTTAGTGTGAATTTCTCAGCAGCTGCACACTTACAGTTTTTTAGTCGAGAATCTCTAAAATGAGACACGACTTTAATTCTTGATCATCGAGGGACAACAGCAGAGGTTTTGACCAAATACTGAAAAAGTGTATTTTCCTGTAAAAAGCAATTACATACAATTTCTATGAATGCCTCCCTATCCCCCAAATGTTACTTCATACAATTTCTTCATCTTATACTCATAGTTGAATGCATTATGTACCTGAAACTAGTTCATGGCAGACGCAGTAGAAAGAGACAACACAAAAATACTGAGTAAAACAGTTGTTGGACTGCATATTTTTCATATTTAACAATGAAGGCTTCAGAGCAGCAAGTTGGCATCTCACCAGCATTCGCAATTATAGAGTCAGCTGCAGACTTTAGATGCAGGTACAAATGGTACTCAAGACCCTGAGGTTTGGTCTTTACGTGTGAGTCCATCAGTTGGCCAAAGGTGTCAAGCATTGTGACATCAGCTGGCTTGACATGAAGTTACAAAAGAACGTGTCAGGTAGTAAAAAATGAAAAACAAGTTACTCTTTATTACTAAATATGTCTGGTTGAGAAAAGTCAGCTGACGCTAAGAGAATCGGTAAGCACATGATGCAATAGGGAAAGAGTGGTTATGCAATTGCTCCTCTCCAGGATCATGGAATTTGTCCGTCATCGATACTTGTACATTGCACCAAAACGTCCTCTGTCCCCGTCGATTCTGCTCGTGTTTCCATGATGACTTCGGCATCTGCCTGAGCCTCACCGGAATCTCCAAATTTCTTGTCAGATGGCGAAATCAAAAAAGTACTTTTCTAATGTAACACAATCATTTCAGCGACAATTTCTGTTCCCCCTACAATGAATAAGTCCATTTACATGCGACAATGTTTGAAGCAGTTTAGTTTTATCCTGAGCTTTTTCATTGATGGAGAAGCATTCTGAATGATGGAACGACACTTTGAGCTATTTAGAGGCATTTTCAGTGATAGAAGTAATATTTTAAATGAGGTAAGCAGTGTTTTCGCGCCGAAGAAGCATTTTCTACCAGCCAAAAAGTAGGCAAACGGTGATGTCATCGCAGTAGCTGTCGCACTGCGCTGCCAATTAGATTGCGCACATACAATATTTGTTCCCTCTGTACTGTGCGTAAGTCAAGCACAATCATTCATGGTGAGCAAACAATGATACCGACGTGAAGAAAAGAGGAAACTGTGTTAGTCTTGACTGGGCTGTCAATCCGGGTCCTCCTGCACGAGCGACCCCACGCGCGACCCAGGGGTTGCCAGCGTCGACGTCAACGGGGGCGACGACTCTGCTCTCATGCTGTGACACGCACACACACGCACACACACACACACACAGACACACACAGACACAGACACACACACACACAGACACACACACACACAGACACAGACACACACACACACAGACACACACACACACACAGACACACACACACACACACACACACACACATTCTACGTGGACTGAATTTTCCTTGTCTTTCTTTTCATTTGATCTCTTACAGCCCTATATTGAAGAGTAGGGCCTGAGGACGTTTTTAGTTATTGCTACATAGTTTATTGATAGAAAGATGTATCGGTCGGTAAATAGTATTCATGTAGTCAGAGCACGTACAGTGTGGGCCAGTAGAAATGTCGCTTTAGCGTGTTATAAGGGCTTTAATGTTCTCACTTCAAGGTAAATCAATGACAGCAACAGCTGTGATCTCACCTATGAGCACTTTAAACCCATCTAAACATTGCATGTGATGTGGATAAAGGGAGAGTAGACTCAGATCCTTCCACAACTCAGCCAAGAAGCCCCATATCATTTGTCCTCTAAAGATACTTGCTCCGAACAGGGTGCCAATATCATTGACTGCCCATGTACGAGTAGTTAGTTAAAAACATGACCAATGCTCAAGACTCTTTTAGGTAAAAACGCTGCATTGGCAACATTTGGCATGAAACCTGTGATTGAACTTGTTCAGTGAGACGCTCAAGAGTGGGATCCAAAAGCGTGATCAGACAGCCAACTCTGCCCAAAGTGACTTTCTTGCAGAATTCTCCCATCTCTGACGCTGAGGAGACAGAAAAGCTCTGTGAGTTGAAACCAAGAGCCCAAGGAATGAGAACAACTGCTTTTGGCAATACATTTGAGAAACCTTAAACAGAAGAGCGCTGAAAGAAGTGTCCCAGACCTAAGCCAGTATTATTATTATAACGTTGAGTCCTTGCACGAACGGTCGTTCCTCGTGAATTGGGAAGAATTTGATTGTTTGAATACTTTTCTCTGCTCTGTACCTGAGCTTGGGTAAACAGAGAAGGCAAATCTGCATTGATAAAAAAATAGGAAGATGATTGAGGAGGGCAAACGTTGTTGCTCGATGATTGAAGGCGCAGCGATTGCCTTTATACAGCGAAATATTCCATGATGCATGCGCGGCTACAGTTCCAACGTCTTGAACCTTTTATAGTTGTAGCTGCTCCTGCAGGATGGGGGAAAATTCGTTTTCTTTTCCTTACCGGCAGGATGAAATTGAGGAAAAGATGAAAGTCTTTCTATCGTCAAACCGAGTTACTTTTTCTCCTGCTAGCGCGTGCAACTCGACCCATGCAACTTTTAGCTCGGCTCCTCTTCAAGTTGTTGCTTCTACCGTATGACTCATGATAAATGGAAATAGTCATTACTTTTGGAGGACAAAAAAGATATGAACCTGAAGTTTAGACACTATCAACTACTGTACACCATTTACCTTCTGACCAATCACAATGAGTGTGTTTGACTTGTGGCCGCCAGAGCAACCATCTTTTGTTTGGCCACCCTTTTTTCCGAGAGCTGTCAGACAATCAAAAATATGATTGCATTCTAGTTTGGGGCTTATCTCAAGCTAAATGGTTGGCGCTATCTGGTAAACAGCAGAAAGAACACGAGCAATCTTACCCAGTGAACTATGTGGCATTTGCAGTGTGAGCTCCATGTAGGGTATTGCATAGGACTCGTCTTAGACCCTCACAGTGGCCAGGAAAGAGAATAACTAAAAATGTCTTATAGAAGGAATTAGTTTCATTAATAAAACTTTGTTTTGCTTGTGTCAGCCAGAAAGGAAGTTTATTTATTAAAATAACTTTCAAATTAATGAATAAGGAGGCAGAAACAAATATTTTAGTTTCTTTTTACACCACAGAGCCTCAACCACTTAGCTTGAGATAAGCCCAAACCCAGCATGCAACCTAGACTGGGTTTCTGTGCCCCCGCTCTCGGGTCGTCAATATGTCCCTCGAGCTGCAGCATCAGAGAGTGGCGCGTATAGTGCTATATGCCCAAACGGACCTATAGAATTAGCACATATGTATGTGTTGCTCGAGGAGAATCTTGCAAAAATGACTGAACTGTAAAAAAAGATATGAGAACCGTCACTTTCTTAACGCTGCACCCGCGCACACCCTCTTTACACGGTCGGAAAGCTTGACGCCGGAGTACTTTCACTTACTTATTCACTCTTGACAAGGTTGCGTATTTAAGCCAGCACTGTGAGTTTTGTTTTCAAGCATTGTTGCTGTGCCTTTGCATCCCCTGACATGAAAAAAACGTAACTTTCTTAATGGTGCAGCTATGCAGACCCTCTTTGCACAGTTGGAAAGCTTGAAAGCCTTAGTGCTTAAAGTTGTTTACTTCACTGTTGGGCAAGACCATTTCGAACAAGTTTGTGTACGTGTTTTCAAGAGTTGAAGATCGACCCGAACCATTGTTGGCCGTTGCCCAACGATGACTCGAAACGTGCTAAAAACGAGGTGTCCGAAGCGGGTCAGGACTTTCCGGACACCCGGTACAGGGTGTTGCTATTTACTCATCTCCTGGCAGGTTTCAGGCCGCCCATTGGTAGATCGAATCTGCATCTGAAAGAATCTTTCTCGACAGCATCTAGACAGAAAGTATTCAATTTATTCTTGTTGCCAAGCCAGGTCAAAGCCAAGGTGAACAGCACCCACCCATGGTTGCTTTGAGCGCATCAGTGAGCAAACAGCGTGTTCAACGGCAGCAGGTCCATCACAGGGGAGATTTTGCCAGAACTCTTCCAAACACTTTGGTCCTCAGGTAGCCCGTCAATGTCAGGGTCGACTGATGCTGAATAGAGCACACCTAGCATGCATGGCTTAGTGATCGACTGGAACACCATCAAAGGCCCTGGAGGGGGTGCGCACCCACACGTGCTCGGCCGTCGAGTGGCTGTGAGCCAAGGACAAAGCTCCGCGGCCTTTTCTTGCGTGAAACTTTTCCAATTTTGACCTCAGCAACAGAGCCTCTTTGGTGCTTGGACCAGAAATTGAAGCTTAGGCAAACAAATGAGTGCTTTCTCTTCTTCCACTTCCACTTCTGGCACCCGTTCTCCTACTGATTAAGCGTCGATTTTTTTATGCGTGCATATTTCTCCACTGCTGAAAGCTCTGGGTTCTTTTCCTTCTTAGGCTTACGCACGCACACACGCATGCGCTCACGCGCGCGCACGCACACCGGTGCGCATCACAGATCTACGTTTTCAGACATTCTTAGAGATCATACAGACTTATGCGAGCATCTTCGCACTCTCGGTGTCAGCATCTCATTTCCATATCTTTCAACATGCTCACAAACACATGGGAGTATTAAGACAAAACAAAACTACCTGTGAATAGCGACTGACTCACCTGGAACGACGACGACACCGTAGACACGACCTCGTAGATGTACTCGAGCGTCGATCCCTGCTCAGGACGCATGGGCAGCAGGATGAAGTTGAGACCCAGGATGGGCACCAACATCAGGGCTGCACGGGCGGCCTTCATCGTCGACGCCTGACTGCTGCTATGGCCGCCGCCACCGCCGCCACCGCTGCCACCACCGCCGCCACCGCCGCTGCCGCCGCCGCCACCGTTCTGAGCATTCATGCCGCTGAAGACCAAGCTCAAGTTCAAGATCAGGGCCAAGTTGAGTTCCTGCGTCAGCTTTACCTGTTTTCCGTTTGCAGGCCCCGCTTTCTCCGGATGATTCGGATCACATTGATCACAATGACGAGATTGACGATCATGACGATGATGACGGGCAGCCCAAGGAACCAGATGCTGTTGCCGGATTCCATCCAGCACCTGAAGAGATAAAAAGAGTGACACGTGCAGAATGTACTGCTTTGTTCATTATATGGCTAGATTCTGCACTGTGAATTAAGTGATCAAGTAATTATGCTAACCATACAATACATACATAGCTTTGCCTCCAAATCAAGGCGGGCAGCGAATAGAGCCCTTCGGATGGCCTCTGAATAAGTTTCACTGGCAAACTCAAACTTCATGTGTTTAACTTAAAGCTTTTAAGGCACTACCTGAAGCTGACTTAAGGCCTGTTTAACCATTTGTTTTATGCCCCGTGAACGTGTTCAGGGGTGAGTGCAAAGTGTAGATTCAACCCT
>JAAUXU010000143.1_pt1 | contig 14037 bp, 16 predicted proteins | sample 7278151 | NCBI WGS metagenome assembly JAAUXU01 (sample SAMN14350113, study PRJNA611818) | marine sediment metagenome | isolation source: surface marine sediment (1.8m) | place: French Polynesia: Moorea | collected 2018-08 | reverse complement strand
TGGGCCGATTTAAGTCCGGCTCTCTCCAACCGGCTTTCCCACACAGACACAGGGTGGCTGAAAGTGACAAATAGCATTTATCAGCCTGTGCTGACTCCAAGTCATGGAAACCTGAAACTTCACACACATACACAGAGTGGACTGAGGAGATTCGAGCTGTCGTTTTCCACCTCCAAAATGACTTGCTGCATTCAAGTTATGAGTATAGAGTGATGCATAAGTTTTTTTGGCACAGTCATAAACACCCGCAAAGTCACTCCTGCCCACACTGTACAGACATGGCAAGTTGGAGAGAGGCAATTTTGCAAGTCTTTTATCAGGTGCAAAAGAAGGTGGCAAATCTCCTTGGTCCACCCAGTTGTCCTGCCCGGACGCGCAGTCGACTTGACGCTGATGCTCAAGGTGATGAAGACTCGAGTGGAAGGGATCACAACGATACACGAGTTGCCACAAGTAAATTGAAAGTGATCAAGGAGTTGTAAAGCAGTCAGAACTTTCTTGTTACCCCCTTTTTTCCCTCAAGTCATAATAGGTTACAACTACTTTCACCCCTCTTTCTCGCCCTCCCCCTCTTCTGCACTCAACTACTTTGCAGGCGTTGCACGAACGAAATTTATGGCAGGCGTTTGCTATAGCATGAATTTGCTCTCACGCACTAGGAAATATATTGTTTTACTCCAGTTGTAGTTTGGGCAATGTTCTGCAGACAGACGGACAGACGGACGGACAGACAGACGGACAGACAGACGGACAGACAGCTTTTCTAAGATGGATTAGGTTACCATGCCACTTTAGACAGCCATGGCCACTTTTTGTTACATACGGTATTCCCTGGGTGCGATAATCAGTGCTGTAGAGATGAACAGCATTTAAGGACGAATTTTGTCCGGAACCGTGACATTGCCCAAAAGTGAACGACGGTGACCTGACCATGTTCTCCCGTACGAAGTGCGCGGAAAACTGTGCCTCACTCCTTTGCAGTGGGTCCAAATTTGTAATGTTGTGAAAGCAAACTGATTTGGCGGCCAATCTGTATGTAGTAAAGATTCGGTAGGCAGAGTGCAACCTTTGCCATGAGGAGTCTTCTGCACAGAACAATGAATGAAGCCCATTTTGCTGCATAGAAACGTGCTCGGTTCCATCATGTCCCTGAACACTGACATGAGGCACAGGTGTCCACGCAACAAGTGCAGTGACCGCCCGCATGGTCCTGAAGTGGCCACGGTGTAACAGCTGGTGCACCACCCACTCTCTTTGAAGCGCGCTGGACCCGGAGTCGGGGGTCAGCTGGCCATTCGACAGCTGCTTCGTCTGGCCCGCCATTGCTGGGTCGACCTGTTCAGAGTTGCCAGTGTCCTCGATCACCCTGCAGCTCATTGGCAGAGAGTATCTATCAATTGAGCCAGTGCCTGGGAGGCCTTTTCCCCCACCTCATTGCCATTTTATCACTTCTAACTGTGAGGCAAAAGCGCCGACTGCTGTAAAACTTCCTTTATCGCTCTCCTTTTCAACTCAGGGATGCAAAAAAGGCATAGGAAAATGGGCTTTTTCGTCGATCGATAAATGTTTCTCCATGAAATTGCTGACTCCAGCAACGATTTTTTTCGGTTGCCTCACCTGGAAGCTCCAGACGGGGACTTCATAATACCCGGCAAATACCTTATAGGAAATCCAGGGAAATTCTCGTTTTCAGGGGCCGGGAAATTTCTTGAAGAAGTATCAAACATTCCTGAGGAAAAGCCGGGAGCTTTCGCAAGTCACAAGTAGACTTGGAGATTTGAGGAGAAAGTGGTGATTTTAGGTTTTGTACGAGAATTTCCCTTATCGGAGGGAGTATCTTAGGTGAAATCTAAGGGGGGCACATTACAACTTCGTGTCAGTAACACGCAGTTCTAAGTTTTTCACAATTATGAGCATAGACTAAATTTTTCTTGACTCTGCTTCAGCAGCTGAGATGGCTTGACTCTAGTTTATGCAGCTTTTGGCTAACTGAACTGACGTTCACTTCAGTCAGGAGGCCCAACCAAAAATCACCCAATAGGAGAGAAACTATGGACTTTGCTGCAACATTGACTGCCTCCCCTGAATGATGTTGCAAAAAGCTACGTCAAGGCAATTCATCTGTCGACAATGCAACATTTCAGGCCAATTTTAGCAAACATGGCTGGCTAGAATTTTGCAGAATCTCCTGGGATTTCCCGAAAATCATGTCCTAATTCCCCTTTGGCTAGGGAATTTTTTTAGCGCTTCGGTTGTGAAGCGGCGGTTGTACCGGCGGCGACGACGCCGTGACCACGAGCAACGTCACAAAGTTTGTCGAGAAAATCGCCAAATCTGCCGGCTAAATCCGTCGGGAAAGTCCCCAAAGTTGACAGGAAATCTCCCAATCTCACAGGAAAGTCTCCATATTTGTTGAGAAAGTTGCCGGGTTCTACGAGAACCGCATATTACGAGGGAAAATCGCCAAGTTCTGCCCCTGCACTGCCAACTCGGCCCTGTGGGCCATGGCGAACTCGCTCTTGGTGCTGCGCATGAAGCCGAATCGTAAAGTAAGCCATTTTTGGGGAGCCCTTATTGTAGCTGACATCTTGCCTACAACGGAGAGCAGCTCATTCACACCATGAAATGGGGCCCATCTTTCGAGTGACGTCACTCATTTGAGGGAGGGGAGAAGAAATGTCACCTACAGGGTGGCTGTCGACATCCAGAGTGGTGGAAGTCCACAATCCGTCACGCTGCTGGGCTTTTAAGTGGGCATTGGAGAGTTCAGTACTTCCTGTGCAATTGCCAAGGAATTCCGATTTGCATCAAGTCAAGAATGACGCCTCTTATGTGTAAGGTAGAAGCTGCTACCGTTGTGGTGCTTTTGTTCTGGAGGAGAAGAGCATAGGATAACCCTTTGTCTTGGACCTGGGCCTGTTGGTCAGGACATTTCCATCATGCAGGGAAAGACCCCCTGGGGGAGCGGCCTTCTCCTGTCCAACGGCTCCCCTGCTGCCTCCTTGGAGGCCGTGAAACACTCGAGCGTGGCCAGGATCAGATGATCCTCGGTCTCAAGGATCACATTGACCTGGTCCTGCAGCTGGCTTGAAATGGACGAGTGGTGTCTCATGCTCAAATCCCAGTTTCTACTGATTCAGGGCCCCCAACCCACACTCATGTCAAAGTAGCGAGTTGTGCATCAGATTGTCCCATCCAAGTTAGTAATGGACTGTGCAAGTGCAGGTTCTACATGTTGGTGGTACAGTAGTCTTGGTCCACGTTAACACAAAGGCAATTACTGCAAACATCGTAGCGTAAAGATATATTTTGAGCAGTTACTACGCAACTTTCCGAGGTCTACGCATGGGAGAGCTGATTCAGGGATATTTTTCGACTATGCTACAATTCTCCATTGCAGTGGCTGCCCTCGAGCTGAGGCAAAAAGGCTGCTTGTGTGTTAAGGTGGAGCATACGAAGTCAACTCTGTTAAGGGAGTCTGACTCAATGACTCGGATACATTCGAAAACTTTGATGGAAACTCCCCTGTTGAGCCTTCGTGCGAGGCAAAGATTCAGCAATCCATAGGAGATTATGTTCAAGTTTGAAAAAGGTCCACCCTTGGAAGCCCAGTGGACGATTTTCCGGCCTCATTGAGTTTCTCGCAGACCACAGTGGCACTTTTTCTGGCCTAGAGCATAGACAGGAATGCCACATGATGAGAGCATCGTGATGGAGAATGAGACCGAGACATTGTTGTGCCAACAGCCCCCAGTAGTACAGTGGTGGCCAAAAGCATTCATTGGGCTGGACGCAACAAACAAAACACTCGATGCCAACTCTTCCCCGTATCTCTCCCTGGGGGAGTGGGGCAGTTTAAGTGAGAACAGCAGGGTCCAAAGGGTTGAGAGATTTCGGCTGCTGCTCTGAACTTGGCTTAAAAAGCCACTCGTTGTGTTATGTGGTGTCAGGGCCTTCAAATATTGTGTTATGTGGTGTCAGGGCATTCAAATATTGTGTTATGTGGTGTCAGGGCATTCAAATATTGTGTTATGTGGTGTCAAGGCATTCAAATGTGCAGCATCTGGTAGGGATTGACAGGACAACCTCTGACTGTCCGACATTCACGGTTTCCCCAATGGGTATCAAGCGTGTCAACATGACCGAGGTCAGGTTTGACTGATGCAGCCATATCCTGTACGTTTGTTGGGTGAGCAAGTTTTCTGCGACGTGCTTCAGTGGCCCGATCACAGTTGCCAAGTTTGGATGGAATCCAATGTAGAGGATAGACATCCATCTTGTCCAAGTGCCGGACTTATTGCCATGCTTGAGGTCAGTGACTTTGGACACCTCATGACAGCGGAAAACAACTTTGCCGAGGTTAGTTTTCCAACATCCTTCAGAGTTTCAGTCTGGAGTTGGCAAGTTCGTGGAAACTCCATGTTGCTCCCGCTGTGCATCAGCTCGGCGTGACTCCCGTGCAACTCATTGAGGTTCCTGGCGTGGTCACCTGTCAAGTTGCGCAAACACGAGCTCAATTCGAACTTGAAAAAACTTGGGCAGACCTGCAGGAGAACCCAAAACCAGTGAGCAGCAAAGCTGCATCCCCAGAAAGGATCAGATTGCATGCAGAAAGTACTTCTCCAACTTTCCATCCTCTCACTTCACTGAAGGATTTCGCGTGCAGTGAGTGCTTCATAATGGACACCCTGTATTCATGTATCGACAACAATGAATGTCTGCTGCAGCCCCGTCAATTTCTCCTGTTTTTCTTTCCATCTCCTTTTGCGCAGATGGCAGAGCCGATCTAATTTTGCACTGCATGAAGAATGAAGCGCCTGCACTGAAATGTGCTTGTTTTTGCGCCGCTGCCGCCACGTTAATAAAGTTTGAACACACTGTAAAATGTCCACTCCACAGTTGTTGTTCTTGCAGCTACAGGGTGGATCAAAAGCTCGGCTGTCAGGGCAGGGGCAGCAAAGGCGTCACTTGGCTGAATTAAAAGACCTGTAAACATCGTCATTTGCCAAAGGAGCTTTTGTGAATCGGAACAGAAGTATTGACATCAGAAGCTGTTGCATCTCCAGAGTGGAACATGATGAGGTTTTTTTAACAGGATGCCAAAAAGGATGTTGTTCAACTCCTTTGTGTGCCATTCACCAAATTCTCACCCAGCTTCAAATTTCTCCTGAGCAATTAGACCTGGTTTATTAGAGTAACTTTGGGACGACTTTCAAATTAGTCGGACCTGGCGAAAGAGACCTCCTTCCCCGCACTTGTGGACCGCAGCACCAGGTGGCAACTCTGTCGGCGCTCTGAAGCGTTGTAAAACCACCCTGAAGGCATCGCATGGGAGAGGTGTAAAAGCTTTGCCGCCATTTTCGTCAGACTTTTCTTTCAATGTCCCTCTTCTGCCTGTCCCTGGAAGACGAGCTTTGTGCTGGCAGAACCAGCCCTTCCTGCCATGCTGCCATTTCACAGACAAAAAGGAAAGGGACATGAACATCCCTGGAAATGAGCTCCGTTTCACTTTCTATCCCATCTAATCTTGTAAGTATAAGTTGGACGTCAATGACAGTGAGATATCCTCCTTGGGCTTCCTTTACCTTATCGCCGGAGTGAGGGCGGAATCGTATGTGGTCACATACAACAATATTGTCACAATTTTTTTCGGGGGGGGGGGGGGAGTGGAAATCGCCTGCTTTCGCCCAATATTTCTGGACCTGACAATCTTTTTTTTTAAGTCTCACATGTGCAGTTGGTTAAAAGTGGCTGTTGACAAATGCAGACCAATTGAAGCAATCCTTTCCAGCTGGAATGAGTTTGCTCAATTCACCTTGAAAAAAAATCTCTTTCCAGCTGCAAAAATGCCCTGTCTCAGATAACTTCGGAGGTGCAGGCAGAAAAAAGTGAGGTTTTTTTTTTACAAGCCCACTGACATCAATGCGTTCTCCAATGAACGATGGCTGCGCAGTCACGACAGTCAAAAGAGAATGTTCACCAATGTCCTGACTGCTTCGACCGAAAGCATTCGAAGAAGAAAGAAAACTTTCCATGTCATCCTCGAGTCTACTTTCCACGCAGGACTCAGTGATGATGCCTTCCTGAAAGCTGCCTGGTGTTGACTGCCATGCAGTGCAACCATGACGTCGCCACTGACAGAAGGGGAATCTCGATACCGTCTTGGCCCCCCAAATTAGCCAAACCTAAGCCTAAATTAGCTTAACCTAACGTAAATTAACCTAAATTAATCTCATCTCAATTAGCCAAGCTGGGTTAGCTTGATCTAAGCTATCCGAACGGAATTTAGTCTGACCTGAGGTAGCCCACTAACTGAGCCGACCGTGACCTAAACGGACGACAGCTGACATCGCATCCAACTTTTGTTTTTAGTATGCCCTCTGAGACATCCACTTCCTCTTCCGGCGTCGGCGGCGTCTGCGCCAACGCCAGGGGCACCAAGAGCAAGAAGAAGCCCTTGGGCAACGAGGCCCGAGGCCTCCTGACTGATTCCAACAACCCGTTCGCCGGCGTCATCGGGCCTCACAACAGCACCAGCAACGACTCGTCAACCCGGACAGTGTTCAAGTGGTGCTGTCGTGGCTGCTGCGCAGTGCCGCCCTTGGACAAGTCCAGCAAGTTCTTCCTCCAAGCCTTGGTGGTGTGGATGTGTCTGTGCATCCCCGGAAACTGCGTCACCTTCGTCCTCTACCACCGGGCCGCCTACAGCGTGCTGCAGGTACGCATTCGTCCACTGACTATAGGGTAGTGATGGCATCGAGCCTTGCATCTTCGAGCTTGAGCTTTATTCAGTCTCTGAATGTCGACCATGAAGCTTGACCAGCTTTGTCGAGCCTCTGAGCCTGAATGGAGAAGGGCATCTCGGGAAAAATGGTGGAATCAGCCCAAAACTTTAACTTGATGGCTGATTTTATAGACAACACACGCAATAAACATTCTGTTTGAAACTCCTCGAGGGGCTATGGAGTGCAATCACAGCAAGTGTTGTTGAAAGCAAACAAGCATCCATGCGTTCTCTTCCTCAATCCAAGAGGTTCGAGCCTCAAGCTTGAGCTTTGGGCTTATCAAGAGGGCCCAAACTGGATTTGAGCCATCAAGCTCTTGAGCTTCCATTCAGGGGTCATCATTGCTGCAGAGTAAACTGAAGAGATTGGCAATGTTTTCATTGCCAACAACCTTTTCTTCTTGGCCGCCCCGTAGGTCACTCAGTGCATGTCCGCATCCAAATGAATCATTAAACAAAATGCAAACCTAACGCATCTGCCTTACTATTTGGGCCTCCTCAGCAGGTCTTCCACATGTCTCCTCCAAGCAAACTCTTCACTATCTCCAAATGTGTCTTGTTGACGTTAAGTTGTGGCAGAACCATCACCGTCATTGTCATCATAATTATTGACACAACTGCCGATTCTTATTGTTGGAGGATGGAAATCAAAAAAGTCTGTAAATTGTTATTTGCCAGCTGTCAAGAGATGCACAACTTGCAAATTTTTCTCCCTCCTTTCTTCGAACAATTTGAATATATCTCGTTATCAAGCCCCAAACATCGGTTTCTGGCAAAAAGTAAGGCCAATTTTGCATTTGGTCTCCGACGAGCTTTCCCTTCCCCTCTCCCAAATGATACGGCCTTGAAGGCCATTAGAGGCCACATTCTGGGTAGTTTCTTTTTGTTTGGGCCTTTCGGTATTTTCTTACCGAAATCTGGCTCGTTAATCTTGTGCCAACTTCTTGGAACCGTTGGCATCAACATCCTTCCAATTCTCTCTCTACGTCTCATGCTCTGTCAGGAGGACAACTCCTCGTCCACGGTCAACTTGACGCACGAAGGCCGAGTGGTCCAGCACCAGCAACAACAGCGGCCGCAGCAGAGGCCACAGCCACAGCAGAAGCAACAGCAAGATCTATTTGATCTGTCAGAGGTGCTGTCCTCTCTGTGTCCGACCACTTCCGCCAGCAGCAACAGTAGCGGAAGCAGCCACAACGACTCCGGCAGCGAGAACGAAGACGCTGACATCATCAACTTGTGCAAGGATGCAGAAAACCACTGCTGGAAAATGAGTGCTTTTTCTCGTTCGTGCATCCTCCGCCTGTTGTTTGTTACGCCAGACAGCGAGCAAGAAGCAGAAGGAGACGTCTTCGTTGCCCTGGGCGCTCTCCGTCACTGTCAGGTTCTTGTCGGAGTCGACGACGACGACCACGGAGACCACGGCGAGCCAGAACAGAGAGCACTCGAGTGTCTGCGAAGGACAATGGCGGAAAACGGCACCAATCTGGGTGAGAAATGAGGCAGGCAGGATTTGTCAGACTAATTTTTCATTCATCCCTGCTGAAACAGCAACCGCGGTTATCAACGACGTTCGTCTTTATAGACTTTTTTCTTACCCTTTTCTACATTGCAGAGTGGCCAAAAGCTACTTCCTTCCCTCTTTCGTGTCTGAGCCGTCTGAGCTAATTCGAGTACTCGAGATGTCCAGACGAGTCAAGCAGTGCAGACTGTGCAGTGCGGGCGTATTTGATAGGCAGTTTTCGTCACTGATGACGTGTGATGCGCTGAAAGTTTTCTCAGCAACGATTTTCTACATCAGAAGTTGATCTGCGACACTTTAGGACACGATTCTCTGCCTACACCCGCCCACAACCTTGATTGCTGCCTTTATCCCGTTCGTTTTTGGAATGTGCTGCACTGTCTGTGCTGCACTGCACAGCTGAGCTGCCCGGTACAAGACAGTTCAACTTCATTTTACTTCTATTTTTGACTCATGGCTTTTTTGGCGAGTGCTGAGCAGGCAGAGCTCGCCTCAAAAAAGCTTTGCCGTGGCCATGAGAGAAAAAAAAAACAGCGAAAAAAGGGCTTCATTTCTATCCATGATGGTATTTTTTGATAAATCGGCTTTTTCATGGAATACGACAATATCTATCCGTCCGCGACACCAAAGTAAAGTGCATGGAAAAAAGTGGAAGAGTGAAAAAACATTCTTTTTTCTCATTTTCTGTGGAAAAGAGGAAAACGAGTGAAAAAGTTACTTTATATCTAGTGTTCCACGAGAAAAAAAGCCGATTTATCAAAGAGAATAATTTGTTTCAAGGCTAAGCAACTTCTTTAATCCCCACTACGATTCCAGGACGCAAGGCACAGTACTTTAGAGATTGAAAAACTTTATCCTTAGTAGAAATTGCACCAATATCAAGACGGTTCGCAAATCTGAACGTCATTCTTCCACATTGTTTTGACCTCATGTAACCTCTCTACTGCTCGAACGGAGGTGGGAAATGAAGGTGATATTTGCATGCGAATATGCTTAAAAAGGGCCTGCGTCAATCTTGGCGTCTGACCTGAGTCATCATTTTCAGCATGTGACGCGAGTCTTTTAACTTGCTTGACTTCGGTCTGATCGACTCTTTCCAGGAAAATGACCTTCAACGCTGGGTGGCCAAGGCTGCTTCGATTTTGGTCCAATTTTTATTTGTGGGAGGCAAAAATCTGACCTTTGTATGAGTGACACAGCTTGAGTGAAAGCGTCTACTTGGGGGAGGTCACTTTTGGTCCGCCCTGTATCATGCTGAGTGAACAATTGCAAACAAATGTGTCAGATTTGTCTGCACAATCCTGATGTAACTCACAGCGGTTGTTCTTGGATGTCACTTAATATATCTTTTATTTACAGTTAGCTTTCCGCATCATCGCATTCATTAGTAAAAGTATATGGATTTATCAGTTTCAGGTCGTTGTGTTGGTCATGTGTAATTGCTAATATCACAATATTTGGTCTCGATAAATCGAATATTGCGATCGCTATTAATTTGGGATATCGCACAGTGCACACCATATTCCCAGCCAAGAGGGGCCCCACCTGTAACTGCAAAGGGAGCGTCAAGGTATCGACATTTTGGTAGTGAACCTTGCTCGTCTTCCAAACATAGTTTCAGCTCTCATTGTGAACATCTATTGGAGCAGAAAGTTTGAAACTCTCTTAGCTGTGACTATAAAAGAAAGGATCTTTCCCTTGCATGAATGTACATGTTTGGCATGTGTATGGGGCAACATCAATAAATTGTTTGTATAAATGAGATTGACCCAGACTGTAGTACTACATGCTTGACATGACTGGTACTCAAAAATTTGCTTAAGCTGAAACATCGACTGACTCTTTGTCTGTTGTCACAACAACCAAGTGTGACCGATACATCTTTTCAGCTGGTTTTAACCTTTTAACAAGCTACATGTTCAATACTACAGCATAAAATGGACATAAGGATCGCACACCATTTTGTCAAGTACCAAATCAAAGCACCAGACAAAATACACACAGTTGGACGGCTACTTTCACCAGAATCAGATGTAGAAATGAGAAAAATTCTTATGGAAATGGGAGCTGGCAACAGCGTTGCCAGCACGAAAATCTGATCTTGCACCAGATCAACTGAGACTGAGATGGCTTTTGCCAAAACCTTTTCCTCCACACACACTGGACAGTGGGTTTGAGATGGAATCTGACCAAAGCTGCTACGAGACTTAACACAGCTATTTTCCCAAAGAAGCAAGTGACTTAACGAGACTGCAACGAGAATCAAGGCCTAGCGAGGTTCATGCCAGTGTCCAGGTGCTAGGTTGACCAGCAAAGCGCTTTCAAAAGTTTTGGCGGGAAATTTAACTTTACTACATCGAATCAATAAGATCTGTCGTGCAGATCCCCACCAAAACATGTGTAAGCACTTTGCTTTCAGTGACGTAAGCAACAGTGATTGAAAGCATAGACTTTTACTGAACTCACGATGTGATTGAGGATCCCTGCAAATTCAGTCATTGGGATCCTCATGGTTGAGACCCTCAAGATGGCCCCGTCACCATGTTGTCAATCTTTTTGCTCGTGTGCCTGCCACACTTGATGAGGCCAAGGATCACGCCATTCCTCAAGCCACGTAGATTAGCTAAATCTCTCATGTGCCAAAATGTTATTGTTATCGTACTTTTCGGATTCTCGGAAGCAGTTAAAATGTTGTAATTTTCTCAAAAATCGTTAGTGCACTTTTTGACCCAGTGCGCCTTTTGTATCAACTGTGCAGAAGTTGTACTGTCTGACCTATTACGTCTTTTCTGCTTTACGTGTGTTACTACTGGACAATTTCCAGAGCCATTGTGAATAAGGTTTGTTTTGCTTATTGCGCCTAATGATCCTTAATCGCCTTTGTATGGAAATCGACCCATTCATTGATATCGCGCCTCATAACCCTTTAGTCCGAAAATGACGCTACTTAATTTTTGTCATTTCACTCGCCAAATGTCTGGCCTTGGAGCAGAGAGTGTTTTTGAAGATGTGGTCGGCAGTGGAAATCTCGGTGCAGACGAGGCGGATTTATTTTGTTTGATTTTTTCATCTGAAGGTGAGACCATTGCGCAATAGCTCATAGCAAAGGCATACAAAGAAGGTAGTGTTTAATCACACCCTGATATCCAGGTTCACGTGCACTAACTGTATACTTCAAGGCCTCATTGCAGCACTTTGCTGTCCGAGTTCTGACCCAGCCGATTGTACTAGTCCAAGGCCTCGTGTTGGCCAATTGTGGAGGCCCGAGGACAATGTAAGGCCGAGGACAGGTCAAAACCTCAGTCAGAATGAGGATATTATCATGCACGTCACGGCCAGGCAATCCATAGCTTAACAAAAACTTCATTTCGCAAGTTTTCTAGCCCTACCAGAACTATCCTGGCGCTCGTGCTCTTGTGCCTGCTCTCAAAATGTAGCCCAGTTACTGAGCTACACTGTCCCAAAAGTGCCTCCCGGCAGCGATCAAAAAATGTTTGCCCAAAATTTCGCATTTGATGCATAACAAGACTCAAGATTTTGTCAGGTCCTTGTTCACAATAACTTGGTCTTCCCTCTTGGTCAGCTAAGGGTTGCCACACACGTCAACTTCGAACATGTGCTGTACGTACCTACTATTGAGGTTAAAGAACTGCACCAGTAGTGTGGTTTGAGCTAACAAATAACCAACAACAAGTATTGGCTTTTAGCGAGTAGCAAGCTATGAGTAATAAATATTTATTTATTCTTTGAAAAGCGTCAGCTTAAAGAGATAATATTGACAATATTGTCCAGTCTAAGGAATGTGGAGCTACTGTCAGCTGGGGGTGAGGGGAAAAGAAGGGAGCCATTTTGTCATTTTCTGCACAGAGCCTTTTTCCAATGGCCCCTGTCTTTCTGCTGACGTAGCTGTCGAGCCGTTTTTTTCTTGGCAGACATGAAGGTTAGTCAGTTAAGTTAGTAGAACTTAGGTCAGCTTAGGCAATTTTCTTTGTTTTTTGCCTTTTTCCTCACGTCATCTGACGGTAGTACCACATTCATTGGGCTGCTTGGCAACTTATCAATCGACTCAAACAGAGAAACTTCTTTCGTTTTCTACCTGCTCTTCGTAGGCAGTCTCATTGCCGAAACTTTCATTTTGCCTACCATCTGCTCTCAAAACATAGCAGTTCCCAAAGTCATCAATCTTTTACCGAATGGCGTCAAAGAAGCAAGTAACGAATAACATGTACTGATACTCATTGATGACAAACACGAATATGAATCGTTGCAAACACTAACTGCACACCGTTGATGTGAAATCTCTCTCTTCTCTGCATGCAGAGTCAATGCTCTCTTGTGCCAAAACCAGCGCTATTGGACCAAAATCTGTAGGTGATGCTTTGTACATATTGAACAGTGATGGCTGCGGAGCAGCAAGTTGGTATCTCAGAGATATCTGCAATTCGGGGTTGGCCATAGAAACTTCTGTGGCTTTGGGTGTCTTTACAACTGACTATGGTGCTCAAGACCCTGGGATTGGTGTTCACATGTGATTCAGTCAGATGATCGGATGACCAGACATGCTGACTCCGACAGCAAGGTACGAAGGGAGATTTCTCCCCTGGCCCTGCAGATGTCCTCCAGGGTGATTCACCTGTCCTTGGCCACAAAGCCCCTCATGGTCTCCACCAAGCTGATTGTCCTCTTCATCTTCTTGGCATTTTGATGCCTCTTGTCTGGTGTGCTCCTGCTGGCCTTGATATCGGCTGTGATGCAGTATATCCGGCTGAGGGACGTGACCTAGTCCCCATGAGCATCATCCAACATCTTGTTGATGGCTGCCACAGACAGTCCAGCCTTGGCAAGGTTGACAATGAAGTTGTGGGAGGTGTCATCCTTCGTTTCTTCATTTCCTTGCGAGGGGCTTGGAGAAAAGACGCTGCTTTCGGGTAACCTTTTTATGCCTAAAAGCTCCCAACAGATGCGGTGGAGAGCTCACTGTAGCATGTCTTCACCAGGTTCATCTGATTTTGTAATCTCCCCTTACTAAAGTCGATGTTTTTTCTGCCTAAGAAACAAGTTACCTTTAATTACTGAATGTCTGGTTGAAGAAATCAGTCGTTGCCCAAAGAATCTCCCCTCACATGTAAACATGGGACCAACATATTTTGGTGCAACAGTGAAAGCTTCGTCATCAGACGACAAGTGAAGACTCTCCAGGAGTAGAAGTGAGGCTTGTTTAACTTCCTGACTGGATAACTTCCAACCTCTTCTGTTCTTAGCTATTGTTGTAGCACTGTGGAGTTGCATTAATTAGGATCCTGATTGATGGATTATCGGATAATTAAGATTTTTTTCTACCTGTGGTACTGATATTCTGCGTGAAAACTTATTGTTCAAAGAGGAGATTTAATCAAGGTGTGATCGGATAACTGGGATCCTTTTTGGCCCGCCAACCTATCGGTATTTGATCAGGGTGTTGGGCTAAATCGAACTCTTGCCTGTGCAAAAAGTGATCCAGTCAACACGGGTGTCACTGTATTGACATTGTATATAGTTGCAAGGACAACTTAGTCAAGAAAGAAAACATACATATGTGTATATATATATATATATGTAGCATTTTTTGTGTGAGTTATTTGCCAGTGCTGCTTTTACTATGCAACATTGTCCAAAAGTAGAGCTAATGCCAAAATGCTTAGGCCTCAAGCTTTCCAATGATGCAAGTGGAGTTTGTGTAGCTGCAGTATTA
>JAAUXU010028139.1_pt1 | contig 14039 bp, 6 predicted proteins | sample 7278151 | NCBI WGS metagenome assembly JAAUXU01 (sample SAMN14350113, study PRJNA611818) | marine sediment metagenome | isolation source: surface marine sediment (1.8m) | place: French Polynesia: Moorea | collected 2018-08 | reverse complement strand
GGCGCACGGGAACGGGCCCCACCCGGGGGGGTATGGCACAACCCCCCCCCCCGGGCCACACCCAGGGGAGCCCCAAAAATTTTAGAAGGGGGGGGGGAGTAAAAAAAAATTCCGGCCGGCAAAAGCGGCTGAATTTTTTTTTTGCTGGAAAAAAAGTAAAAAAGAGGGTTTTAATATATTTCAGGAATACAATATTTAAAAAATTCTTTGGCCGCCTTTGGCGGCTGGGGTTTTTTTTGGCGGGAGGCCAAAAATTTTGACCGGGGTGGGGGGGGTGGGGGTCAATAGAGGTCCTTGACTGGGGGGGGAGGGATTTTGGCCCGAACCGGGGGGGGGGGGTTTACTCACAGCCTCACAGGTTATCACAGGGGGGGGGAGCATGTATATTTACCATCCTTAGAAAGTCGATTTCAAAAGGAATAGATAGAAAGTCAACATTCTTTACAGATGAAATAGCTTTTTGAAGAGGGGGACTGGGGGAGTAAAGACTCCAGCCTATCCAGTGTCCAGTCCAGTCCCATAATTTTAGACGTTCCGTTGTTAGTAAATACTAAATAGAGGCTCTATTTAGAGGTTCTACTATAGGTGGCTCTATTATAGAGCCACCTATAGTAGAAATGATAGAATTACAGGGATACATACAGTACATAGGTTTTGGCCTTAAGGGTTAGTTTTTGGGCGTACCTAACACTTTCAGCCCTAAAATTATTCGAGTTGAGTTTGAGTTGAGTTTTGTATGAGCTCATGTGAGAACAAATGCTAATTTTCTAAATAACTTATTCATGCATGCACTTTCGTTTTCCAACTCAAAAAAGCGTAACTCGAGTTGAGTTTAATACGATCTCATGTTAGAACAAATATTTAAAAGCACAAATGCACATTGCACGGTACATCATTTGATTTCCATGACAGCAGCCAAAAGACTCCAGACTTGCCACATCCTTGCGACTACAGTGCCAGTGGTTGGGAGATGAGGTGTTCCAAACGCTGTTTTCTTGGCTATAACACTTTTCCACGCATCTTTGGGTAACCAGGGGTCTTGAGCCACCAGCAATGAGTTTGTAGAAAGGATCCTGATTAACAGCTAATCGTGGAGGGACGAGCTAATTTTCTGACACATCCTTTCTTGAGCACTTTCATTTTCCAACTCCCAAAAATTATTCTCACCCACAATGATGGTACATCGTACATGTACCGTACAGTTGTACACTATTTTAAGCGAATGTCTTTCAGTTGGAGGTTTCTCGCTATACATCGCTAAAAAATTCCGCCGATGACGTGACAAACAACAAGAAAAGAAAACAAACCTGACGTCTGACGACAAACGGCAAGAAGTTGTCCTGGGCCGAGTTGTCCCTCACGGAGGAGTCCTTGTCTGCCATGCGGTCCCCCGGAGATGACTCTGACGAAGATGGTGACACAAGGTCGGTCCTTTATGACGTCCTCGTATACAACGAGTGGAGAGTGGGCGGACAAGATGAGGAGGCAAGACAGCAGGACCAGCAGCAGGATCAGGACTCGGCCGACTCAAAGTCCAGGTGGGGCACTCTGGCCGGGTACCTGGCCCCAAGGCTCCCCTGGCGTATTCGCTCTCAGTCCAGCCCCGTCCAGCGCTTCCTGGACATGCAGGACATGCGCATCACCTGGCGCTTCGCCGTCTCCCCCGATGCCTCTCTGGTGGCGGTGGCGCAGGACGACGTGTTAGAGATCCTTTCTCGCCGCGGGCCCTCCCCCGGTCAGAAGGGCTCCGGCCCCAACTACGTGGCCGTGTCCCGCGCCGAGCTGCCCCCGGACCCGGCTCCAAGGCTGCGCTGCCTCTCCTGGTCCGGCGACGGTCTCTTCTTGGCCGTCACCGCCAGCAACGGGCGCGTCTTCGTGTACGACGCGACCGGGGACCTCGTCTTCGCCGTCGTCTCTAACAACCTGCCTCCATGGAACGCCCCCTCCTCGATAGGGTCCAGCTATTGCAAGGTGGAATTCGTGGAGACACGCGACGGCAGCACGGATGGCGACTGGCACTCGGAGCTCTTCGTCATGGACTTCACTGGGAATTTCAACACCTTCCTCTGCTCCCGCACCGGATACCAGGAGCTGGCCTCCTCTTCCTCCGTGGCCAGGGCATACCCGGCCGGTATATCCGATGCCGTCGTCCTGCCTGAGCTCTCCCTTCTCTACGTCTGTGGACAGTCCAAGCTTGGAGTCGGGTCCAGCGGCATCACATGCTGGAGAATGACGGAAGAGGAACCCTTTCTCCAGCAGGTAGGTGGCTCCTTGTGAACAATTTATATGTCCCCTCTTGACGCTGTTCTGATTCCTTAGGTGGAAATTGCTGACCGCCACTCTGAATCTTCGGGCCTTTGGCGCCGGATCACCGGCCCTGGTGTGCCGGACGACTTTGCCTACTTGCTGGCCGTATCCGAGGACGGCCGCTCCCTGGCTGCGGCGCACGTCTCCTCCGGCGACATTTCAGTGTGGTCCCTCCCCTCCTTGGTGCGAAGGAGGGTCATCCCGCTGGAGGAGCAGGGATGCCACGACGACGTCAACCCGCACTGCCTGCGCAAGGGCGGCGGCAGCGGCAGGAGCAAGGCGGGAGGCAAGTCCGTCTTCCTTAAGCACCCGCTCCGCTTCCACCCGACTTCTCTGCGGTGGTGGGACGGTGCCTCCCTCGTCGTGGGGAGGCTCTCCGGCGGGCTCACCATCCTGCCCGTGAGGGAACCAGGGGAGAACCTACTGGGGGAGTCGGCAGAGTTCTTCGCTCCCTCGCCGTCGCTCTCGCAGTGCTTCGAGTTCGGATTCTTCGGGCTGGAGGTGGACGGGGAGAAGCGCTTCCTGGAGACCGATGCCAACGCAGAAGAAGCTGGCGTGGGGTGGAGGGAGTACCTGTCCGATATCGCCGATTCTGTCTTCAGGGGCAAGTCCGAGGAGGACGAAGATGAGAAAAAGGGGCAGAAGGGAAGCGAGGAGGAGGGGGCGACGTACCGGCTGCTATACTTCCAGAGCACTTCGCCGGAGGAGCTCTTCCAGAAGAAGATCGAGGAGGAGGAGTACGGCGAGGCAGTGGTTCTGGCGCGGCACTTTGGCCTCAACTGCGACCGGGTTTACGTGGAGCAGTGGCGCGCCTCTAACCACTCCGCTGTGGCGGCGCAGGACTACCTGTCCAAGGTTGAGGCGCCCCTGGCGGCGCTGAGGGAGTGCGCTTGCGCAGTCCCCGCTACCGCCGAGGCCTGCAGGTCTCTACTCTCCTTCGGCTTGGCCAGGGCAGAGATGGAGCTGGTGTCAGAGAATGGAGAGGGAGGCGAGGAAGAGGAAGAAAGGGAGAAGATCGCTGCCGTGAGAGACTCGCTAAGGAACTTTGTCTTCATGCTGGACCTCTATCTGGCCACCTGTGGTGGAGACGAGGAAGAGTACTCTGCCAAGGAGTTTGCCGCATTCAGATCCCGCGGGATAAAGGAGACTGCTGTCAAGCTGGCCTTGGGAGGAGACTCCCGTCGCTTGAAAAATTTATTCGAGGCCTGTTCCGTGGAGGGAGAGCTTGGATCGAACCTCACCTCCGTCTTGTCTTCCCTCCCGGAACCCTTCGACCCAATGCCGGAGATTGCTGACCTGACAGTCTCGCTCAAGACCGCCTCCTCCAAGGTCAGGCCTCCAGCTACCGTTGACCTACCCGATCAAGGCTGGTTCAAGTATCGCGCCGACGAAATGGTTCGGAGCTCCGGCCAGTCCGACTATGCTCTCAGCATGCTACACCTGGCGGCCAACCTCGGCGAAAGTTCCGTCGACCCCTTCTTCTACCATCACCTGGCCACCTACGACGCCCTCGTCTTCGAGAAGAAGGACCTTGGTGTCGGTTTCGACAAGCTGTGCCAGATGGACGACCTCCAGCTGCTCAAGGTCCTCCTAGATAGGCCCAGGCCTAACGCCGCCAAGGTGTTCAAAACCCTGGGTCTGCCCTTCCTGGACCGGGTGGAGCAGTGCCGGTCCGGAGGCGCAGTGGACCTCTTCCGTCGCTTCGTTGTCGACCTCGCCCCCGGGGACTTCATCACCGCCTCCGACCTTGTCCGCGTCGTGGCAGACAACCTGGAGGAGACTTGGTTCTCCGCCTCCGACCTGAGATCCTTCGGCGCCGACGTGGTTTGGGGCAGCGGTTCCTCCGCCGACATCCAGGGTCTCGCCTCCTTCCTCGCCTACCTCAAGCAGTTCTGCGTCGGGGGAGGGAGCGAGGCGGAGGACGAGAGGGAATTCTCCTCCCTCTTGGAGGCTGTCAAGACGCTGGGGATTGTCAACAAGTACGACAACTCGGCCACCATAGCGGCAGTCAAGGAGGCACAAGGTGCGGGAGCCAAGGACAAGGCGGCTTCTATGATCACCAGTGTGGTGAATTCGGCAAAGGATCTTCTTCGAAGCAAGGTGACGTTCTAGACTACGGAGGAATGAAGATTTAAAACTGCGAATGTCATCCTTCATTTCTTTACAGCCTGCCCTTCGAAATGAAGTACTTCACGACGTCCTCACCATCACAGCATCCTGCCAAGATCTTGACCTGAGAACAGCCTTCCAGATCTTTTGCAGGACTATACTTGAGCTAGGAGACTTCTCCGCCATAGACCTCGCCAAGGACATCATGTCGGGCGGCACCAAGCAGAGGAGGGACAGCCTTGGCAGCCTAGGCGTGAGCAAGACCCCGGGAGCTGAGCTGAAGAAGACCATGTCCCACTTTGGCCTGGGCCCTCCGTCGGTAGCAGAGATGTGCAAGCTGGTCGCCGCCGCCGCGGCCACTTACCTGGGCCAGGCCAGGTGTTGCACGGACGACAAAGTCAAGCTGGCAGAGGCCTGTGTCGTTGCTGCTCCAGCCGGCGAAGAAGCAGGTGCGGCGGCGGGTCTGAGAGAAGCGAGGGACTTTGTTGGCGCTGTTCTGGTGTTGTCAAAATTCGGCTTCGTGTCACCGCTGCGGCCTTCTGTCCTTCGCCGCTGCGGGACCCCCGACGAGGTGGGGAAGCTCCTTCACTCCCACATCGTCTTGGAGAGGGGGGGAGCGGCAGATGTCATATCCTCCTTGGGTGACTTTGCCGTGCTTCTCTCTCGCTCCATGGGCTTGGACGGGAAGGAGACGAGAGCGTGGACACTGGCGGCGGCCGCCAGGGTTGCCCTGGAGGCCGGCGATAGAGCTGCCTCCCTGGAGTATTGCTTGGTGCTGGCCGAGGAGCGCCTTGGTGCCGCCGGATGGAAGGTCTGCCACGACCTGGTGGAGGACGCCGAGTTTGTTGAAGCGTCTGCGCTGAGGGCGCTCAGGACCTTCAGCTCTGCCTACTGCGACAGGGGACCCAGCCTAGAGGATGTCTGCCAGAAGCTGGCGGCCAAGGACGGTGGAGACCCCTCGCTCTTCGCCGCCAGAGACGTCGTCCCAGGGTTCACCTTCGCCGAGAACAGCCTGGAGTCCTGGGACAGCACCAGCCAGGCAAGGAGGCTGGCGGACATCTTTGGCGAGCCGGACGCCTACAAGAAGGGCGGTATTTTTCACCAGCTCGGGGACCAGCACGTCTTCGAGCAGGACATGGCGCTGGCTCTGGCGGCCACGGACGAAGAGGAAATCGGCAAGGATCAACTAGGAGAGGAGGAGGAGGAGGACTCCATCGTTCTGCTAAAGCACAGTCTGGTTGCTGGATCGCACGCAGCCTTCTCCAAGCTGGGAAACGAGACCGCCCTGTCGCTCTCCCTGCTTCACCTTTGCAACGTTTGCTTGATGGTGGGCAAGGAAAAGCACTTGAATATCCTTGTGGGCAAGCACAAGGACCCTGCTGATGCCAAGACAGATGTCAAGGCCAAGTCGCCAGCTCCCAATAAGGAGGATGAAATGGATTCCAAAGACGATTACTCGCCTTCAATCGAGAACACCGATTCTGAAGAGAAAGATGCATCTTCCGAGCCTCCAGTCCAGGAGAAGGAAGCTTCTCCCGAGCCAGAACTTGAACTTCCTCCCGTCTGCAAACGATACGAGGAACTCAAGGATTTTGGGGTTCCTCCCGGCTTGAGGACTTTGTCAAGCTGCCTCCGGCCGAGAAAAAAGGACTAGAGATCGGCAACTTCGTGACAACCTGTGATTATAAAGAGTTGACGCCCCAAGATATTTCTTTATACCACCTGCCACAAATGGAATCGTTTTAGCATCGTTGTTAAGAGTTTAATATATACGTACGGTAATTGTCCATCATAATTTATTTTCATCTCTCGCTCTATTCCTCAAGCACTATTGTGCCAACCATTAGAAATTGTCGCACACCATAAATACGCACTGAAAACTACTATTTGTTTTTTCTGGGAGGAGGATACAGGTCACCGTTCTTCAAACTTATGAGCAACTTGTGTTTTGAGTGAGTTCTTTTTTCTTTGGCTTATTAGTAAGATTTTTCGTCTTTTTCGCAATTTCTGATACTGGTGCTGAGAGCACTTTGACTCTTTCATTACTCAACAACCTCTTCCTCCTCCACATCTTCCTCGATTTCGCCTTCCTCCTCCTCAGGGACCTCTTCCTCTTCTTCCTCCGCAGCGTCTTCACCTTCTTCAACCTCCTCTTCCTCCACATCTTCCTCTTCTTCTACAACAACTTCTTTGACCTCTTCTTCTTGACCTTCTTCCTCTTCTACTACTTCTGGCTGTTCTTCCTCCCCTTCAACCTCTTCTACTTCAAAAACTATTGCAGAATTCTCTTCTCCCTCTTCTACTTTTTCCTTTTCTCCCTCTTCTGGTTCTTCCTCTTCATCCATTGTTTCTCCCTCCTCCTCAGTCATTTCTTCGTCTTCGAAAACAATATTGTCGCCTCCTTCCTTCTCCTCCACGACGGTTTCCTCCTCCACTACCTCAAATTCTATTTCTTCAGTAGGCTCTTCGCCTTCGGGCTCCTCTACGTCCTCAGGTTCTTCCTCGACCTCCACCTCCTCCTCCTCTGGCTCCACCTCATCATCTCCAGAATCAGGTTCTTCAACGACCACTTCCATCTCTTCTTCGACCTCCTCCTCCTCAACGACCACCTCGTCGCCTTCCTCCTCCACCTTCTCCTCCACCACTTCCACCTCGACGACCTCCTCTTCCTCCTCCTTCTTCGCCACCCCGATCTGCCCGGCCAGCGTGCACGACTTGCAGCAGAAGTCGGCGTAGTAGTCGTTCATGGTGCAGAACCTGGCCCTGACGATGAGCTCGCAGTTTGCCAGATGGGGCTTGTCTACGCACTCCTGCGGCACCTCGCCCTCCCTCACCTCCACCTCCACCGAATCGGAGACGCTCTCGTGCTCGTTGGTGGCCCTGCACGTGTACACCCCTCCGTCGATGGGGGTGGCCCTGGAGATGGTCAGCCCGTAGCGCCCGCTCTCGCCGCTCCCCTCCACAGACACCCGATCCGACTTTGGCAGCTGCAGGTTGTTCCTGTACCACCTTACGGCCGGGATGGGGTAGCCCCTGGCCGAGCAGGAGAGGGAGATGGCCTCGCCGTACTCGAACTCTGTCTGGTCCCTGGAGACCTTGACCTCTATGGGCATCTTGCTCGGGTGAACCTTTAGGGTGAGCTGGTTCCTGGCGCCGCCCACGCCGCCCAGGCCGTTGTCGGCAAGGACGGTATAGACGCCGGAGTCGTCCAGGCTGGCGGACCCGATACGGACAGAGCCGCCAGGGAGCTGGGTTATTCTAGGAGGAGAAGCAGAAGGGAAAAATCATTTACTAGCATTATCAGCAGCAGCCACAACAGTTACAGCAGCAAGAAGAGGAAGAGAAGTGGCAGCAACAGCAACAGCAACAACAATGATACCAAACGCAACAATACAAAAAACATAAACTACAGGATGGGAAAGGTGGTTTCAATAATTATCATCAAAGGAAAGAATTACCTTTCGTCTCCTCCTGCCGTGTCTAGCTCGCCGTCCTTGAACAGCCAGGTGATCTTTGGCGTGGGGTTGGCCTCGATGGACACCTGCAGAGTCACCGTCTCCTCCTCTTCGACCACGAACAACTGTACGTGGGAAATTAGAATTATGTAAAAAAAATCTGTGATTATGATTTGGATATTTATTACCTTGGTGGGAATCTCGATTTCGGGTGGGAAGGCGTTGGGACAGAACGTCTCGCAAGCCTGCTGACTCTCAAATCTTTGAAAAGGGAAGGAATTTTTCTTAGAGTAATTGCATTAAATTCAACTTTTATAATTAAAAACCTGTTGTCGTTTCCTCCGCATCCGGTGTAGTAGAAGGGCCTGCATCTCTTTGCGTCCTTGTCAAAATACCAGGCGGCCTCCTTCATCTGGCAGATGCCGACCATTCGGGGCTGAGTGCAAACCTTTTCAAGAAAAAAAAACTTGTTAAAAATTGGTTCGTTAAATGCGAAAAGATGCTTCTCACATTCTTGGCCTTTGCAAGCACTGCTTTGTGCATGCAGGTGTTTTCGCAGGCCTCCGCTGTCGAGAACCTGTTCCTGTTCCCCATGCATCCTGTGTAGTTGAAGGCCCTGCACTCGCCGTCGTCCTGGTCGTAGTGGAAGCGCAGGAACTGCCCCCTGCAGGGCCCGGGCTCGACAGGCTGCGAGCACACGTCCAGGTCCTCCGTCTCGGCCTGAACGCAGGACTCCTGGCACTCCTGCTCGCTCTCGAAGCGGTTCCCGTTGCCCAGGCAACCGCCGTAATCGAACGGGAGGCACTTGCCGTATGCAGTGTCGAAGAACCAACGCTGCTCGCGACCGTTGCACGGGCCCTTTACCTGAGGGTGGTTTGCAAATGTTGTGTTTTGTGCATTAAAAAAACATATATATACGTGCAATAGTTACCTTCGGCAGGTAGCATCTTCCCGATCCGCTGGGCGTGACGCACATCTCCTGGCACTCCTCGGAAGAGATGAATCTGTTGGCGTTGCCCCCGCAGTCGGACCACCAGTACCTGAAGGAAAAATATTCGTGGTCAAACTTCGTATCATGTTTGGTTCATGTGCTTGTTTTCCATTTGCCTTGAGCATCCGCCGTATTCTTTGTCGAAGAACCAGCGAACAGTGAAGTTCTCCCTGCAGCTTCCAGGATCTTTGTCCAAATGGCAGGCTTCTCCCGGAATCTGTGAAAGAATGTGAAAAGAATTTTACTAACAACATCGGCATGAAGAAGAATCATACGAACCGCAACGTGCAAAAAATTAACGAGTAACTGAGTGAAGTAGCGGCAATGATAACTTTCACAAAAACAATTTCAACATCAGCAAAAATACAACCGCAATAGTAACATCTTCAGCACCAACATCGGCACTAGCAACTAAACCAACAACAACAACAGCAACAGCAGTAAGAAAAAAAACTTCAGCAGTAGCAAACAAATAAAAAAATTCAGCTACAATAGCAACAAAAACACCTTTAACACCACTATCAGGAGCAGCCATCCCACCTCTCCGCATCCCGCGAACGGCTGCCCCTTCTCCTCCTCGAGCACATCCTCCCCCTGCGGATCTGGCGCCTCCGATGCCCCGTCCGGGCAGCACCCGTGCTCTGACCCGGCGCACTCGCACCCGAGCCCGTAGGCGCCCTCCGCCGGGGTGAACCCGTCCGGGCAGCACCCGTGCTCGGAGGCCTCGCACCCGGGGCACCCGGCCTGGTCCGGCCCGGACGCCGCCGTCGACCCGTCGGAGCAGCACCCGTGCTCGTGGGTCTGGCAGGGGCAGTCGTCGGCGCCGCCGGGGGGAGCAGCAGTGTACTGGTCAGGGCAGCAGCCGAAGGGGGAGAACTGGCAGCCGCAACCGGTGAAGTCGGGGCCGCCCGCTGGGCTAACGTCGTCCTATTTAATATTGTTTAAAATCATTCCTGGTTTTTTATCCCAAGTAAAAAAATGAAGTTACCACTTATATTGCGAGCAATGAAAAAAATATCTTAAGCTTCACCCGATCCAATATGGTGTGGGCAACCTAGCAAAAGAATCCCGATTAATTGGAACTCACCGGGCAGCAACCGAACTTTGAATCCTCGCAGCTGCACCATGCGGGTGAGTCGGGCGAGACGACCCCCCTCGGCCTCTGGAAGGGAGCAGGACGGACGTTGTCAGGGCAACAGCCGAACTCTGATCCCAGGCAGCATCCCTCTCCATTGGGGCCGTGAGCGGGGACGTCAGGGAGATCCTCCTCCTCTTCTTCTTCTCCTGCTCCTCCGATGGACATTGGCGTGCAGCAGCCGAAGGTGGAGTTTGCGCACTCCCGGTCATCCTCAATGGTGTCGTAGTACAGAACCGAGCTGTCCACCACGGAGGTCTCGTTCTCCATCTCTTGGTAGTCTTCGTCTTCGTAGTCGGTGCCGTTGTCGTAGAGCAGGTAGGCCTCTTCTTTCACAATTAGTTCCTCCTCTACCGGGACGCGCTCATCCTCCACTTTTTCCTCCTCGACCACCACAACTATTTCATCCTCCTCGACCACTTCTTCTCCGTCATCCCCCTCCACTACCTCCTCCTCCTCTTCTACGACAACGACCTCTTCTTCTCCTTCCATTGGCTCCAGCCCGGCTTCAATCTCCAGTATCGCTGCTGCTTCTTCCTCTTCCGTGAGACCCTGGTCCTCCTCCACCTCCTCCGGGTATTCTCCGTACTCCGGTCCCTTGGTCATGTCGTCGTCTTCACCAGCAGCTTCCAACTCTACTTCATACTCCACCGTCCTCTCAGCCTCGGGAAGTTCGGAAACCTCCTCGATCTCAACTTCCTCCACCACCTCCTCGTTCACTTGGAGATCCTCTTCTATCGCTTCCTCCTCCATTGTTTCTTCTTCTTCCTCCGCCGCTTCTTCTCCTGCTTCAGCATCTTCCGATTCCTGTACTTCAATTAGCTCTTCTTCTTCCTCCAACGCCACCTCTTCTTCTTCGGTAGCCTCTTCCCCTTCAACTTCTTCAACTTCATCCTCACCATCACTTTCTCCTTCTTCCTCGGCAGGAGGCTCTTCTATCTGCTCTTCCACGTCTTCGGCACCGTCTTCCGCCTCCGCGGCTTCCTCTTCCAGCTCTTCTTCAGCAGCAGCCTCCTCCTCCATTACCTCCTCGTCGGTGGCCTCCAGGGCTTCCTCCTCCGCCACCGTGGAGTTGTCAGCGTAATCGTAGTCCTGATATTCGACCGTCCCGTTCTCCGAACCGCCGTAGTCGCCATCATAGTCGCCGTCCAAGGTATCGTTGTAGTCACCTCCGTAGTCACCTTCCAAGGTGTCGTTGTAGTCCCCGTAGCCGTCCGACTCCTGCCGCTTGAACCTCTCGTAAAAGAGGCCTTGGTTATTGTCAAGTAGTCTCGGTGGCGGCAGCGCCTCCACCAGAGACCTCTGATGCCAGTGCAGGCCAGAGTCAAAACCGCACAGCAGCACCAGCAGCGCCGTCAGCGCCGACGCCGTCGTCGACGGCAGCGGCAACGGCATCTTGCCGTTCAGGCACAACCTCCGTAACGTACGGCTTGCAGAAGCGACACTGAATACTTTCGCTTGCGTGTGTACAAACGGCGGAAAAAAAGAAAATTTAACGAAAAAGAGGAGGAAAGCGTGCGAGGTCGGCGGATGGAGTGTGGAGGATGACCCAAATTTCTTCCCCCCGGTCGTGCTCTTTTTCGCCTTTCTAGTAGGTATCTACATCTCCGTGTCCATCCTCGGCCGGCCCTCCCTCCCTCCCTCTTTCCCCGCCTTCCTCCTCTCCATCCCAACGGACCGCCGACGGCAGACGCGCCGTCACCGACGTCGTCGGCGGAAATATTCGGATGCGCCGCTCCCGCGGGATTTTTTTCACCGGCCAGAAGGAAAGATGCAGCAGCGTAGAACGGAGAACTAATCAATCTTTTTCACAGTTTCACTTGAAAATTGTAGGCCAAAAAGCTCGTGGCGATGACCCACCGACCCTGAAATGCCCTCTTTTAATATGAAGCAAAAGTGTAGCTTTCATAACCTGGTTACGGTTGAAAAACTGTTCAAAACATAATCCTGAGTGTGTCATCGCTTCTGGGAAACTCAGACCCCAAATCCTTGTTCAGCCCTTTTTTGTTCGTCTGGACAGTCGCGGTCAAGAATCCCGGCGAGACCCCGACTGAGCTGCTTCGTTTTTGTTTCCAGCTTCTCAATTTTCTTTCCGTTTTTCCAGCGGCGGCGGTAATTGATATTTTTCAGGTGCTTAAATGAACCGAGAGGGGAGGGGAGAGAAGATGGGATGGGGGTGCGAAAAGCGATGCTGGTTAGTTAGTTGACTTTCTTCCCCCCTCCCCCTATTCACCTGGGGTGAGTATGAGCTCATAGCGTGTGACAAGAGGGTTGAAATGCGCGTGATGCCAAGAGAGGAGACACATCTCTGTCTTGTTCCGTGAAAGCATTCGGGTGCTGCATTTTTGCATAGAGATCATGAACTCAAAGAAACTAGCGGCGATATGCTACTCCTGTTTAGTAACTTCGTTCTAGCGAATAAACTGTTTATATCAGTCTTAATAGCGTCTAAGAGAGTCAATCAATACGTTATAACCCGTGCGTCTATGTCGATTTTTGTGGGCTTTGAACACCCGGCGATGTCAACGAGCAAACGTGGAGAAAGGAGAGGACGAAACATTGCTGAAGCAGCTCAAAAAGTGTCGTGGAAAATGAGCGGTAACGAGAAAGAAAGAAAGGGGGGGGGGAAGTGAGAAAAGCTTCCTCTTTCCCCCCTCGTTCAGATACAGTACGTTAGAAAGCGTTATTTTTTCTGCGTTTCGCCTATAAAAAGTGCAAGCTGCAATGGGACGAAAGGATTAACAGTCGGCCAAGTTGAATTTCAGAGATGTGACTGTGGATGCACGCTGCACTTTTGAGAGACAGAGTAGAAAACTAAGAAGTTCCCCGTCCGTCCGTTTCCAGACTGGCCGCCGTCTCCGAGAGAAAACGGAGGGATCTAGGGTCGGGATGGGAAAGGCAGACAAGCGATAGAATCTTGCTCCCTGCGTCCATGTAAAAGTCAAACCGCCGAAAAATGCGATGAGTAGCAGGGCAAAAAATACAGGTCTTTATAATACTGTGCGTATGTTGAGATACATGTACGTACGTTTGTTCGGCAGTACGTAAGTACGACTCTTGTAGGATAAGTTTTTAGCCGGTCAGTCGACTAACTTTTTGTTGCAGGTCCTTCAGGTGGGTGTCGAAAACTTCAGGTTTCGCCAGCATCAACAAGCACATGGCCAGCGACAGAACCATTGCTACCATGCACCATGATTCCGATGAAAAACTGTGGCTTCGCAAGCAGTGGCTGTGACTTTTCGCGTAATCAGTGGCTGACACGTGCAAATCTCTCGGGCGGCATGGACACTGAGACTCTTCATGATCCACAAGGATAGGAACTTGAGAATCTGAACATGCTGGTGCAGGGTTGATAGCGGCAGAATGAGGAAAAGGAGTAAAATCCATACCAGACTGCGGATACTTGTAGCGACACTGTGCCTGCTGCTGCCGACCATAGGGTTGTCCTTCCTTAAATGCGCCACATTTCCAAGGGTCTGCTTCGATATTGGCAACAATTTGGCAAGGAATTTGCGGCAGCGGCAAAGCGATAGAACTGGAAGGATTGTGCTGTTCCTCCTCGTGGTTAAAATCCACGCTGGCGAAATACTGATGGGGCCGTAGGATTGGTTTGTTGCATCGCGAACACATTTCCGCACATTCTGGGCAATAGAAGGGGGAATCTCCCTCAGGTGTCTCCTCATTATCACCTGACGCCAACGCCACGAAACTTCCACCCTTCATTGGAATCTTGTTTGTTTCACCCAGAGTAGGATGAGAAGGGTCAACGTTTTTGCTCGCTTTTGTCGAATTTTCTGTTGCGCGTAAATTTTTTACAAACTCTGTCTCATTGTTTCGACTTCCCCCGTGTCCAAGAAGTCTCTCTAGCGCTTCATTGCGAGCAGGTCGTGTTTGCTGCTGGTTCGTAGCTGTTCCCTGCGGCTGCGGCTGCGACTGCTGCGGCTGGGCCGGTTGCTGCGGCAGCATCAGGTTTTGTTTCTGCGATGGTTGCAGTTGTTGTTGTTGATGCGCCGGTTTCTCCTCCTCCTCCTCCTGCTGCTGC
>JAAUXU010088158.1_pt1 | contig 14051 bp, 14 predicted proteins | sample 7278151 | NCBI WGS metagenome assembly JAAUXU01 (sample SAMN14350113, study PRJNA611818) | marine sediment metagenome | isolation source: surface marine sediment (1.8m) | place: French Polynesia: Moorea | collected 2018-08 | reverse complement strand
CCACGGGGCCAACTTGCCCACGCCGTTGGGTGTCTGCTTCCCGGCCGACTCCCGCCGGGGGGGGGGGGGGGAATGTTGCTCCCCCCCCCCCCCCTTGCGCGTTGAAGTATGGGACCGCGACAGGGGGAACCCGTTCCTGCTCGGACTGCGTACGACAGAGGGAGGTTGGGGAGGACGACCTCGACGGACTGGAGGTCGATGTCAACGCTGCCTCGCACGATGAGCGCAGACCCCCTGATCATCGCGCCGACCCCTGTTAGCAGGACTCTTCTGCTGTCGGGAGATCGCCAGATTGATTTATTATCCCCAAGGCCCTGTTTTCGAGGGCCGCGGGCTGCAAATTGCTTCTTGGCACGCGAACGAACGCGTCGGACATCTCGGCCCGGTAGAAAAAGCCGGGTGTGTCTCGAGCCGGCTCGGCAATTAGTAATCATTAAAGCGCGTCAAGTCGTATCGATCACTTTTATCATGACCACTCAGGGGTCTAGAAGACTGAATCTTTCGCAGTTCTTTTCTACGGCATCACAAAAACGGAGAGGAAATAGGATTGCTTCCATTTTAGATTGTTTCTCGTTTATTTTATTTTTTTGAAGACTCCCTCGAGGCAACAGTTTTAAAACTTGAAAGTCACCTTTTTTGCATTCGTCGGCCTGACGTGAACTAAGTAAATCCTGGAAGTTACGGATGCACCATAGAAGTCAACGATTGTGCAGCTCAAGAGCAGGTTCGTCTTCGAGAGGACTGAAGTTTTGTGGACAGGTACGTGAATTCTCTATGAAATTTCCTCTTGTTAGCCAAAGATCAAGTACAGGGTGGTCTAGAAAAGAGGATTCACCGCAAATTCTACATTTCTGCCAGCAGATCAGTGGTTGGATAGAAGCTGGATATCGGACAAATTGTTCTGCAGTCACAACTCTCCGACTTTCATCACATAGTGACCAGTTTATTTATATTGCATAAGCAGCACTATTCAGATAGGGAAATAACTCAAGTAGTGAAATGCTTTATAAAGCTGGAGAGTACAAGAGAAGCTTTGCTATGAGCAGTGTCGCTAAAAGAGATAAATCATGTGTGGCTGAAAGTTTTGAGCGCTTAGAGCTCAAAATGTCTCAAAGTCTTTGTTTTGTTTGTCTCCTACTCTTGTACAGATCCCTCCTCCTCCCCTTGCGTTGGTCGACTTCCCCCTGAGGGCTAAGTTGAGTCATAGACAAGTAAGTTGTAAGACATAGTAAGTTTGTGCTGAGCCCGAGCTCGACTCGAGAGTGCTCGGAGCAAAAAAAGCACAGCTCAAGCAGCACATATCCCATTTTTCACAATACCTTTTTTTTCAGTTCATGAACAATGTTTGTGTAGTGACATTAACATATGAGTGCAGAAAATTTTCATCGTGTACACTACCGTGCTTTAGTGATAAGTGCATTAATTTCTGATGCACTCGTCCATCTGATGCATTTATCACAGTTATCAGTCATGATCATAGTGCGGTAACAAGAGGTTAATAGAATGTGCCCAAGTCACTCCCTGGCTGTGCCTTCAATGTTTTTTCTTCATAATTCACTGGCCAGAACAGAAGCCATCATGTAAAGTACAAATTCACATGCTTTGATGGGCCAAACTTGCCTGATGCAGTGGGTATCACTTGTGACTCGGTCGCGCAACCTCCACTTTATTTCCCCCCCCCTTCCCGAAATGATGCATTCTGGTCCATATAAGGAGAAAACTAAGATGCACTTTACAGGTGTTATGTTTAATAAAGTGATCTGGGGAAATCCGGAGGTCTTGGTCTTTTTATACGTGTCCGTTCATCTGATCCAGTGATGCACTCATGACTCTGGATTGCTGTTGTATCTTATGCTTTTGCTCCTACAATTAAGTAATTAGCAATACGCTACTTGCATGGCCGTGGGTGGTCACTTAGAGTTTAGCAGGAGCAACGTATTAACTATATATATTGACGATGCATGTGGTAGTGCATATAAGCATACATTATGCGTCGTTAATTTGCAATTTACCGCACGATTTTCGGCATACCGCTATTTCCTCGGTTGCAGAGTGTTGAATCACTCCGGGACATATAGTGCCCGAATATGTTCCGCCAGAGAGCGAACAAGCGGGGAAATATTCCGCAAATCGTACATGAAGTTGAAGAACTGTTCGAGTCCCCTTGCATACAAACAATGAGGCCTCTGAAGGTCATGTTCGCTCCTATAGTCACTGTCACAGGTCACTGCATGAAGAGCTGACCATAATACAGTGAATGATGCGCCACTGGTTATGACTCTGGCAAGGGATAAACTCCATTTCTGCGAAATCTCCAGTCAAAATGGCTGCGATGACGTTGAAGAGGGGATTGCGAGGTTATTCTTTTTTCACTTTTAGTTGCTGTCTCAGCTTGAGGAGGAGTTTGAAAAAGGCTGTGACAGAATCCCTGAGGCAAGCAACCCTCGACGAGTTTGTCTGAAGCCAACCAGGGATGACAGAATAAAGCTTTGGTGCTTTTGTCGCAATGTGACTCTTTGGACTGGTCCCGCTCCTGTCATCAGAACGAGACTTGACTGCATGAACAAGGTCCAGTGGAAACGCGAGGGTTAAAAGCTAAGATTCTTAAAAATACAAAGTTAAGTAATAAGTGACTCTGACAGCATGCATCAACTTGCTGAGGACGGCAGTTTCGAATGGACCCGTCATCACATTCATTTCAAAATGATGCAAGTTTTTGGAATCCAACATTATTACAGCACTTGTTTAGTTTTTATTTTCTGTGTAAAAGTTATCCATTATTTGTGCTCTACGCTCAGTGCTGCACACAACAGTGGAATAAAGCTGAAACAACTGTTATCCTCATTCTTACCAGCTACGACGACCAGGTTGTCTGCAAAACCAGCCAAGAATGAAAAATTTACAGATGCAGTTACGACCAAAGACGAAATTTCAAAAAAAAAAAAAATACTCTCCTTCCCTCACGCATCAATTGAATAAACCTTATGAGTTATGTAGGGATTGCGTGAGGTAGAAATGTCTGATGTTCTCTGGTTTACCTACAGCATTTTACCCCATCCATTTTTCTTCTGACACCCCTCCTCCTGCCTCCAGCCACCTTCAAACCTCCCCCATCTTCTCTGACCTCCTTCTAATTTCTTTCTTCTCTTCCCAAATTTCCGACATAGATTGGTATTTTGCGAGCAAAGCTTCACATGAGTGCAGCATAGAACTTTCTTGGATACTGTGTGTTCTTGAAGCTCATATTGTTCTTGATGACGTAGAACGTGTTGATTCATTGCTGGAGTTATTTTTTCATGAGCGCCAGCGTCTTGAGCCAAATTAAATGTGCACACTGCACATATTTTTGTATACAAACTGATGCACACGCTGTGTCTGTCACAAACCTGTCCCACATAGATTCTAAGCAAACAAATCGTCGATTTTTTTATACCAATGTTTATCCGATTTTTTTGGCCCATAACTAAGAAATTCGTCTTTGTCTTCAGTCTAAAGTCGCGAGAGCAAAAGCTCTATATTGCCAGAAATCATAAAGACAAGAACTTTGCGCTGAAGCAGACGCCCGAGGTCCATTTAATATGCTTCTTTGGAAATCCGTCCGGACCTTGTTTGACTGCAACATTTCACATTCCGCTCGAGTTACGAATTGTGGCCATAAATCTGCGAAAGTGGCAACCCTGTCGAATATTCTCTTGTAGTGTTGGCGTGCGTGCCAACTCGGTGGAGACATCGCGGCGGAGAACACTGGTGAAAGAGCTTATGCAGTCGAAAGAGTAGAAGTGAACTCACTCGCGCGACTTCAGTTATTCAGTGTTTATTATTCAGAAAAAATGGTACTAATACGCACACACAAATCTATCTGCTCGGTGGAATCCATTATTGTTGCTGTTAAGATGCACCGCAAAACGGATCCAGAGATCACTAACTGTTAAGGACCAGAGTCTTACAAGGATCAATTACACGAATCTCGCACTGATCCTTATATCCGTTTCACACTGTATTTAACAGGCGATGAATAACTGAGACTTCATTTTACATATCATCTCGTATACAGTGAATGTATAATTGACTAGCACTTAATAAAAGGAGATTCTTCATCGCCCGCATGAAAGAAGCTGCCCTCGCGTCTCTCCAAACTCGGTCTTACGTTGAGTAAGTACCCTAAGCATAATCCTCGACATTCACTCATATCACAACACTGAAAGCAGTTATGTGCACTGGTGTCCTGTGGTCCTGTGAATAGTGTCTTATCGGCACATGAAGAGTTGAATCTCACCGATTCTTGAGATACAAGTGATATCTTTGTCTATGTACTGCTGCTTCTTAGTTTTTTCGACTCCTTTGATGTACACGTTCTGCGTGCATATCCTAGAGAAATAGAGAGAATCCCCTAGATGCGTTACATGGCTTGACATGTGACGGCGGGGAGAAAAAGGCAATTGGAGCTTTTCCTCGCACTCCTGGCGAACTCTTATGTGTACGGCGCACTCTTTAGAGAGGCCGGTTTGTTGTCACCAGGATGGGCAACAGCAGCAACGTCACTAGCGCATCACTTCTGACGTAGGCTCCAGAGGTTAAGGCTGAACATGGTGTGGCGTCGCGTACGGCGCGAAACAGACTGTCCACCACATTGGCAGGAGTGGGGTCGGGACACTTGAGCAACTCCCGCTCCACGCAAGAACGGGCCAGGTCACCCTTCCTGTAAGGAGAGGGGCTTACATATCATATGTATCATTAACAAGAGACATGATCCTGTTGGCTGCATATTTTGACAACATACCTGCAGTTTTCGCTGTTGAAAGCCGATTGGTGCACGTCTGTGACTTTTTTTTGGAATATAGCAGGAAAGTTGTCACTGATGCAATTTATAATCTGGTCCTGATGAGATTGTAGGCAGTCCATCCCGTTCTCCGACATGAACACTGAAAGTACAATATGGTCCGCTTTCATATCAGACACGCGTTATCTCGTCGCGTTGACGAGTGAGAGTCCTGGACGCAGCTGGCCCAGCACATGCGTGTTCAATGTCTCTCTTACATGCCAAACGATCTCCACTGTTGTGACAGATAAATCCGATGGCTGCATCAATCATCTCTTTCGTGACTTTCAGGGAGTCCCTGTCTTCCGGCCTCTGGCAGGACTGAGAAGCCTTTAGAAAGTTGTCCACACAGGGCAGAGTCTTGTTCACAGGGTCGCTGCCAAGATCGAGAGATTGAGAAGAACATCACCTTTGGTCAATCACGGTAAGTTTTTCAGTGCTCACCCGCAGTACTTCTTAAAGAACAGGTCCAGGTCTCCCCTCTTTTTCATCACCTCCATTTCATTGTATATCTTGTCGGAGTTGAAGTTCTTCAAGAAGCAGTAGATAACGTCTTCCTGAGCCCGGTGCCATTTATTCAAGGCCTCTTGGCCGCCGATCTCCAGACATCTATGATGAGGATTCTCTCAACACCTCCGGAAACTTGATTTCCTCCCTCAGCCGGCTCTCACTCACCTGCGCTCCCAGTTTTCCTTGCCCTCACCGACTCGGTTGTAGAGCTCGCCCCTCCGGTCCGACTCCTCGAAGTAGTCGTAGAAGTCTTCGTCGAAGAAGGAGTCGTCATTCTTGTCCCCGTCTTGCCGGCACGATACTTGACGCCCGGCCAAGAAGAGGATGCAGAAGACATACAAGAAGAGCGTCGGCGAAGACATCGCGGTGGCGGCGGTCAATCTTCGACGACGGCGGCGGCCTCGTCGCTCCCGCTCCTGTCTCCAGCACTCCTTGATTGATCTAAACGAGCCTCTCTTCTCTGCCAGCTACGAATGAGTCCGCCTCTCTCATACGAGTGTTACTCACATGGAGGTGGTACCGCTTATGAGGCTGCTTGACTGTTTCTTGTCCAACGAAGACCGATCGTAGACACCTACTGAACCAGGGCATTTTTGTTCAAGCGTTACACGGATGCAATTGTTCCCTTAAGATATTAGGACGATTCATGAGTGCATGATTGAGTGGACTGAAGATCCTCTTCGCGTCATCACTGCATTCGTCACTTTCGCGGGCTCCAAAAGCATTTCTGGCTACACAGATAGATGGTGCTAAAAGGCAAGGAACAAGAAGTCTAAGTCTCTCCTTCTTCTCCTGACTGCCAGCCCGCCGAAAAATGAAAATACACAAGTAGAGTAAACAAACAGCCTCGGCTTCAACACATGCCAAACTGCTATTCCTATAAGTGCCAAGTACAGTTGGTGCTTAGTTTGGCATCGACGAGACGCGAATGGCAGCACTGTTCCTATTATCTTCGTTGCTGGAGACAGAGACTGCCGAACTCGCCTCGGGACACCAAGAAAGGAACAGCTGACAACAATGCCGTTTGTGCTCAAATAATGTTCAGATAATATTGCATAAGTATAGGTAGTACAACTAGCAAATCAGCCGCAGACACACAAATGGTCTCCGCGCTTGAGCCCACCAGTCTCTGTCTCGAACGTCCCCACTCGTTGCTGCTCTCGCCCCTCGCCACTCATCATCTGCGTGATTGGGACTCGCCCGAGCCATCGATGTCCCCCGTGGCCAGAGTCCAGCTTGGGGATGCCACCCGGAGGAGCCATCTCCGGGACAGAAAGGACACACGTCGACTTTCAAGGATGTCGAGAGTGGCAGAGGAGGAGATTGTGCGACCAGTAAGGTCGAATACGTAGGGGTTAGTCACGTTGTTGCGTGACCTCGAGAGGTGTGACATGGAGTCGAGTCCAGTGAGACTTTAAATTAAAGGTATGGGCCGACCTCGACAAGGATCGTGTTTAGTTTAAATACCATGTACGACCAGAATATTCACAAATGCAAGTGCTGTAGGATCTATATTATAAACAAGGGGAGATGTCATGGATAGTTATTGCCATTGTTGTGTCATCTCAGTCTATTTTTCACCGAAATTACTGCGTGACTTGAACTAAGAGGACTGACGTTTCTGGAACTTTTCGTTGTTCTTATATTCTCGCACGTACATGAGGAGAAAGAGACCTACGTAGATAAGGGAGAAATCAAGTTAGGAGTTCTCTATGACCCAAGGTAAAGTCTTTCTCGGCCAGGCATTTGTAGTGGTCGGAATGCAGCTTATGTCCCTTTCACCTTCAGCATCACTTTTCTAACCTGTTACCACAGGGAGGGGAGAGAGTACTTACTGCACCCAATTCCATCGGTTCTAAACTGGTTGACCTCAAATGCTCCTGGCAGAACTTGAGTGTTTGTGCTGAGCTTGGCTTTTGAACGAGATTTTCACCACCGTTGCTAGTGCTGCAGCGTCTTGCTAATCATTGCGAGGACTTTGGCATCGAACCTTTAACGCCACTCCCGAGAGTCGGTGCGGGTGCTCAGGCGTGCCACATGTTATCCTATCCTTTTTTTATTGACACCTGACGTAAGCGGTTGGTTCGGATTTGACGTCCATGGTAGGTGAGCACCATTACTGCTTGGACAAGGGGAGGTGCAAGTACCGGTAGTGCTAGGGGTGCAAGTACCGGTAATGCTAGGGGTGCAAGTCCCTGCTGACCAAACCCCTGAAACATTGCATGACTTCGTATTAGCGGCAGGAGGAATAAGCAAAATCTACGGAAGAGAGAATTATGACAAGGTGGCGAAGTGTCTGAATTGAATTCTGTGCTAAATCAGCTCACCACAAGCACAGGGTTGTAGGCCCAAGTCGATATGGCCAGGAAATGCACAGTCTGCAATGGGGAGGGCACAGGGGTTTTCAACTTCTTGAGGCGTTTTCTTAAAAGATTCTCAGCAGTAACATATAACGCAGTCACACCCTTAAAACTTTTCATTTTTGGTCTACCTTAGAAAATATGGACCCCTAGAGACCTGGGTGCCTTTTCCTACTTTTTTTTCTACGACGACAATGGAACTATAGCAACATCTGTAGAGCAGACAGTGCTCTTGCTCTCACTTTTGCTCTCCATCAGTCACTTTTAAAACTTACTTCAGACAAGCCAGGCAAAATGAGATCTCCAGGATGAAGGGCTCTCAGGACTGGGAATTTACAATGCAGAAGGTGGTTCCCCCTAGAATTGTTAAATAGATCCTTCAAATAGACTTTCTTAGAAATCAACTTCATCCTGACTGTGATCTTCATAAAAGGTACAGAAAAAAATAATTTGCAGTGTCTTAGGGCTGCTAAGAAGTCTCCTTACGTTCTGTGAAGAAAGCGAAATTTGAGACTTGATCTGGCGGTGAAGGTATCTGGCAACATGGCAACCCTGAGTAACAACACATCAGAACACATGCTTGTGATGTTTGTGGGCCGGAGTTTCGTTAGAAGTGTCTTGAACGGAATTTCGTCTTGGTCCAAGCCTACAAGCTCCGGTGTAGTTACATATCCACCTTCACTAACATTTGCTAGTGCCAGCAAAACATTTACAAAAGTCCTTATTGACATGGACTGTGGCAGTCCTGCGGTCGTGGTAACTCAGTTTTACAGTCATGTGCCAAAGCCAGCCAATCCGTCACCCAGACGAGTATCGGGCCGACCAGAAATGGTCAATCGGGGCTGGAACGGGCTGAGGGCCCGTCCGGCTCGCCAACATCGCTATCTTTTATGCTGCTTGCTTCGTCTTCGTCATTCGCTCACAACTTGTCTTTCAGATTACCGGCAACATGTCCAAGCCGGTGCCCAAGCTGACTAAGCCTGCCATGGACGTGGAACCGTTCGAGAAGACTGACGACAACTCCAAGGTGTTGAGTGACCACCAGTCGGACAAGCCCAATCCGATAGTCTTCTTCGACCTGACCGTGGCCGGCGACCCTGTGGGACGCGTCGTCATGGAACTCTTCGCCAACGTAGTGCCTCAGACTGCCGAAAACTTCAGGGCGCTTTGTACCGGCGAAAAAGGCGGAAAGCTTAGTTACAAAGACACTGTCTTCCACCGCGTGATCAACCGCTTCATGATCCAAGGCGGCGACTTCACGAACGCCGATGGCACCGGCGGAGAAAGCATTTACGGGGAAAAATTTGCCGACGAAAACTTTCTACTGCGCCACGAGCAACCTGGGATGCTGAGCATGGCCAACTCAGGGCCGGACTCCAACGGCTCGCAGTTCTTCCTCACGACCGTAAATTGTCCTCATCTAGACGGCAAGCACGTCATCTTCGGACGGGTCATAAAGGGCATGGGCATTGTCAACGAGGTGGAGGTGCTGCCCACCGACAAGGATGACCGCCCTCTCAAAGAGGTCCGAGTCGTCAACAGCGGGGAGCTACGCCAAGGGGAGGACTTCGGGCTGTGCGAGGACGACGGCACCGCGGATGTCTTTCCTTATCATCCGGAAGACTTTGATATAGACTGGTACCTGGTGGACAACTTTAAGGTAGTTCTCGACGCTGTCGACAAAATCAAGTCCTCAGGCAATCAATTTTACAAAACGGGCGACATCTCACGCGCTGTGCGCAAGTACCGCAAGGCCCTCAAGTACGTGTCTTTGCTGCGTGAGTCCATAGGAACGACGAACGAGGAACAGGAAGAAGCAATTCGTGCGTTGGAGGTTCCCCTCGTCCTCAACGTCGCTGCGGCCGCTATCAAGAGTTGTGACTACGAGGAGGCGTTGAAGCAGTGTGAAAAAGTGATCGAGATTCTTCCTGAGAACCCCAAAGCTCTGTTCAGGCGAGGCCAGGCCAGGTTCGGACTAAAGGACTATGACCTGGCGCTACAGGATCTTAACAAGGTGAAGAACTTGCAGCCGGACGACAAATCTGTGGTTGCTGAACTGGAGAAAGTCAAAAAGGCCAGGCAGCGGTACGTGGATGAAGAGAAGGCACTCTACTCCAAGATGTTTCGGTAATTCGGCCAGGGCTCTAGCCTCAACACGACCGCCTCAGGCAGGATACTTCAGTCATTTGAAGAGTTTCTCTACACAAGGTCTTTGTACTGGATGTCTCTGAATTAGGTGTGCAAATGTTCCATAGAATTTCGTGGACTTTTTTCACTCTCGTCTGATTCTTTAGTCACCTCTACTGAAACGATAACAGCAAAAAAGCCATGTCTTCAACGTTCATCTCAGCCATAGGGACGAGAATGTCCGTGATCGCTTTCTCGTTTGGCCAGTGCTTTCACTCGTAGGGCCGAAAAGCCTCAGTCGTCATCCAGATCAATCTTTCGGGCTTCTGGAAATGTAAAGAATGCAACTCCCGACCCCGCCGACGTTCACGTTTGGTCATGTCATGTCCGTGCACATCTAATTTAGAGACACAGTACACGAAGGAACGTTCATCTCATGGCAAAGATTTTATATTTCACATCTACTTTTTACACCATGGTAATATCGATTTTAATACATGTAGAGCGAATCGTATTGAGACAGCGAATTCAAGTTTACTTATTTTACAATGATTTCTCACCACACATTTTGTTTGCCTCCAACATCTCCTTGACCTGGCAGATGAGCTCTTCCTTCCTGCTGCTCTTTTTACAGGTCAAGCCACGATTTCTATTGAAAAGTATCAATCAAACCACTTTTACGCTCTTGAATCAGTACACATCGGTCTCACCTGAGCCATTGCATCAGAGTGGGTACGTTGACCTTTTTCAGCTCGTTTCCTCTAAGGGCACTCATCATGTCTTCATCACTCAGTTCCGCAGTCGCGTCCGGCGTCTTCTTCCGCTTTGTCTGAAGCGCCGCCGAGGTCGCGTCCAGCGGCGCGTAGATCGGCGTCGCTGAGACACCACAGTCACTGCCACCTGGTGACTTGTTCGGTCTCTTCCTTGCCGGAGTCCCATGAACCATCGATGACATCCTAGGGGTCGGAGGCACTGGCGGTGACGCTATCGAGACGGAACTGGCGACGGTGACCGGCAACGGAACGCTCCCGGCAGGGGAAGGATTCGTCATCAGCCGTTCGAGGAGCGATCCCCTTCGAGGAGTCCCCGGATTCGAAGCAGCGGAAGGAGAAAAACGGAGCGCACTCGATCGGGTAGGCGTGAAGGTAGGCACAAGGGGACCAGAAGAAGGTGGTCGGATTCTCGGTGAGCCTGCAGCGCAAAGAGTCTTTGAAGAAGCAACCTCGAAACACGTGTGAGTCTCATATACTTGAGATGAAGGATCTGCGGGGTGGCATCTTCATGACTGGCAAGAACCTCGGTATCATTGGTGCAGGGGTCTGACGCGGAGGGACTTCCAGTTCAGGCACACCGCTTTGCAGTTTGTACCTGAAGGAAAAGCATCTAAAGGACCTTCGAGACCCTGTACGCATTTGGGTCGATGGGGGATGAGACCCACCCACCCTTGCTATCCAGAGTGCGCGTAGTTACAATAAAAACTAGTCGACCAATAAAGCTCAAACTTGGTATGATGCGTTAGGAAGTGTCACAAGGTGATAAGACAGACACCCCCTTTTCTGTTGAAGTATGAGTGAAGCTCACTTACTCGATTCCCTTCTGACTAGAGTCACCAGAGGAATCCGGCTTGGCTCCGCCGTGGACGGCAACAACATGGTCGTGGAAATCACTTGACGGCCTTGAAATTTGATCACATACATGAAGTATCATAAGTTACTACATAATTGACCTACAAGTGGCCTGGACACGTTGAAGGAGTCACAATCCTCTTCTGCGATGAGTCATTCACCGCTATGGACGGGATCACGCTGGCGTTGAGCAATCCTTGCTTGCTGGAACAAGTTGCTGCCGGTGCAATTTGAGATGTTGGTACTTGGTTGACGTCCTTGTAGGGGAAGACCAATGCCTGACCACATACGGTAGGAATCTTGGCTGCATTGATACAGTAGTCTGAACTACGACGTGATTACAAGGGGTACTAAGGCAGTATATACCGCTGAGATCCTTCATGAACTTCTCTACGATCGGCGCAGGATCGGTTCGAGGCATTGCAAATGGTTCCATTCCGCGGACGCACCACTGAGGATAAGAAAAGATTGCCCGACTGAAGTTGCCGGAGCCAGATCCAAAGGTGACGTTGCAGAAGAACTCTGGTTCCTCCGTGTCGTCGTCACTCAAACGGAAGCCGTACATGTTCTTCCAGTAGCGTTTCATGTCTTTCCTAGGACGATCTCTTACATTTTTAACTATTCGCCACTACTTACAAATTTTGTCGCGCTCACCAGGTGCGCAGACGTTCCGACGTGAGCATCTTCTTGGTGATGGACGTCACCGTGGCCTGAGTTAGGTTAGGAAGAACCAAAACTTTGGTTTGGCCTGGAAAGACAGTGCGTTTGTATGTCAGTTGCATACTCTAAATACGTAAAGTATGTTAATACCAAAGTATGGACTATGGCAAAGTACGACAAATGAAATCCTACCGATGTACTGCTGAGGAATGGTGTCCACGATGTTCTGATCAAACCTTTGCCGGATGAGGTGCTCCAGGTCAAAATCATCGAGCGTCAAGTTGGGCAGCCTAGTTGAAATATGCGACTGACTGCAGTGGAGTAGGCAGTGAAGAAAGAGTATTGTTAACCTTAGTTGTCCAGCGCGAACCACTAAGCCCACCGTAAAATCCGAGGCCGTCAGCTGGAGTCGAGGCTGGAGGGCGTACGATGTCGAGTGGCGGATGAAGAGGCGGCCCTGTAATAAGTAGCGCTCCACCTACGCCGATGTTAAGAAGTAGACGGAGCAGTGAACCACTTGAGCATTGATTACGCAATCTCACCCTGTTCCACATGGGGGCCATCCTGGCCTCGATGGAGAACTGCAGCGCGTACTGTAGGATCTCCGGATCCACGTCGCTGAGTGTCTTAAAGGAAATAGATTTAGGCCTATCGAAATTTGAAAAGAATTCCCCACTAGGCGTACTTGGACCAGTCTGAGTTTGTGGAACTTGATTCTTTCCTCGATAGACCTGAGACTGGACGACTGCCGGGGGGGCCCGTCCCTTGAGCGGATCACCCACAGTCTGAAATTTAAAGCTACTGTGAATGACATCAAGTACTGCACGTGGATGCTCATGGGAACTCAAGTCTGGATTGCCTACACACGGGTCGCGCATCGAAGGTTCAACTTACCTCGGTGGATCCCGGTCCAGCTGCGGAAAGACCAGCGACGTCTCAGCGTAGAGGATAGCAAATTCCCTGGCGGCGAAGACGACCACGGGGAAGGACGGCGGCTCCAGGGCGTCCCACTCGAGGGCATCGCACGCCAGGAGTCCAGGGTCCAGTGGCGGACAGCATTCGAAGGCGAAAGGATCAGAGAAGGACGTCGACATCGATCCGTTTCAGTCGCTGGAATTCGAAAAATTCATCCGTTCATGCCCTTCAGACACCAGCAGAAAAAGACACTTTACTGCGAGAAAAAAGTGGGAAGCTACAATCTTTTTAAATTCCTGGGTGGAAAGCAGCGAAAATGCGCCCAAAAGGCAGAATAGTAAAAACAACTTAGATTAAGTTTGATTTCCTCAGGACACCAGCGGGCAGAGAGCAACGAGGCGAGGTACGGCAACGTGATATCAAGGCCTGGATGAGCGAAGCGGTCATCTTGGCACATGAAGCAACAAAGCGGGTAAGAGCAGAGGATGGTGTCGCTGCCAGTGAAGTTGCCAAGCAAGAACATTTGGTCGGGGGGGGGGGGTTAACTGGGAAGGCGACCCGGGGCAGGAAAAGCAAATTGGTAGGTGTACATGCCGGGGAGACTGAGCACTGGTTCAGTTTCTGAACCAACATGTTGACACTGAACATATCGGTATGTTAAAGTGAAGCGCGAACCAGTGCTCGGATGTTGCAATGTTGGAGTGCATCATGTACCAAAGGATTCTTTTTGTGAGGTGCGACGTTTATTTACACTCCAGCTTTTGGTCGGGGTCCGACCTGATCTACTTACAGTGCAGTGCAAAAGTGAGTGTACACCTGCTTCACAGACAAAAAATCGCATTTTGAGGTCACTTTTTCAGTAGTGAAATGCAATTTTTTTTGGTAGGAGAAGGGCTTGGCTCCCCCTTCCTCCCCTCTGGGGGTAGGGACCCCAGGACTCCTGCTGGGGGTGAGCCCAGAGACCCCCAACATTTTTTGGGGCAGTTCAGAAGTCAGCATACACCAATTTCAAGTATCATAACTTCCTTAATACTG
>JAAUXU010091927.1_pt1 | contig 14055 bp, 15 predicted proteins | sample 7278151 | NCBI WGS metagenome assembly JAAUXU01 (sample SAMN14350113, study PRJNA611818) | marine sediment metagenome | isolation source: surface marine sediment (1.8m) | place: French Polynesia: Moorea | collected 2018-08 | reverse complement strand
CGTTCTGAACATTCAAATTTCAAGTTGATCTTTCCATAGATAGCTATTGCTCTCTGCCACTGTCGGTGGGGCTGCCCGCTGGGGTTAAGCTCAAGCTTAAGTTGTTGAGCTTGACCCACCTTCGAGCTTGCTGTTATCAAGCTCGAGCCACCCTTGAGCTGTTATTATCGAGCTCGAGCCACACTCGAGCCTGGAAAAAGTCAAGCTACTCGCGAGCTTTCGAGCTCGAGCTCGGCTTGTTCCTACCCCTAGTTTAAGCCAGTCGCAAGAAAGCATCACTGCCCTCCTCCACATTGACGCCAAAGTCTTTTTTCCACAGGTAGGAAATATTGGACTGATTAGAAGCGTTCATATCGTTATCGCAAGGGCAAGCATCTTCCAAACTATAACTGCGTTATTTAAGAAGTGTGGTGTGAAGGGCACAGTGTGCGCCGCAAATATCGAACGAGCCGGGCCATGAGCAAACATTCGATATGAGCAGAGATTCCATTCATGTGACTATGCCCTTCGCCTCAGCAAAGAAAGCCATTACTTTTGGGGGGGCAAATTTTTTGGCCTTCAAATTGACTACTTTTGTCTAAAAAAGTCATCTAAAGAAAAAGATAACTATCTCTAACGAAGTGTTTGGTGACAATATGGTGACAATTTTTTTGCCTTCAAATTAACCACTTTTGTCTTAAGATGTCATCTAAAGAAAAAGACAGTTCTAAAGGAGAAAGAAATCTAAAGAAGTGTTAGCTTTATTGTCTAAAAGTATGACAGTTGTATCATCTTGAACGAAGTCATTTGATGATTTGTCAGTAGAAAACTCATTCAGGTGTCCAGTGTTTCAACCTGTACTATCTGCTCAACCACACATACTTTTTCCTAGGATCGTCACTAAGATCGTCACTCCCCAGTCTGAACTCAGACTTTGCTGTATCAGTTCCCTCTACATCTCTCCACACATTGCTAGCCGTCGCTACTACGATCGTCGCTACTACGATTGTCACTACTAGGATCGTCGCTACTACGATCGTCATACGAGCAAACATATTGAATTCTAGGTTGCAACAATAGACTGTACCATACCTGGATGAATTGTCCACTGACAGAAAGCCACACCAAGATCTTGCCAAGCAGCCTGTTTATTTTGATTGGTTCGTGTTGCCAGTTGAACATAAAGAAATGACCTCTTCAGATGGAGTTGACTTTTAAAGAGGAAATGGAGATAATTTAGGTGTTTCCAGTATTTCTAAGATGCTTCTAAATTTTTAAAGGAAAAAAGTCATTTTGATGATGGTGTAACCGTTTTCAAAATACTTGTAACCAATTGCAAGACGATTTACATTGGATATTTAGATTCATTAAATGGCAGCCTTACTTTTTTAACCGCTTTTTATATGAGTTTTTAACAAAAATGTTTACAGAAGGAAGGAATCTAACACGCGTTCGTGTAGCCCCATCCCGTGCGACGTCGCAGGTCCTCGAAGTTGCGACTTTTCTAGGTAGTAGTTCTTCTGTGTTGAAACCTAGTAGTTCTCTAGGCATCAGCGAAGCATGGACGAAGCCAGGGAGCCGAGTAACCCACCCGGACTTCAAGCAACACCGGCGCAGCCAGGGGTTGGAGCACCAGCGCTGCCACCAGCAGCTGCGCCGGAGATTGAGCCACCACAGGCCGTCGACCCTGGCCTCTGGGCGCTGATGAACGTCTGCAAGATTGTGAGGAAGTTGCTACCCTTGCACCCTGACTTCCGAAAGGAGAAGCAGGAGCTTTTTCAGGAGACGTTGGATACACTCGATGCATTCATCCCGGGCATGGAGAGACTCGTCAGATTCCAAGGACGACGATCCAACTCGTGGGGGTTGACCTTCATTCCCTTGGAAGGTGTCAATGAGGATGTACCTCACTTTCTTCACCGGCCTCTGGAAGAGCATAAGGGACGCCATGACAAAAGGAGTGGAGGCTTCAGAACTTTGCGTTGGCTCGATGACGTCATGGCCAACATGAGGTATCTTGACCTCACGGACGATGCGACGAAGGAGCTAATGCGACGCTAAACGAGAGGGAAGGCCTTGCAGTATGTGGTGGACGCCATCGACTACAATGAACCGTTGGGTTTTCTTGTTTATCGGTTCGAGCGGATGTTCACTCACTGAACCCCCTGGTCGAGGGTGAGACAAAAAAGTGCTCACTGCTCTCCTTTCAATCGAAGGCCATCCTTGTATCATAATGGGTCTAGAAATAAACGTTCACGTCATAGGATGACGACATTATTTGTGGTCCAACGACCTAATCAATCGATGCGTACAGTGGCTCGCTTTAACCATAAAGCGAGAAAGAGTGACTTTCAGCCAATCCAAATGTGTGCAAATGGTCAACATCTTGGTCAGCAGCTTTGCCCCCTGTGGGTTCTGCACTGCCTTCGCTGTCCGCTGTGAGGAGGGTGCAAAAAGCGCGACAGAGCGCGAGAGGGTGACAATTTGACCTGTAAGCAAAACGACAGTCGGCAAATCTCGGCTTTATGTTGTGTATTGAAGTCAAGACTCAAGGACACACGGCTTCAAGAGCATGCGGACCAGATGGGACTCAGCAGTAGCGAGAGAAGGCAGACCAGATCTTGGGGGTCTTGGTCGTCATCAAAAGTATCGAGAGGATGAGGCCAAGATCCCTCACAGAACCTAGCGACCTTTGGCCAGGACAATAGGGTTCTGCATGGTAGCGCATGGCACAGGACGACCCGCGGACTGAAACGCGATGGAAATAATGGGCCTGGGAGCTGGGATTGTTCCATGACAATGTCAGTCCATTTCATCCACGTTTCCGTCCTGAAAAAGCCTAATTTTCAGCCTGTTTGACGTGCTGTCCTGTCCAGTTGGTCTCGTTTTGAGCCTTCTAGCACCAAAATGGGCAGCTCCGACATTGAACCTCCGTACTGAACATTGTGCCCAAGTGTCATATCTATATGCTCCACTTCAAAATGTCCCAGTACAGTGTATGAGGTGTAGTCATGCCCACGACTTATCTTTACGCCAAGGACTGCACAGCAAATGTGGAGCCCAAAAATAAAACTGAACAGCCTTCTCGCAGAATTATTTTTTCAGTTGAGTTATTTTTCATGACGTTTCCTAGCACCATCAAGAAATCCTTCACTGTCTGTTCTAAACGTGATTATTTGTAATGTGACTCAAAGCAATCAATTCCAAAGAAGAATAGCCATGATTTTGTTCTTCCAGAAGGATCCATTCATCGAGTATGGATGGGGCAAGAGCCTCCGGGTCGAGCCAGACAGCCGGAGCCTATGTGGCAATCGCCGAAGGAATCGATCCACGCCTGCCTCATGGCAACGCTGAATATCGCTTCTGGATGACGGCCCTTTGGGTCCTCGTGGACGAGGAGCGGTTGGACGAGGAGTTGCCACACAGGTTTCGCTACTGGGCGGAGGAGAGCACCAGGGAACGCAGCCAACTGCCCGCGCACGCCTGGACAGACATCTTTCCAGACAACCCCCATATGCACTCCTACACCGACGCTGTGAAAGGAATGGGGCAACTGCTCCGACTAGTCCGTGGCTACCAGGTTCGGGAGGAGTTGCTGCGACTGTTACATTACCTGCTTGAGGAAAGGAAGATGGCGGCTCCACCTGGGGCAGGCCCCGACCGGGACCACCGGGAGGCATTCGATGCATGGGTGCACGTGCGCTGGTGCCTCAAGGAGGCCAAAGGGCGAGGCTGCTGAAGGGGTGCCACAACCTCCACCACGAAAATAGCCGGCCCATAGTTTGGTCCTGAAAAAGTGCCTCCCAAATATCTTCATGCAGCTTCATCTGATTCGCTAAATATCGCAGTACTCAAGTATCGTGTCGAGCATCACTGACTCGGCATTGAAACGCATTCTTTCCAATGTATGCAAGTGCTAATTCGCAGCTACGAGAGCTACAGCAGCAAAATCTACGACATCGGTCGCAGTTACGTGTATGGCTCCCCATGGCATGGGTGATTTTAGGGAGAGGACACTTGGTGCATAGTCTGTCATTTTTGAGTGGGATTTTTGCATAGAATGAGTTCTTTAGACAGTGACACCTAACTTTGAGTACATGGGTCCACAGTCCTGAAGTCTCTCTGTCTGATGGAGTTTTGTTGGCCTGCACTCCCTCCCCCCTTTTCTCCTTTTCATCACTGCTTGCTACAGAAAGTCCAGACGTACGGAGAAATGGGCCCCATAGGTGGTGTGAGGGGCTTCAGGTGGTGCCACCCCGAGATTGAGGTGGGCCAGAGAAGGCAGAATCTGCCCACAAAAATTTCTGCACTTTTCACTAAAAAAGGTGGCCAGAAATGGCCAAGAACAGCCATGGCGTGGGGTCATCTGTGGGTCGCTGCAGTTTGAGTGCTCTAGTGTCACTATGGGCACTCAATACTGTCGACCCATATACTCAAAGTTATGGGTCCCTGTCTGGAGAACTCATTCTGTGCAAAAATTCCACTCAAAAATGACTTCACACCGCCTATGCACTAAGTGTCCTCTCACTGAAATTACTTACGCCAAGGTCTGTAGTTTAACATGTGGTTGAAATAACATGTGGTTAAATGTGCATCGTGGTGTGGTTGACCTTGTGCTTTTGCACAAACGGACATTTTCCCAAAAGCAAAATCTTAATGTCATAACTATATATTTCCTTCCTTGTTGTTATGACATAGTACCTACCTGCATGTTGAATCTTCCCCACCTCTGCTCCTCTACTACGCCACTTATGCTCCTGATCACCCGAGACCCAGAATGCTTCGCTTGCAAATTGCTCCACTGATAAGACTCTCTGTTCAGATCGACAGACAATAAAGTCAGTACAAAGTAGAACACTTGTTGTTGAGGAGGCGTTCGTTGCTGACCCTTTGCTGTACTTGGACTGCACTCGGCTCGGCTCCGTCACGTCCTCATGCAGCAAAAGGTCTGGGTCTGTCAAGCGCATATGTGCATTCAAAAGACCGGCTATGAAAAGGCCTCCAATCTACAAGGGATTTTGTCATTTGACATTAGAATTTTCTTGACCCGGGAATGTCACACCGGAGTCGCTCAGTTATATGAACGAACAAACTTGAAATTCTTCATGACTCATTGACCACCGCCTGCACGTTGCGGGAGTATCTCTGCTCAGTCTTGGCCAAGATGACGTCCTTCTCGGTCATCGTAGTCACGGCCTCAAGAGTCTTGGCCATTCTGGTAGTAACTTCTCCTCGGTCGATGGTGCAGCTCGGGGTCATTGGGGACTTCCTGTACAATGTCTCGGGCACCCACTCCTCCGGCCTCCTGGTTCACACGGTCGGTCCAGTCGGCACTGACACCGTACGTTTGTACGTTCTTAAAGATCGGGTTTTGAAGCAAAATCTGGCTTTTCGAACTTCAGTAGTGCCATCTACGTGCTTGTGTGCGAGATTAAGGCCCGCAATACCGGGAAATCGGCCGCTCAAACAGTCACAACCCACGTTGTCTCACAAAAAATCGGGCGAGAAGAATAAATTCGGCCGCGGACAGACAGACAGACAGATAACCAGACACACACATACATAGGACCTTCGCGTTTCATATATGAAGAGATTGCTCTTGAAAAAGTGATTTTCAGCCGATGAAAGTATTTGCAAACTCCAGTTTTGCACTCTGTGGGTCGACAACGGTTCGCACCCGGTCGAGCACGACCGCGGGTTTTCCTCCTCTGTGAGATGGTGTGCATGACCTCCCTCTTGCTCCACTGTTCACAGAGATGCACTCTTCTGCTCTGGCTGTTCCTCGTGCACCGCACACTCATGTGTGCTTGTGTGCTTTCGTCTCCCCATACATGTGCTTCCTCTCCTTCAGTCTCATCCCTATGGGTGCACACGTAAGTGTTGCCCTCTGCGTACACGTACGTGTTCTCCGACTGTTGCCGGTACACACATCGGCTGTGCTCTGCCTTCTCCATACTCATGTGCAGCAAGAGGTTTCTCGTCTCGAGATTCCCGACAATGCCGCTGTATTTGTCTCGTCTCGAGGAGACGAAATGATTTTCCTGGATCATCGAGACATCGTCTTTGTCCTTCTCCCAGTCCCATTAAGGACTCGATGCAATCGAGGATAATCACAGTTCCTTATTTATATCAAGACTTCAAAGCAGCTGGAAGGAGGAGAATCAAACAGTGGGAAAAATAAAAATGCTATATAGTACTTATATTGTGTACTGTATTTTCTGTATTTTGTCTCGTCTCAACTTCTCGAGAATGACATTGTCCTGTCGCGATTCTCGACCTTGAGAATAATTTCTTTTCTCCATAAACACTACTCATGTGTGTGTTGCCTTCTTCTTCTTTGACTGTTGCTTCAATATCCACACGTGCTGTTTCCTGCCTTGTCCACGTGCGTTGCTCTATTCTTATCTGACTTGGTTTTTTTTTGCGAGCTCCTCCTCTCCGCATGTGTGAATTCGTGCAGTTCTGCCTTCCTCTCGGGGTCGCCCTTCGGTTAAGTTGAGCTTATCAGTCGTCCTATCTGGAGTCCGTAGTCGCTCCTGAGTTATCTTCTGCATTCATCGAACATAATGTTGGACCTGCACAATTTGCTTCTCACTGACCGCGTTGTCCATGTTCGCATTCTGCTTGGTCTCCGTGCTGTGCACCGATCGACTGTTGCACTTGGTCAGTCATCATGACTGACCAGATGACGTGGCTATTACTGCCAAGTTCTCTTTAACTACAGATGATCGGATCGCGTTCTCACCCGGACCCGGGCACTACGCATTTTCGCGTGTTCATCCCCGAGGGACGACCTGGGAATGCACCCGGTCCGGGTCAGCCGGGCTGACGTCACTAGAGATTCTCATAGCACCCGTCATGCTGTGAAACCCTCAGTTCTGCGCAGCTTGACCTCTCCAGGCCGGTTCGCTCTACCGGGTTGATCAGCAAAGCGGCCTCACGTGTTGAAATTCAAGTTTGGATTCTCTGGGGTTGTTGTCCGGCGCAGAAAATTTCAAATTTTCCGCCCGAACAGGTGCGAGGACTTTTCTAATGGTCCAGTTCAGCCAAAGAGTAGACTTTTCGAGTACTGGTGTAGACGAAAAACTACTTAGTCTCTCTTCACGTGGTCTCGAGTACACAGCGAGTACTGAAGCCGTCGTTTGCCAAGGTAAATTCTGATTGCCTGTAAGAGTTTCGACCTGGGTGCGGACTTTGTTCTGGTATCTTTCATCAGGAATTGTAAGGAAAGGTCGTGCGCCGACATGAGTCAGAAGCCCAAGCAGAAGCCGTTCTACCACTACACGGACGACGCGGGTGCGCAAGGCATCGTCAAGTCCGGCAAGATCCGTCCGTCGCACGGGGACCAAGGAGACGCTGCCTATGGACCTGGAACTTACGCGACGCGGCTGCCCCCAAACAGTAAGACCATAATGATGTGTCGCATCTGGTACTTCCTTCTGCCTTAGCCACGGCTTGCGCACGCTCGATGCTCTCCTGGGTGCTGTTGTTCGAGGGCGGGTGGGTGGCATCTGGTGAAGTAGCTGCCAATAGAGATCGGCCACATCATCAGCGGCGTCGCATCCCGTCTCGTCCGTTATTTGCGGAGCTTTCGTTTGCCCCCGTCGTTCCACGACCCTCCCCTTGGTCTCCCGGCTGGTCTTGACCAATACCGACGCCTCCCCTTTCCCCAGGTGGTCCGGTGTCATGGGGTTTGTCACCTTGTCCCTTGGCTGACTGAGAAAGTTCTTGGGCTTCTTGTAGCTGGCCTCCAACTTCTCGGAAAACTAACATTTGAGTGCGGACAGTGTTTTCTGCCACACTTCAGGGTGAAGAAAAGGCCGCGATTCCGCATGTGACGCCAGTGAAGGGGTAAAGAGGGGCCTTCGTTCTTTCAATGAAGGTGATGTCTTATACCTTATACCTCGTGCAACGAACAACATTTGGGACTATTTGTTGCAGCTTAGTAGAACTAAGTCACAGCTTTACAGTTGCGTTTAGCACCCTTTCCCGCGTGAAGAACTAAGTCGCAGCTTAGACGTTTTGTACGTTCTTCAGTTCTTATAAGTTCACATTTTATACACGTCGTATATTTATTACTACCACTACCATCATCACCTTACTATATTTTTCTTATACTTCAGATAAGTTCTTCAGTGGTTTCTGAGAATGATCACACAATCACCGTGTCGTGAACAGTTTGCGTTAATTCTCGCATGCGACAGAACTTTTAGAGAAGGCCGAACAGATTTTAGCGGATTTCGGCCACGTAGGCGATCTTCTCTTGTGTCAGGTCTTCCGTGGTTGTATAAACTGTGTCGTATCCGGACCGATCCCTACCCCATCGCATGATGCGTATTTCTTTCCAGGAGAGACTAAAGCTATTGCGGCGAACAACTGGGATGGCGCAGCTGGGCACGCTATGGAGAACCAGAAGCTGGACAAAGCGATCAGGTTCAAGCTGACTCCCCAGGCCAAGGGCAAGATGGAGTGCTACAAGAATGGGGGCCGCGACGTCTGCGTCTACAAAGGAAAGGAAGGGATCAACCTGAGGGACCCCAACGTGGTGGACAAGTGGGCTGTGTTTGACCGCACCAAGCAGGGCAAGAAGTAAAGACGAGGCTTTATTAATGTTTCACACCAAGAATTGTTTAATATGAAGAAAAGAAGACGAGGTTTCATTTATGTGTCACGCACCAAGAATTGTTTAAACTGAAGAAAAGAAAACGAGGCTTTATGTTTTTGACACTAAGAGTTGTTCAAAATGAAGAAAAGACGAGATTTCATTTATGTTTCACACACCAAGAATTGTTCAAAATAAAGCTCTTCGTCATGGACTTTCTGTTGGAGCTCTGATCCAGAAACTGCCGATCTGGCACGCATCACGAATGGAATTAATGTGCATTGTTTTGTCTGATGCAGATATGAGGTCATTCCAGACTCATGAAGAGGTCAGGACGAGTGAGGCAGCTGGAGGTGGCTGCAGAGTTTTGGATGCCGTGAACGTGTGACCCAAACAAGACGCGCGGAGGTATCGTGTGTAGCAGAAATCCTCGTTGGTTGCGCCGCTGCCGGCGTCTGTGGGAGGGACTGAGGGACGCTGGTTCCGTCCGCTGAGGGAGGATCGGTCGTCACCTCGCAATTGATGCTCCCTCCCACCGTCTGCTCGTTGCTGTCCCTGGGGACGCATTTAGCCTTCCCTCTTCGAGGAATTGCAGGCAAGAGTGCATTGGACTCGTCCGGGGTCTTCCCATGTCCACCGTGACGAGGGCCATCATCAATTCACCCACCGAAGGCGGCAGGGACGCGCTGATCTTCTACCCCCGCAGATGCAACGGATGCGTTGGATTCATTAGGGCAGGCGCACAGCAGGGGCTGCTGTCTTCCCTCCTCCAGACTGTGTCCACGTTCCAATGGTCTCTGTTTAAGCAATCCCAATGTGGAAGCGGTTGCCTTTATCAGTTCCCGGGTATCTTTTCGTCGGCTCCGCGACTCCAAGGTCTTCCGTTGTTGTTTCCGCTAAATCTAATTCCCATCCGTGGCCATTTTCAAAGACTCCCCATCAACACTTAGCATTTCCGGTCGACCTCTCCCAATCCTCGTTTAGTTGCTTTTTCCAGGATTCTTGACCAGATGTCATTCTCAATTGGGGATCCTCAGTAATTGGAGGCCTCCTGTTTCATCACTCTCTGGGTGTCGAATGCTACCCTCGGCTGAAGTATGAAGAGGTTGGCGTTCCTCCCGGTTGTCACTTTGGCCCCCTTGTAATTCTTTTCTCTCATTGAAACACGTAGTATGGACATCCGTAGATTTGCCTGGTCACAGCTCAGCGACCGCTGCAAGTTGCATGAAAAGCAAATAGTTTCATCCTGGCGCAATCGTCGAGACCCCCAAGTGCATCGATCTGCAGCGCATCATACGTGACCAACGTGTGCACAGTCTCATCCATGGCCAGTTACGGTCAATAGCAGCACCGGAGTACGTTGATAGTCAACATCTCGTGCCTGACAAGCTCCCCTGGAATGGCTCTGGGGCAGTTGGTGTTGCCTCCGCCGCTGCCCAGTCCAGCTGCGCCCACCTGTCTGAGACCGTTGGGAGTGATCTTGCAGATGAGGTTCTGAAGGAGTCCAGCTCCAGCTGGGCCTGGCGATTCTGCTGCCAATCGTGCTCCTGCGGCATCGGGCGAATCCGCAGCCTCCGCGACGAGTCCAGCTGCTGCGGTGTCTGACGAGTCCACCTCCTTCATGTTTTCCTGCACTAATGGGTTTCTTCTCCTCACTGCTTGGCCTTCATTTCCTGGGCTCCTCGTGATCTTCATTTTCTGGGTGCTCGTAGGCGGACACTTTTTTCTGAAAAGGGTTAATCCACGTGACCTTTTGTCCCCACCTTTTCCCAGCTGTCCGAGCTTCTGGCCACAACGAGCAGCTCTTGACCGAAATCCAGATGAAAACCGGGACTCAAACCACGACTCACTGAAGTGGGAGGAAACAGTGACACCGGTTCCAAACTCATGAGTAGATTAGGACAAACATAGCCATGGCGACGAGGCTGAAGTAGCCATCATAGCGGAATGCGACGTGAGCACTGCAAAAAACCACCTCTGCTTGGAGGTTCGCTTGAGAGTGTCCCTGACAGACATTGGATATGCACTAGTAACAGTAGTCGAGAGAACTTGAGACACTCTCGTCCGTCGTCGTGAGGGTGAAAGTAATAGATAAATGGTGACGATCGACGTCAGAATGAAAATGAAGCAGGAAGCATCTACGTTAGTCATTGAGATCCGGAGGCTTTGGCGGCACCAGGCAATGAGAGTTCACCTAATGAAAAAGATCATTTGATGGAGAAAAGCCAGAACCCCAGGACGAAGTGACCGAACTGCATGAATGACCAAGAGCGACCCAGGGAGACACATTTGGAGCATTGTGAAGCCCAAGCCACAGGCGTTCAGAGACCTCAACGGAGCATAAATCCATCAATGGGTCGGTAGCTCGTGCGTGAAACAACCAAGAAGAGTGCCCAAACCGATGAGTAGAAGACCAAGCCCATAGAATGCGGCGGGCTGGACAGCTGACACCATAAATGGAGAAGACGTTGACACACGTATGACAGCTGATCTACGACCACGGGTGAAGACAGACTCAGGAGCAACGTCCTCAGGTTGGAGGCGGTGCCGACTCCACCCTGACCGGTGGCGGTCAGGACAGCTGCTGAGAGAGATGAACACGAGCAGGATCATAAAATCATTCATTGGCTGAAGACGCGGACCAATGAGAAGCAAATGGGCGAATGCTTTTCTGCGACAGAAAAATTGTCAGTTTGCAATTATGAAACAAACTCGTAATCTTCTAAAGCGAAGTTCGCACGAAGCAACGGCGATTTTTCTTGCATTTTGGAAAGAAAAACACCCCAAAAGTCTAAAATAGAATCGATCGGCGATTGTTTGACTCTGTCCTATCATCCATCCGTACGAAGAGGACGAAATGGAGCTCAACAGGCGATCCCCGAAGTGACTCTAAACTGATTCGACTGAGCCGCCAAACTGCCCCGAAAGAGAGGGCGAAGACATGCAAGCATACGTAAGCATACGCAAGGTAAAGCATACGTGATGATTGTTGTATATTGGGCTAGGTCGAAAAGGGGTCAGCTTTGAAAATTCACTGACGGCAGCTGGGGTTTGTTGCATGGGCTCAAAAGATGAAGATGTAGTCAAATACTTTGGAAAAGAAATTGTGTTTATCTCCGCCCAACTTGATTTGAAATTTATGTACTGTAAAGCACTGTAGTAAATTTGCTGTAAAAGTAGATTTCAGCTGTGGTGGCTGTCAGAAGCTGCCAAAGTGGGTGAAAATCTCTGACCGAAATGCTGACATGATCCAGTTTGTCAGGAAAATATTTTACAGCAAGTCCTGAAGAAGAAAAATGACAACTTATTTTACAGTCTTATGCAACTTCAAATACATTTGGGCATAGCTAAAACTCCTTTTTTTCACTTTTAGTTGACTACGAAGTCTTCAAATGGTGGTTACAAATATTGCACACCCATGGGGAATTCCAATTTTCGACCTAGTCTATTGTATGTCTTATTTGGGTGAGACGCTCACGGACTCCAAGGGTCTGAGGTCACCCCCAGCTGCCTCAGTCTCACCCATCCAGGCGCCAATTACGGGTGGAAGTTTGGAATCAACTCTTTTACGCCTCAGTCAAAACAAAGCAGATTAAGTTGATCTATTGCGTTTGCCAGCTCAGCATAGTCTCGTTGCGCGGACTCCCCCAACGTGTGCTCCTCCGGCGGCTCCAGCCTCTCGCACTTCCCTCAGGTCAACGCGGTCACGAAGGAGCTCCCAATGTTAGTGGAGGGAGAGCAGGAGGGCTTACCCGATCAATGGAAGGGGACGGGGCTGCCGTGCGGGATCAGAAGGGTTAAGTTTCTTCCACCTACCGTCTGGGGGTGGGAGCGAGCTGAGCCCGAGCCCGGAAGCCCGAGGTTCAGACGGGCCTGTGGGGAAATCCAAGAGGAGAGGTACGAGAGAGTCTAGGCCAAGCTCAAATTGGTACTGACAATGGAGAACAACGCTCACATAGCCAAGAATCCGCAACAGAGCCACAGAAGCTGGAAAGGGCTAGAAGAAAGAGGCAGATCCGTTTGAAAAGCAAACAAGCTGACAGAAATAGCCTGAGGGTGAAGACGAAAGGACCCCACCCCAAAAATTGTGACCGAGGGCAGATAAGATGAGCAACGGTTTTTTTTTAAAACTGCATAGATGCCATTTGAAGAAACCCAGGCAACCTCAAACTAGATCATTGATAAACGACCACCTTGAAATGTTCACTGTCGGGGTCGGCGAGGCTGACGGGCCCGCCAACGGACCTCTGACAACTCCGATAAAACTGGGACGTGGCTTTTGAGCTTTTTGCCTGCTCACTGCACTGTCAACTTGCACACCTCGTCATGCCTGAGTCAAAGCACTTTAAGGGCGCTAAATCTATATACGTTATCGCGCCGGATGTCATAGCTGACAGAGAACCTCTGAAAGGCATTTCAGCTCGGTCATAAATACTGTACGAAAACTGACGCGTCCGGTGTCCCCACTTTACTCAGTCATTGCCATAACTAATTGCGTCGAGCCTGACATCACCTCATACGCTGTCCTGCAACGTGCTGAAGCGGAATTTGGGTGTGGAATGCGTTGATGTGATTCTTGGGCACAATGTTGAGTACAGCGATTCAAAATCAGAGCTGCCCATTTTGGTGCTGGAGGGCTCAAAAAGAGGCCACCTGGAAAGGATTGAGATTTGGCTTTTTCAGAGTGTACAACATGTTTCACGGGAAAACCCTGGCCCCCAGACCCACCGTTTCCCGGGGGATTCACTCCCGGGACTCAGACCCTCCGGCGCAGTGCACAAGTGCAAAAAACCCGTGTCCGGGTTGGGAGTCTACTTGGATCTTTCATTGAAGCTACCATAAGAGGGGCACCGGGGAACACTTTGACAAGTGAGGAAGATGGATGGACGTCAACAGTCGGGACATCTCAGGGATCCAAGGATCCTCATAGGATACTGCACAGCTTGAACCGACCGACCAATGAGAGCTCTGCTCTGCACCCCTTCCCAAGTCAAGCTTTGCTCAAGCTGACGAGCTCGAGTGTCCGCACTAGTGGTGAGATTCCCAGCTGTAGGGAGGGGCCGTGAAAAGAGCCATTGAATTTTCTGAAACTTGGGAGCTGAGCTAGCTCATAGCCTGATGGACCCCATATTACAATGAAAAGGGCTGAATTTTTTAATTAAAGAGAAGAAGGTAATTAGTGCTATAGAACCAAATTATCTGACTTAAACAGAAGAGAAAAACTGCGGGAAACTGTGCTGAGCATCTACCATCCACTTGAATTGACAACATATTTTTAACAGAATAATTGACAATGAAAGATTCTTTTTGAGAAATATCCCAGTGCCCTCGTCATCCCTCAGGGCTAGCTGCTGCTTGAGGGCTGCCACTTGTGCTGCTGTAGCTTTAGAGGATGTCTTTGCTTCTGACTTGGATTGCACACAAAGACCTCCTATACTATTCAGAAGTTGGCAACTCCAGGCAGGGCTGAACTT
>JAAUXU010117489.1_pt1 | contig 14056 bp, 16 predicted proteins | sample 7278151 | NCBI WGS metagenome assembly JAAUXU01 (sample SAMN14350113, study PRJNA611818) | marine sediment metagenome | isolation source: surface marine sediment (1.8m) | place: French Polynesia: Moorea | collected 2018-08 | reverse complement strand
TTTCAGAAAATTCAATGGCTCTTTTCACGGCCCCTCACTACAGCTGAAAATCCCACCACTAGCTGAAACACTGAATGCCTGATGTACTTGATCAGGATTCACCCAAAGCGCGAAGTTTCGAGACTCCTCTAGCTCCTGAGTGTCCCTTTAGTGCCTCTACATGTAGTCGTCTGCGTCCATTATACGAAAAATGTGCATATGCAAACAAGGAGGGTGTGTAAGAGTCTGACAACAGGCTGAATCTGGCCGTAACGGGCTTAAGTCGAGCTATTCTGACTCACTAAAAGTGCATGAGTGCCTAAAGGCCCCAGGCATTTCAGCCAGGCATTTCAGCTCTCTCCATCATTCCATCCAAATTTTCTCGCTCTCTCCAACTAAAAGTCACTCAATCACTCAGACGACCTGAAGATTGTTGAACTCCACAGACAGGACCAAGCATCCTGCCAGTGCCGTGACACAGGTTTCTCCATCATGGTGGAAAAAAGTCTGTGGACATTGCCCAGTTTGAGAGCTTCCTCTCCAAAGAGGTCTTCCCAGCTCGCGATGCCACCTACGGATATGACAAGTGGGCATGGACCTAAGATGGGGCACCAGCTCATACCAGCAAGGTCACCCGCTGGGTCTTGGAGTATTGTACTGCAAGTATTGCAATACTGTATTGATATTGTATCAAAAAAGGCTCAAAATGTTGTTTTGCATTGAAAAAAATTTCAATACTCTTTTAAGTTTCCCACCAAAAAGAAACATTGTGTAGCAATGCAAATCAAAATGGCTTAGGGGAGGAATACGGGCCAATTAATAAGCTGCACAACATTCAGTTGTAGCACGCAAAGAAAGTGAACTGCCATTTTTCAAGGGCTTCTGATTTTTCCACTGAAGTTAGGTTGAGTTAGGTTTTCTCGCTGTGTATTGTACATATTCTGCAATACTTTTTGGGAAAGAATTGAAATTGTATTAAACACTTTTTTTGGGAAAGTATTGAATATTGTATTGCAATACGTTTGGCAGAAAGTGTTGAGTAATGTATTAAATACTTTTTGGGGAAGGAAAAAAAATGTATTGTCTAAGACTCTGAATCACCCGAGCCTCTTTGCCCACTAAACTAGGATCCCAGGGACTCTGGTCAAAGGAATTGCACCTGAATTTCTGGTACTACTTCCTCTGGAGCACCGTCGAGAAGAAAGAAAGTCTGTGACATCTGCCACAGCCATGTGGAGGCCGTGAAGGCCTCTTCTGAGTGGGGCAACATGTCCCAGGATGTTCATTTCCGATATTTTTGTCCAAGGATTCATCAGACGTTCTGTAAGAACATCTTTGCAGGCATGACCTGGGTGCCGCAGAGCGACTGACATGACTTATTCTTGGTAGAAGGGTATAGGTACAGCAGAAGCACTGTCAAATCAAAGCAGTGTAGTGTGAAATTAGGACTTCTGCTCGTTCTTGATTCTTCTCTGGTGATGAATTGAAGTGTCTTGGTTCTTTCTTTCCGCCCAATCTGAAGAATTCATCCCCGATGAGAGTCTGACCAATGATGCCCCAAAATGTCCTTGAGACAACATCGATGGAGAGGAGTCGATATTGGCTGGCACCAAGCTTTCCAGGAAGATACCATCATGACTTTCTCTCTCTCACTCACATGATACAGCCACTTGAGCAAAGTCTGTATATTTGCACACACTGCCATATCTCTTTTCCTCCTTCTGGTGGAGTACTTCAAGAAGGTTCCAGAATATGCTCACGTTTTTCATCTCTTTGAAAGCTTCAGTAGTAGCTTCATTTTGCAACTTTGTCATTCTAGACTATGTTCAAAGCTCTTCCAAGACATTGGTTGGACAGGCACTTGAAGTGGATCCAGCTTTGAGAGCACTCCTAGTCAAGCCTTGCGCAGATTTGCTGTTAGTCAGTGGCAAAATCTGTTCATGGCCCACTTTGCTCCAAAAGCCCTGCGTTGTTCTGGTGACAAGTGATCTCCAATCAGGAGATTGTCTCTGAGGACCACACTGCTAGGGCTGACATTTCTCATGGCAGCAACAGGTGCTGGATGGGAGACCAATTGAGAAAAAGGATGACGTCAGCTGACTTCCTCCCTCCTGGCAAGATCAAGATCTCATATCGTTGTCTTTGTTCTTCTCTTGAAATGAAATTGTGGTAGATGCCGCAATGACTACGAATTTGAGAAACGCTGCGCTACATTGACTCTTGTTACAGTAAGAAATGGGGAAACAGCACATCAAAAATGTGCCCCAGGGCTTTGAGTCACTACTCTAGTGCACTTCAGGCTAACTTATTGCAAAGGTTGGCAGCGCGGAAGACGAGGAAGTCCAATCCTTCCTGCAAAAGTTTTCAGATCTATGCATAAAGACTCCTTGACCATCACCGAGTGTCGAGCATTTCATCCCGGACCAGGCAAGAAAATTGCGATCCCGCGGAACTTTCTCCAAAGGCTTTTTCCAGGGAAGCTTTTTGCAAGCAACGATGAGATGGATATTTGGTGCGTTCGTTTTTGACACATACGGCAGGGTTTTTTTTTTTTTTTTACATATTCCCTGATTGAATTGGCGTGGCGAGCTGAAATTCGACTCAGCAAAGCTTCTCTACCTTAGAAGTTGATCTGCGACGGTCTCGGACCTGATCAGCTCTGCCTCTACCTGCCCACAACCGTTTTTACCCCACCTGCTTTTGGCAACCACTGTTCTGTGCTCAAGAGGCTGGACACAGTGGCTGGGGAAGTGAGTGGCTGGAGCTGCAGAACAAAGTACTGGAGTGGAAAATAAATAAAAGAAGCTCTGTTCACAAGACTTTGCTGCATCTAAGTTACTGAAGTCATTTTCGGCTATGATTTGCCAGCAATGACACTCTCAGACTCGCAAGAGGTATTTTCTGCGTGTGGCATTTCACACTAAGTTGAGTGTGCTCTTTTCTGTCAGAAGATGCACCTTATTGAGAGGGGTTGTTTTTTAGAAAAGGTATCCATCGATCTGGCTGGTGCTACCGTCAGTGTTTGTTGCACTGCTTTGCCCAGCGTTGGCGAGGTTGCAGTGGTTGGGTGTGCACCCCAAAATTCAGCTGTTTCAGCACCTGACCAAATCATGAACCACGTTCAAGTATCGCGTCTGCCTCTCAAAGAAACCAACGCTCAGTAAGCATTTGGCCATTTATTAAGAGCTGCTTTTTTGTAGGCACACGATGGAAAAATCTGTGAAGTGTCAACTGAAAGAAAATAAGGAGAGAGAAGAGGATCTCTGTGAGAAGTGGACAACTTTCCTTCCAGAAAAGTTTGGCAGAGCAACTTTGATGCACTCACGCACGCACATGAAAGTGAGTGCAAAGTCAATCCATCAAAATGTGCTCGTCAAAAGCGGCGTCGCAGCCACTTGTGACCGGCTGGAGATGGATGAGAAGCTGCTGCTGAACTTTGCGCATGTGCAGAAGAAAGCATTGGACTCGTCCAGCAGGGACCAGGGACATACCTGCATGGACAAGGCACTCCCGAGGGCCACGTTGTGCACCAAAGCAGTCACCCAGACAGTTACATTCTGGACACCCTGTGCCGAGACAGGCTTCACCAGGATCCGCCACAAGAGTCAAGAATAACTTCAAACTAATATTCATATGTTTTCGCCAGGAAATGTCTGTTTCGGTGGTGATGCTCGTCAGCAACAAAGGTTTACGAAAACATTGGCACTGTGGGTAAGCTCCAGATGCTCTGCGCAGTCCTTGGCGTCAGTGACGTCCGCGGGGGAAAAGTGAAAGCACAGCCTGAGCTCAAACTTTCTGGGACTGAATTTCGGCGTGATATCGATCATTGACGCACCTGATGACCGACTTTGTGACTGGAGCTTGAGCAACAAAGCAGCGTTTTTCTGCTTCTCAGGAGACTTTTTTATTTTCACCAAATCAGCTCAGTTTTACTTCAGGAACAGGGATTTTTTTCCTATGAAAATGTCGTAACATATTGAGCTACAAAAAGACTTGCTTACTGATGCAAAACGCTTAAGGTCGGGTGCAACAACGAAGGCTACATCGGGTGCTGCCAAGTGGGAGGAGGAAGTGCTGAAGAGAGCAAATGGAATCGAATGTGAGCTTTTGGCATTGACTTGTTTAACTTTTTACCTTTTTCCTTTTATTTCGTACAAAAAATGAGGTTTTGTGAACCCAGGAAAGTTTGGCCAATTTCACAGAGTGAAACCCACCGAAATAGGTGATGCATTTTTGGGGTGGCGTCTCCAGGACTGATTGTACATAAAGGGTATGTGATTCACTAAAAACTCCGGCGGCTTCTCCAAAGACACAGGTTGTACCATAGAAAAGAGGGTTCTTTGACGAAGTGGTTAATTTTGCATCATACTGTGCTCATACATTTTCTCCTCTCCAAGTATCCGGAACCAGCCAGAGACGAGCAACCCAGTGCAGTTCTGAATACTTGAAGATTCTTTACGGAACATCCTTGAGGTGACAAGACAGTTCTCAATTTTAATTTCAGTCTTCTGTTTCGGTATGGCCTTTTGCGGTATTGACAGACTAACTTTTTTTTCATTTCCGGTGAGGCTCTGATTATCCCAAATTGTCTAAAAAAAACCCCATGGGCTTCCCCCACCCACAGTCCCAAAGGCTAAAAATAGTGGCCTTAAATTGCCTGTCTCAGACAGTGCCTGGCAAAAGGCCGTGGACAAAATCTTCCACACAATGTGGAAGAAAAGGTGGCAAAAGTCATCATCCTGCCGCCAAACCAAGTTTTGGTTACCTATCCAAGGATGTCTGGGCCAGGGACCAGAACGCTTAAGCAACAAAGACCTCAGCACAGTGATACGAGTCGTCACAGGCCACAACAATCTCAAATACCATGAAGTTAAGGTTGGTAACAGCAAAAGTAACACCTTCAGATTCTGCAAAACAGAACGTGAGGAGTCCATGCACTTAGCGTGCAAAGGAGCGCATAGAAACCTTCCATGCCCGCCAGCCAAAAAGGAACCCCTTGGACCTAAACAGTCTGCTTAGATTCACGAAAGTGAATCACATTAATCAGGCTCTCAACTCCACAGGGGCAAATTAAATGAAAGGCTTGTACGTATATTGCGATCTTGGATGAGAAAAGGTCTCCTTGAGGTCACTCTCCTTGCACCGAGCTCTATTGCGCGGGGCATACCCAATCCATCCATCCATACATACATGTACATGCGGTGGGTCAAAAAGCAGTTTGGGGGCAAAAATAAACTCTGAGTATGAGCTTCAAGCAGCTTTGGCTTAGTTAGTTAGCCATAGCCTTCACTCACTTAAACAGCACCTCCATCGCCAATCCCATCTCCATCACGGACTCTGCCACGAAGGTCAAGGAGATAAGGAATGGCTACGTGCACGGGGCTGTGGAGGGTGGGCTGCCAGTGGCACAGGTCACACACACTGAGGCCTGTCCACGTCGTTCCATCAGGAGGGTGTGGATTCTGCGGTGAGTCCTGCCACTGGCTCCGCGATGGTGAAGGGTTCAGGGCCAGGAAGCACAAGTTGGATGTGGGGGCCTGGCCTCTGCAGGTGTCTAGATCAATGGCTTAGGGGGCGGAGCTGGCTCATAACCTTTCGTTGACAAGGTTTAGGCTGTCACCTTAGCTGCTATAGGACCATCCTATAGGACTGTTGCTGGGATCTCAGGCATCAAGACCGCAGCCTCGGCCTCGTGGATCTGGATGAGGGATGGCGTGACCCAACGTCAAGTGGTTGACCAAAGGCAGAGGGATGAGCCAGGCCAGCCACTGCGGCCGTTTGGAGCATTTTCGATCGTCTCTCTCCGCCTCCACAACACCATGAACCAGCTGGAGGTGGTCCTATCCATCCTAGACGTCTTGTCATCCTGGGATCTCGAGAGGATAGACGAGACCAGGGGAGAGCTTGTGTGCTGGCCCACTCCCCGGACGCCAACCCTCCCGACCTTGGTGCTGGGGACCGCTTTCATCAAGCAGTGTGGGCAGGTGATGTGGCACCAAACCCTGATGTCACGCTTTAACGCCTCAAAATGTCGCTGGCCACAGCGCTGCGCCCAGTGCCGCATGAGACAGAAGTGTATGATAAGGCCTATATTATGTTATCTATATACATACGTATGTGAAGCGCTAGGACTTTATGTCCTCTGTGTGCGTGCGCGATGTGCTAGTTCTATATAACCGCCAGCCAGAACTGCAGCAGCAGCAGCAGCAATGACCGTGACCGTAATGGCAATGGCAGTTACCTATCTGCACAGCCACTTTTCGTTCCCTCCTGTCTATCTATATATTCGTCCTGACCTGAAATGCCACGTTATGTGTCAAGACACCATGGTGCAAAATAAACTTTGATCCTTCCTTAACTTACCCTATTTTATGCACCGTCTCATTTGCCATTCAAATTGCCAAATCATCACTGAAACAGCCTGTGCATTGAAGGAAAAATGTCACCAAATTTGAAATCATCCAGGTCAAACAAAAAGACAGTCAATTTTGGGGGTGATGCCACTTTTGACGCGCACGGTACGTGCACTCACGCACGCACACCGGCTGCACTTTCTGGCGGCGCGCGCGCACACTCACGGCTCGCACGCACGCGCACACGCAGGCGCACACGCAGGCGCACACGCAGGCGCACACGCAGGCGCACACGCAGGCGCACCATCAACATACACACGCAAAATTTAGATGCACGCGCGCCTTTCTTCGAGGGAAAGGGGGAGGTATTATCGGTCTTTCTACTATACCTGTCCGACTTTTCTGTTTACTCTCTCGCTTTCGGCGAAGACCAATTTGAATTGCAAACTTGGAATCTCCTATAAGATTTGTTCCACCAAACAAAAGGGGTGCTGACAATAAAGGCCTCTCTGGAGGGGAGGAGAGAGTATAGGAAAAGCAATCAAGTGAAAGTTTGAAGGGTATTTGAGTTCATGTTTGTGTACTGTGTCGTCTGTGTATCATCAATTTTCCCCATTTCTCCCTTCCCAGATGGGCCTCATCCAGACCTGCTTCCAGGGGGCCTTGAAGGCCGTGACTACGACAGCTTCGAGCTCGCAGCAGCAGCAGCAACAGCTGGAAGCTGCTGGCGGAGAGAAGAAGCAAAAGAAGGAGTACAGCTGGGACAGGAGGAGGGAGGCCGACGGAAAGGACCAGGCCAGGTTCATCGTGGAGAACGTCAGGGATGCCGAGGTCGGCAGGAAGCCGGGAGAAATCAATGGTAATGACAAAAACTTGTTGAGGTGCTTGCTAGTCGTCCTCCCTCATCATGCACGGTCACCGTGGACACGGAGCACACGTCTTTGTCCATGCTGGCCAACATTTTGTTCAGGTGTGAGCGCCCCCTTACTTAAAGCGCCAACATCTTCTAATGGTGTATCCAGTATGCTTTGTTTGTTCTCCTCCTCCTCCTTCACACAATGGGCAGACCCTTTTTGGGGTACGTTCGAAAAAGCACTCTTGGGGTATATTACAGGGTGGAGCACGAGCTCTTTCACCGGAAAACTTGCTACCTCACTATATAGTTTATAATGACGAGAGAATCAAGTTGAGTTACAGAGCAGGTTGGGGTTGGCGACCTTCAGGATTTACTGTATAAAATCGCCCAAAAGTGTGTACGGATTGATTTTTCGGAAAAACGTTGTGTCACATCAGCTTCTTGGTCGTCAAAACCATCTCGGGGAATCTTCTGCGGGCCCCACCCTGTCCCCCCCGGGGTTATCAGCGCTCTCGACATCCTCGTCCTTCTTGACATCATCAGCGTCACCCTGCATCATGTGGTACCACTGGCGCCCACGACGTCACCTGTGCCATCGACATCCTTGGCGGCATCAGCGCCATCCTCGATATCGTCTGGACTCACTTACTTTTGTCATAAAGCCCAGAAGTCATGTGTTGCTCAAGAACGCCCACATGTTTGCTAAAACTGGCTGGAGTTTCAAAATGCCTGAACGAGTATAAAATTTAGACGCTGACGGCCGTTTTCCGCACCAGCCATGTCAAGCAGCTTCATCTTGGTCTCTCGGAAGTTGATCCCACATCAGGGTATCTTCTAACAACGTTCGAAGCACAAACTTTCCAGCCTAATCGGTGCTGTCAAACACAACCTGTTGACCCAAATAAACATTTACATTTCTGGAGAAAGACAAACTTGATGCTAAATCAAAGAAAATGTGCTTCACCCCGTCCGTTTTAGATACGCACGGACTTTCAAAGCTGAGGAAAAAGGAAATATGATATTCAGCTGTTAAGAGCAAAATCTATCACAGGAGCTTGAGTAACTAACTTAGCGGCTCGATGGGTTGAATTAGAGCTCTCCCCTGGGCATCGTCCGCCCATGAAGCTACCGACACAGGAACTAATCCTACACACATACACTCACTCCCTAAAACACACAAATGTCATACACAAAAACATACCCACTCACATGCACACACAACAACTATGCACACGAACACACTCGCACAAGAACTACAAACAAAAGATGGGAAGCATTAGAACAGAGAAATCTCTTCCCTGCCAACTCATGGAGGCCGCTGCATAATTGATAGTCACGCTCTGACAAGCAGCAGTGCAGCAAAGTCTTCTGTCTTGTCTGGCTGTCTGCACTGCGCATTGAATGGGGCGGGGGGGGGGAGTGCAACTGCTATACTTTCAGGACTACGCATATGCGGGGTGAGGTAAAGATTGAAGGACAAAGAGCCCGTGAACAAATACAGAAATATCAAGCAAACAAAAGGGATTGCATCGGGAAACGCCTCTCAGTAATGCTGATGTGTCCAAGATTGTGTTTACTCGTGCCATCTAATATGAGTTTGCTGCGTTAGAAAGAAAAATTTTACGCTTTACCTTGTACGACGAATGAATGGTAAACTGCTTCAGGTGAACAGTTCCTGATCAGAAACTGCGAAGGCGCCTCGGTCTACCTGTTCGACCACATCAACACCATCTCCATCGACGACTGCAATAACTGCCAGTTCTTCGTCGGGCCCACCAAGGTGACGAGAGAGAGAAACACCCTCTCGAACAGACTTTTAAGATCTTGATTTTGGCATATTTTTCAGGGGTCCCTGTTCATCCGCGATTGCTCCTCCTGCGTGATCGTGGCCGCCTGCGGCCAGTTCAGGACCAGGGACTGCAAGGACATCAAGGCCTTCATCTGCTGTCCCACCCAGCCCATCGTTGAGGCCACAACCAAAGCAAAGTGCGTATTACAATAGGAGCTGATCGAAAAGGGACAATGCATAAGCAGTCCTATAGTCCATAAGCAGTCCTCTGCCACAGCAGAGTGAGACAACGTGTGAATCACGCTGAAGTTTCACCAGGGGAAAGCCAACTCTTATTGTTTGATGTGTACGAATTGCTTTGCTTGTTCAATTGATCTAGCGATGGCGAAGGCAGCAGACAAACTGTGATCGGGGTCGTTTTCAGTCACTAATAACTTCTTCCAGATTCGGATGCTTTCAGTATTGGTACCCTGAGTTGACGTCCCACTTCTCCTCGGCGGGCCTGTCCCCCTACAACAACCTGTGGTGGAACGTGCACGACTTCACACCCACGCCCGGCAGCGTGAACTGGACGACCGTGGGCGAGTGCTTCAAGGTGCAAGACTTCATGGAGACGCCCTCGGACCAGGGAGACCTGGCCAAAGTCGGAGCCGACAGCACCAGGGTCAGTGAGAACGTGTTTCGCACGCCACAATGGAAGGCAGAAATGTGATTTGTCACGCTTCCTCTTCTCTTCCAAATCTGTCCATGCAAATATGGGGAGAATTTGCACAGACAACTCCAGTTCAAAGCGACGTCCACCTAGATTCCCCCTGATGTTCCTGTGTGATGCTAATTTTTGCCCGCCAGTCATGCAGATGGGTTTCTCGCCCGGCATTTTCCGCACTCCTACATTCGCTCATCTACTCCTCCAACTTTGTTTTGCCAGTGCGCAATTTTGTCTGCCCGCAATTTCACTGGACAAATATTGAACATAATCTGATCAAGCTTCTGAGGCAAAGCTTTTAAAAGTATTAACATTCATTCTTGTTATTTTGCATGTTCACTTGGCCAGAAACAGCGGGGGAAGGAGTAAGAACAGTTCAGGAAGCCAGAGAAAACATTTTGGAAAGAACAGCAGCCCACAGGATTTAACTTTTGACAGGCGTGCAGTATGAGTCCGGCAAAACAAGATGCAAGCAAATCCTCCTCTTAGGCGCGCTCACGTTGTATACTGGGGACTCCTGCCCCGAGAATAAAGCAGACGTAGTGAGAAACCTTTGGTCAGCAGGGAAATGTTTGCTCCGTTGAGAGGGTTCCAGACATATTAGAGAGGACACACGGAGTGAGAGTGAGTCAGATAATAGACTTTTAAGTACTTGGAGTGACCGTGGAATAGCACGCAGTTTGCCGAGTGGAATTGGAAAGCTGCATTATGACCTCTTCAGCACAATATGACATGTCTGTTCTACGTATATACTAGGACATATAGCATGACATCGTCTGTCACAGCCAGGCTTTCCCTCAAGGGCTGTGACATCCTTAACAGAAAACACAAAACAGCTGGGGAAAATTGTTGCTTCTTTCGTCACTGACGTTTCAACAGCATTGGCCAGGGATGCCCGGGAGAGGCTCAAGTTCACTTTGTGGAGAGTTGCCACTTTGCACCCTGCACAGAGAGTGACTTTGCTACAACCCAGAGAAAGACATACTGGTCATTGTAAAACAGCGTACAACGACTACTACCCCCTAACTAACTAACCCCTTCCAAATGTTGATTTCCTTGCAACCAGAAGTGTTACGCAGGCATGTTTAAGGCAAGACAACCGTCAGAATCTCAGGGGTGGTTTTTTTTGTAATTTTGGGAGAAAAATTGAAGATACGATGTCGGTGCCAAATCAATGCCAAATGCATTGTCAATGTCGATGTGGGCGCCAAAAGTGGTGCCGAGGCCATCGCCAAAGGCTGCAGATGCAAGCAGAACCTATATAACACCCCTTTTCATTTAAACTCATAAACTGCTGCTAAAAGTAACATTAACCACGTAGGGCAGAAAAACTCTTTAAGCATCGTTATATCTGTTCTAATCTGGAAAACTCCAGAATGAGGACAAACTCTAGACCCTCACGACTCCGTTAGACCAAGCATGCCTGTGTAGCCTGTTGTTGCAGAGAAAGTATTGTTTGCTGATGGTCACTCTTTTCACCTGTACTTAAAAAAAATTAGAGAATTTCGACCTCGATGTGGTGAGGGCTCCTATGGGGCCTCTAAAGCCTCCGTCTGCTTTGAAATATGCTTCACTGGATAAGATCCTTACCCCTGTACCCACATACGTAGGTGCGGTCGAGCTTCACTATAAAAATAGCCTCCGACAGCAGCCAAATGATTCCTACATTGTACCCAAAAACTGATGCAAAACTGCATCAAGGTGTAGAAGTGTGTTCATCAGCCTTTTAATGAATTCAGTTTTGGGGCTTGCTTTTTCCAAGAAGTGCTGCATTCTACCAGTGATGTTGACTTCCTTCTTGCTCGGGCCGAGTCAAGTCGAGTCTGACTCGAGTTGCCAGTTTTCCGAGTCGAGTTCAACTCGACTCAGACGAGCAGTTCTACTCGGTTCATTCCTGTGTCGCTGCTGCAGCCTTAAATGTTGAATCTGATACCTTTGGTGAAGCGGTGACTTTTTGTCGCACTAAGAGTAAACAGTCAGCAGCACGGTTGTTGTTACATCGACTTGATAGTACGTGGATGAGCATACATCTCTTCCAGGAGAAGAGCGTGGTGCCCCTGAGTGTGGGCACTCGGCGTCGAGACCACGACGAGACGAGCTTGTTGACGGTGTTCTCGTGGTCGGACGTCCTCAGACAAACCGAGACGGTCAAGGCGGTCCTGGCAGAGTTGGACAGGTACTCCGAGGTCGAGCTCATCAAGAGCAGGAGCGTCCAGCTGCAGGTACGACGTTTGCTTCCTCTTCTCCGACGTCTTTGGCCTTTGTCGGGAAGGGGAAAGCTCATTTGCTATTGAAATCTCGGCCAAACAAGGCGCATTTTTTGTCATCCTGAGTCTCTTGGGAAGCCAAAGTTTCCGTATGCTCATGGCTAATAAGACACTGAGACGAGAGGACCTAGAGAAAAGCTCAAATAGAAGTGTTTGCGCAACAAAAGCATTTGAGACCCCGAAAAATCCTCCAGGGCAAAAATGACTGAAATGACTCGCTGAACAGGGCGAAAACAGAGGAATGTTAGAGGCAAAAGAGGGTAGAAAAAGTTGGTGTTTATTTAGTGCCATTACTACTTTTGGCCTGGTCGGAATCTCATTTTCCCGCCCAAGAAAAAGGAGAAAGCTGCCTTTTTAAGCAAGAAAGAGAGAGCCGAACTCGTCCAGACAAAAGATGTGCGTACACAAGACCTCGCTGACATCGGTTCTCTCTCACTGCGTCGGACTTGTGCGTCGGGTTCCGTCTGGTGGAGCATTTGCCAAAGTGATGTTCGGCTGGAAAAAAAAAACTGTCGCGAGACCATCGAAGAGAGAAAAAGCTTTTTCTCCCCCTCCCCCCGAAAAAGTGAAAAAAAAATTTTGAAGGCCCTTTTTTGTTCACCCATAGGACCAAGATGCAGAACGGATTTTTGGCTCCAAGGAACACCAGTCCAAATGTGGCCGCGGTCCCGTCGTGGCTCTACAGGTGAGAGGGTTCAGCCGCTCGCTGACCGACAAAAATGAATGTTGTTTCATATTTATCAATATTTGCTATAAGACTATGCGATGTCCGAAGTGAATCGGTATCGATACGATATCGATTCGATACACATTGATTTGTCATCACCTAAGGAAATATTTTTCTCACAAATACTGATCACCAAACAAATCAATCAATGTCAAAAAATAATTCTTGTGAGTTGCGTAACTCAGCTAAACCTTGTACTTCACACACATTAGAAAAATCTTACCAGTTAATCGAAGATCAGACAATAAAAAGACATCAAGACAGATTGTCAATAAAAATCAGATAATGTATTAAAAATCGAAACTTGAGGAAGACAAGTTTGGGCAAAAAAAATTGAAGACATGACCATCAACTTCTTTCACTCTTAAAGCAAAATGACTTTATGAGCCTTATCTCCAGGCTCTAATTATGCTATTACACTGTTATGTTTCTCATGTTGTTGATTCTTAAGAACAAGGTTATGAGAACATTTCGGCCTTGAACGAATGGTCTTCTTATAAGGGGCTTCCACTGTATCTGCCAACTCTGACGACACTCGACACAGGTGTCGCAGAGCGGGACATGTCCTCAGTCCAGTGAGAAACTGCACTTGGAGACATTTCCTCACTTTCCTCACCTCACACCAATGTTGCCACCTCTTATCACATCTCAGATAGGTCAATGATGGAACCTGTTGGGGCTGAGTTGAGCTCGAGCGCACGGAGCACGGCCAACTCTGCCAACCTGAGGTCAGCCCAGTCAGAGATGGTGACGAGAGCCAGTAAGGATGCACGTGATCTCAACCATGGCACTGAGCTGATACTCGGACGTTGCACGGTGCTTGAGTATTAGGTCACGTTTAGGTTGTCATGACTGGCTCAAACTCCAAACATACTTCACCAATCTAGCAGGGCTGGAGAAGTCAAGTGTGAATTCATATTAAGATCTTACAAGCAGTGAGGAAATGTGGTGGTGAGGGTTTGTCACCCTGACCATTGCACAATCTTGTTTTTCATCCATGACATTCAAAAATTATCGCGTTACTGTACTTTTTGGGAAATATTGTGGGACTCTTGATTCCGAAATCACTACACGCATATACTGAGAGCCGGGAAATATAGTAGAAGGAGGCGGAATATTAACAACAGTGCGTCCGCATTCCATACACCTGTGGGTAACTCGAGAACCACAAACGGTGTCAGTGGGCTTTCTACATCGAACTGAAGCTGACGACCTCTCAGTTCCGGACCAACTTGAAGAGCTGCATTTGGGCAAAATTTGGCATAAACAATTAGCAGTGGAGAAAAAGGCTTCATTTTTGCCTCTCTCTCTCTCTCTCTCTGGAAGTCATGAGCAACTTTCTCAGTCATCAAAGCTCAAGATCAAGAGGTCACAGCTGA
>JAAUXU010092073.1_pt1 | contig 14056 bp, 16 predicted proteins | sample 7278151 | NCBI WGS metagenome assembly JAAUXU01 (sample SAMN14350113, study PRJNA611818) | marine sediment metagenome | isolation source: surface marine sediment (1.8m) | place: French Polynesia: Moorea | collected 2018-08 | reverse complement strand
TGTAAGGTTGAATTTAAGGTTGGAATGTGTGGTGGAGAGTGTCAGACATGAGATCCTGCAGTCTCATCAAGTTTCAGGCACTCATTGCCATGCTAGAGCAGTTCAAGTGTGATGAGTTGACAAGAGCACTGTGCTGGTCACTGCTGAAAATCAATGTTTTTGACCAGCAAATGAATGTGAAAGTGCCTGAAATTTTCAGGGGCGCTGCTGCCCCCCAAGCCTGCACTTTTGGGGGGCTTTGCCCCCCAACCACCCCTGCACCATTGTGCTAGGTCTCAAAAACACTATGTAGCACTATGTAAGAGGTACTGGGCTGTCTGGGCTAAAATGGCCGGCGCAAGGGGGAACAGTAGTGTGCATGTTCTCTGGAGTAAAGAGGCCGTCCCCCAGCTCCCAGCAGGCTGCAATGACTGTAAAATCGAGGGGTTTGGGGTCAGGGGAGTGTGGAGGCTAGTCCTGCTTGTCAAGCAGCACTCCCCCCACCTCACCCTTGAGCCTGGTCATTGTAGCCATTTCAGCCTAGACGGCCCAGTGCCTCTTATGTAGTGAACATAGTGTTTTTGGGGTCTACAGGGTCGTGCAGGTAAATCGAGAATGAGTTCAAGGCCATCCAGAACAATAAGGAGAATGTCTGGAACCACCAATCTTGGCTAGAAGGTTGCTGAGATATCTAGCAACAAATTTCCAATCAAAACAAGCAGCTAATTTACTTCATGATGGTGGAGCAGGAGAGGAGTCTGCCATCATAGAGCTTGTCTGTGCGGGCCACTCAGCCAAGGACATCATCTCCACACTCAAGTACCCCCCAGCCACAGTCTATGCCATGATTAAGAGGTTTAAGGCCAGGGGCTCATCAGGCAGGTCCAAGCACAGCCCCAGGAGTGACAAGAAGAGAACCCCCAAGTTCCTGAGTGACCTGGACAAGTCCATCATGGCCAACCCTGGGGAGTCCATGACTAGCCTTGCCAAGAAGCACTCTGTGCACCACATGATCATCTCGAGGGCCATCAGGCATGACCTGGGGTACAAGAGCTATGCCCTTCAAGTGAGGCACCTATTGACAGCCAAGATGAAGGATGTGAGGGTGACCAGGTGCAAGAAGATCCTGAACTCCCTGAAAAGCACTGGGGGCCACCTGAGGTTCTTCAGTGATGAGAAAGTCTTCACCCTGGACAGGAAAGGGAACAGGCAGAATGACAGGTGGATCTGTACCAAAGTGTTCAGGACCAAGAAACCAGCCTCTGTCATGGTCCTGGGCATCATCAGCAGTGCTGGTCATGTCATGCCTCTCCACTTCTTCAAGCTCAAGGAGAGGGTCAACCAGAAGGTGTACCTGAATGTCCTCAGGGATGTGGTGATGCCCTGGATGGACACAGTGGCTGCTGGTGCCAAGTACACCTTCCAGCAGGACTCAGTGCCAGCCCACAAGGCCAAGACCATCCAGGCCTCGCTCAAGGACAACATCCCCCACTTCTGGGACCCCCAGACCTGGCCCTCCAACAGCCCTGATCTCAACCCATGTGACCAATACTTGTAGGGGAGGCTGGAGAGTGAGGCCTGTGCTGCTCCCCACAGCTCTGTCGCAGCCCTGAAGGACTCCATCTCGTCCATGGCAGCCTCCATGAAGTCCGCATTTTTCACGATGATTCTGCATCATGTCACTGGGCCAAGATTGTAAGGGTTTTTTTTGCCATGAAAGTGTTTCATGTTAAGCCTTCTCCAAGATTTCAATCATTGTGTTTGATTAATTTTGTTTTTAATTGTGCAGGTGAAGGATTTTCTTGCATCCAACAGGATTCAGACATTGGATTGGCCTGGAAACAGCCCTGATTAAAACCCAATCGAGAACTGTTGGTCCATAATTGGAACCAAATTGGCTCAAAAGAAGCCAAGGGTGAGGAAGAAACTTGATTGTGATGTCCTGAATATCTTGGAGAAGGAAATAACAGCTGACCTCATTTCATCCCTGATTTTCTCAATGCCACATCATTGCAAGGCCACCATAAAGGCCAGAGGTGGCACTACAAGGTACTAATTATTTCAGAAGTGAAGATTTTCTTGTGTCCTGGTGGTGAAATAGTTACTTCATTTAATGCCTAACCATGGTTAAATTTGTCAAAATTTTCATGCAAGCATAAACAAAACAGGGTTACTACACATTGACTGCTCACCAGTGGCCATGAGAAAAGGAGTTGAGCATTAATTTTTGGTATGATGTTGAGAAACAACAGAGCTACAAAATTATATTAAGCAACAGAGTTCTGTGTGCAACAGTTTTGCAGCAAGGAGCCGGAGAATACTTTTTTGTTGAGGTGATGCATTTAATTTGCTCGCCACTGTAATGCACATTATGCATTGTTTATTTGTAATTTAATGCCCAATATCTGACATGTTCCTGCTTTCTTGACACTTCCCAAATAGTTGAAAGAGGTGGAATACTGACTTGTGTCAACGGAATGTGAGTCAGTAGAATTGGATCCAGGATGGAGCACCCCCTCACCATGGGCGAGTCCAAGAGTGGTGATTCACAATATGTCCCTCGAAGGGGGGGGGGGGAATAAAGTGCAAGAATATTTCCCGCTAGACAGTAAATTAGCGGGGAAATGTTCCGGAAATCGTGCGTTAAGTACTGACGTAGTAGCACAGCATGCATCACGAGTCTTTGCGCAAACATAGAATGTGTGCATACGTGATTCCATAATACACCGCAAGCCTTGCTGATTGCAGGCTTAAGTGAGAAATTGACATTGACCTGAGTAGAAGTACGACCAGAAATGGCATGAACTGGAGGGCCAAACATCGTGGGTGACAAAGAGAGGCAAGTTGTTGGGCTAGAACGTGTGCACTGCAGCAGATACAAACTCTGGTTCAGATCAAAATACCTTTTTACATCAAGGGTGTCAGCCAGTTCCCCTGGGTGGCTAGATGCTCCATGGTGTTGATACGACTCCCAGCACTTATGAACTGGGTGGGCATCACATGACCATCGCTAGCAACTGCACCAAGGACCATTACTACTGCTGGATTGGCGCTCTACAGGACTGCACGGGTCATGGAAGGGTCTTGAATGTGCTCAAGATGATCCAGAAGCTATGGACGTCTCTCAGCCCAGGTGGGCATAGTGTGAGGATGGTCTCGTGCCATCTGTGGTAGAATTTCGTGTCAAGATCATGCACAGCTCGGGAGATAGTTTGTCTATCTCCAGAGAATAGGGATGGACTTCTTCCAGCCTGCGAGGAATCTGAACAAGCGAATCCTGCCTCACTTAGCTTGATGACTCCTCCATGTGATGTCTCCAGTCTTGACTTTATCCGAGGTCCGGAAAACAATTGAAGATGCGTACTGCGTACTGCGGCCTATACAACAGCTCTGGCTGGTAAAATACAACACTAAGAGGGCATGTCACGTCAGTGTGTCAGCTCCAAGTCGATGAAGCCAAAGTCTGTTGAACCGCCACGTTGTCAGGTCCCCACACACCGAGATTGAACAGAGAGTTCGAAATAGCACTAGAGTCATGGGGGTTTAAAGTATTCCCTATTTATATCTCCCTGTATGAATGCATCACTGACCTGTTTATTTGAAAAAAAGTGAGCGAACTTATTCCTACCAGCAAATCTCACTGATAGTCGATTCATCCCTGAGGCCCTTTTTTCTCCAGGAATGGTTGCTAAAAGTACCGGGGATCACGAGAGGATCAGATTTAAGTGTCTGGGTCGCCAAGATATTTCCTCGTGTCCAACTGCGTCATATTTCGATTGCATTGGAAGAGGAATATTAGAATATCCGGGAGTAGAGTTCGAGTTTATTCGACTGTTCAAGCATTATCCACAATAGCCTTAGGACGGATAACGCAAAGAGCGATCCAGAGTCTGGCAGGCTGCGCCTGAGGAGAATGGCCGTGCTGTCCACAGAGGGATATATAATTAAACAAGTAGAAATCCCAGGGCACATTTGCACCAACTTTTTTAAGCAGATCACTTCAAAAAATCAATCTTGAAGTGATCTTAAAATGCCCGCGCACTTGCTCATTTTTGGGTTTGTTACTCAACCTCTCGCTTTTGTTCAGTTGAAGTTGTGGCATATTTTTTTAGTCAGCAGGAAAATTGTGTTATATTGACTGTCAACTCCAGCGTACCTCTTGTGTAATTCCCCGAATGAGGCATGGCTGCAATAGCCCTTGTCTGGACAACGGGTTGCTGGCACTACTTTTTCGGGATAGGATGTTGAAAGCCAGGTCGACCGCAGTCTCGGTCGCTGGGATGTCTATGAACTTAGACGGATACCTGCAAGGTTTGAAAAGCAGAAAAGAACCAAACCAAAAGAAAGACCTGAAGGGCTCACCAGAAGCAGAACCAAAAGAGTAACCTTGACAAAGTCCAGAGGAACCGGAACCAAAGGACAATGTGAAGGGTTCAAAGGAACAGAACGCAGACCAGGAAAGAGTGGATAGGCAAGAACCCTTCTGCAATCTAGTAAGTTCTATCAAGTAAGTCTGACGTTTTCGCAATTTGGACCTTGAAAAAGATGAGCGGAGGAAAACAGCCTACAGGTGCAGGCCGAGCAGTGCGTACAGGTTGGTGCCAACTGTCGCTGGAACAGTAGGGCCACAAACATCCCTGCAGTGAGTCACTTGGTAGACAGAGAAACGGCACACATGGTCCATTTGGAACCACAGAAAGAAAAGACAGATCTGGTGTGTGCCAGGGAATTGCCATTAATTTAACCAAATGTAACAGAACAAGAAAGATCTGAAGCCATACTCATAAAGGGTTTTGCAGTTGGGAAGAGCAGAACCAAATTGACCTGATCAATATTTATCATCAGGAGGGGTACGACCTAGATGTGGATGGGGATTCTAGAGGAGCGACGAAAGGGTGCCTGATGTGCTGACCAAGGAGATGTGCTGTGCTGAGGGGAGGTCTAAGGCACTCTGGCACGAAAGAGGATCCCGTGAGTGTCACCTCCAACGAGATAGCATTTGGTACGGTCACTGAGTTGTCACCCTTGACTCGAGTCTCTTCAGCCATGTTCCCGACAGAAAGTCGAAAGTACAAAGTTTAGGGATGCGTCGAGCCGCGAATTTTTCGAGTCTAGTCGAACTCCTGCTCAGGCAAAAGGTATCAAGCTGGCTCGAAGTCCGGGTAGAAACTTCAGGAAAAAAGCCCAATACATTTCGAGCCGCCCAATTTTTGAGCTAAGCTCGACCCGATGGAAAGTTTGTCTGTGCGTGCGTGTGTGCGTCTGTGCGGAGTAAACAAAACAGGGTGTTTCATGTGACTGCCATCGCAGATCGACACCACTGGACTGTGAGAAATTACATCCCTATACAGTACATCACATAAGTCCTGCCTGATGTTTTTAAAACAATACTACCTTCAAATTAAGTGTGCTAGCGACTTTGGTGTTTTTGTGCAAAAACCAGCTGCTTGTCAGCTGTTGAATGATGTATTACCTGTCAAATTTGGTCAACTAATTAGTAGTCAGGATAAACATGGAGGAGCTCTGCAAAAAGATCTTCATGCACATCCAGGCAGACGACAAGAAAGGGGACATTGCCAAGCATTTTATGGTGAACCCAAAGACTGTATGGCGAGTAGAACAGCTCTACAAGGAAACCAGTGGCTTTAAAGATCGGGCCAGGACTGGAAGGCTGAGAACAATGCAAACTCAGGTCAAGATTGCCGCTGTCAAGGATGACATCGAGAGGAACCCGGCCAAGTCAGAAGTAGAGCTCGCCAAGGACCATGAGCTGAACAAAATGGATGTGAGTCACATTGTCAGGGAGGATCTAGGCATGAAGTTGCATGCTGTGGCCAAAGTCCAACTTTTGACAGCCAATCAAAGGCAGAAAAGGCTCGAACATTGCAAGAAAATTTTAAATTTTTATTAAAGAGGCAATGGCAAGGTTCTTGTCTTCTCAGATGAGAAACTATTTACTGTTGATGCCGTGGGCAACTCCAGGACCAAGCGGTACATTGCCAAGAAGCCTGAGGATGTGCCAGCTGAGGTTCATTACCAAGGTCGCAGCAAACACCCTGCTGCAGCCATGATGCTTGGCATCGTCAGCGGCAACAGAAAGGCCTTTTCACCTGTGTGGATTAATGGGACCCTGGATGCCAACAAGTACAAGAGGGTCCTTGTGCATAAGGTTTTCCCGACATTGGATGCAACCTATGGAGCCTGAAACTGGGTGTGGACTCAAGATGGGGCTCCCTCCCACGCCGCCGACAAGGTCCAGGCCTACCTGGAGCAAAAGTTGGGATCCAAGGGATTCTGGCCGAAGACAATGTGGCCCCCATCATACCCCAACCTGAACCCTTTGGATTACCACGTCTGGCACACTGTGGAAGACAGGGCCTGCTCAACATACCACAGCAATGTTGAGGCTCTTAAGGTTGCAGACAAGAGGGAGTGGAACAACATGTCTGGGGACATGCTTGTGCATGTGTGCCGGAGGTTCCGCTCTCGGGTCGAGCGATGCATTGCTGCTGAAGGCTCAATTTTTGAGAAGTGATTGGTTGATATTGGAAGAGTGCATTTGATGCAAAAAACTTAAAATTTTTCTTTAAAGATATAAAAAATATGGCCTAATTCTATTTTGATTGAAAATCGGGCAGATTGAAAATCGGGCAGATTGAAAATCGGGCAGACTTATGTTATGTACTGTATATATAAAAGGACAGGCCCGTATGTACATGTGTGTGTTTGTGTGTCTGTCCCCGGCTGGTTTCTGCCATCTCGCGGCTGACGTTTAAATACTTTTGGAGGCAAGTGTATATGGTGAAAATGTGATCCGGCAGAACGGGTCCAGTCCGCTTGTTTTCTATATAAGACAAAGCTCGTAGCAACGACTTCGAGGGGAACTCTAGGAGGGACTTCAAGGTTGATCGTAGCAAGAGCGTGAGTGCAAGGGCAAGGCAAGGGTGAGGGGAGGTAGGGGGGAAGGAGATCATGAGTGCCTGCGTAGATAGCAAGGTTGAGGACGATCTGTTCGGAGGTGGGAGACGCGGACAGACAGACACCCATCCACTCATGTTCTTGCCATTCTTTCCACCCTGAGGAGCGGGTAGCGCTGAAGCACTAGTTGACATAATATGCTAACATTAAGTTAGGTATAAGTATAACCCAAGATCAGAACTCAAGAAGAATATCGAGTACAAGTGCCCAGCACAGCGTGCAAAGTAGCAACTTCCAACCCAATTCCATGAACTCCAACGCAAACAACACCCCCGAACCTAAAAGGCCCGATCAGGTTTAAATTGTCGGACCTTGGCAGCACTCGTGACCCAAGCCAAACAAACAAACGAGATACGCAGAGACGTGAAAAATAATTCAACATAAAAAAATTAGCATAATCGAGATTCACCTTCGTGAGAGTGAGAGAGAGAGAGAGAGAGAGTGAATTAGCGATTCACGCTGGTTCTGTTAAAAGCGTTGCAGGTGTATCTTTGCAAAAAATGAAGCTAAAATTTTTACTCCGGTAAGACCACCTACAAACCTAACGTTAAGTAAGCCCGATCACTTTAATCTGTGGCACAAAAGCGATAAGAAAGGGAGGAGGAAAGTGAAGGTCTCGGCGAAGACTCAGAACTGGCTTAACATTCTTTCTGCGACCGATAAATCGTCAGCAATCGTGACAAATACAATTTCAGAATCAGGAAAGTGCTTTCTTTGAAGGAGTGACTCTTCTCAATGAAAGTCAGTGAGCAAAAGTGTGTCTCATTGATTTTGTTGCTCTTTATCAGAAATGTGGCGGCAGCAGGGGGTGGTGGCAGTGGCACCCGAGGGTCGTCAAGCCCCAAGAGCTGTTACATCCAACACTTATCGGACTGTTTGGGGCTGTTGAATTACCCTTCATCAATGATGTAATCATTTCTTCTTTCAAGTTTAATTCTGGAACTGTCATTGCTTCTTCACTGTATGTGACATATTTAGGTAGACGACCTAAATTACATTACTTTTGCCTGCTTATACGAGCATGTTTGTCCTTATTGGAGCGTGCATCAAGCATACCTCTTTCTGTTGCCTTCTGGAATGACAAAAATACATAATTTCGCTTATCCCTTTCAAGATTGGTATAAATGGACTTCACTACTGTGACAAGATCATCCACACTCTTGGATGCAGTTTGGTGCTGCAATGACTGGATTGGGTTGAAAAAAAAAACCCACATGTCCAAGACATTGAAGTTCAGACTGTTGGATGGTTGATATATCAGAGAGGTGTCCCAACCATCTATGTTACTTTTCTCATGAAGGGCATCTGCAGCAGCAATTCCATGTGGTCGTGTATCGTCTTGCTGGACTTTAATTTGCATGGCGTTGCTTCCTCTTGGCCTCCTCTCGCACAGGTGCTTGAAAGCAGTTTCTCCATTATGAACTCTGGCTAAGTCATGCCATTCACATTCATTGGTTTGGTCTCCAGTGCTCCTCCGGGTCAATTTTGCTGTTCTTGTTGCACCAAAGGCCAGATGCCAAGCTAGCTATAAAAATAAGCATTGCGTTGAGGGTCCAGTTGTGGACGAGCAGAAACACCTTAAAGCATGACCTCGGTGATTTCTTTATTGGTCTGGACCCTCCTTTCAGGTGGCTCCTCGTCTGCTCGGAGGTAGAAATGTCATGGTAGAAGATGTTGAGAGGAAAAACTAAAAGCAAGTGGCTGCCCTTCACACTAGCTCCCAATCCGGGCAACCCAAAGTGTGATAAACAACAGATGCCATCAGGCTAGACGAAGGATCAGCAGCATAGCTCAGAGAAGATGGAGTGATCAGGGAATAGTAGCGGGATGTAGAAGGTAAGGAGAGCTTGGAGGGATTCGCTCCAAGGCGTGAACAAAGCGGGATGAATGCAACAGGATGTGCAACTATCTGAAAGAACAAAGTGGGATGCGCAATATCGATGGTCTCAAATATAACCAGATGGGCGTTTTACCTGAAGAGAGGTAAAGGGTACTTCTGATGCAACACGGGACATGCGTAGCCTGGTGATGGAGGCAGAGGCTTATCACACCAATGCGAGAGTATGAGAGTACAAGGTAAGAGAGTATGATGATGATGTGTCCTCATGATGTGTCCTCATCGATATCCAGGACTGCTACACACACCACCCGCATCTGAGAAGAGCCAAGACAAGGCATTAGAGTACACTTTTAATCAGTTGTAAATGAACGATAGGACATCATCTGCTAGACCTTGCTCCAGGTTTCCATCCTTTCCATTCCTTCCCTCTCATCATAGGAGCTTCTTTTAATGAAGGACCTTTTTTTCAACGTAAACAATCTCATACACTGCAAAAAATTACAGCTTTTGGATTGATCCACTAAAGTGAGGATGGAAATCTCTTCTGAACGTAGTCCTTCGTAAGTCAGAGAGTTTGAGATGTGCTTGATTTCTTCACCTTCTTTTAAAATTTGAATAAAGAGATGTAGCTGGAATATCAGCTGCGTGAGATGAGCACTGGCTCAGACGCGCATCATGCATTGCTTCAAGTTCCTCAGTGTGGTCTCCATGCTTCTGTCCAGGCCTTTTTCCCTTTTTGTCTTGAACATCAGTTAGACTTGTGCCATTTGTGAAGCTTTGATGAGCAATCTTCCAAATATTGGGATTTGTCTTCATGCATTTGTTGAACTTGATTGCAGCAGCAGAGTTTTCTCTTTTCTTAGATTTACGATTGATGGACTTGCATATCAGAAAATGCTGGACTACATTTTTCTCATCATCTGTGAGGTTTGGTTTTTATGCTGTTGGGAGCACATCCGAGTAAAATAACAAAAACGGGGTATTCTGAAGACAGCAGGTGCTCCCTTCAACCTGTTTCGCCTACATCCTGTATTTTCCCCACATCCTGTTGTTGTGAGGATTGTGTACAGCCTCAATTGTAAACAACTTCTCATCAGTCCAGAGGTGATAGCGTGTGACAGCACGACTCAGCCAGATGCAGCTGGGCTCTGGCCAATCTTTTGGATCTGGCTGCATCCGGGAGGAGCTGTCCCTTTCTTTTTTTGAGTAGCTTCAACCCTAGGTCGCTCTTGAGCACCCTGGAGATGGACACTGTGGTCATCAGCCATCTTCTAGATGCTTCTCCGTGTGTTACCTGACCTCTTCCATGAAAGGGTCTTAAAGGGAATGTTCTTGATCAGCATCGGGGTTTGGACTGTCTTCTCTCGTGGATTTCTTGAGCCTGAGAGAGCAGTGCCCCGTCATACTCTTGATGACCCTGAAGACCAAGACACTGCCGACAGTAGGCCTAAGCAAGCAAAAGACCTCTGCTGCTGACTTCTCCTTCCGGAGCTCTTCAACTGAATGGCCTAGGTCTCCTGGGAGCTTCGCTAGTTTCATCAGAAAAACTTCCATTGCTAGGTATATAAAGAAACATTCGTCTTGGTGTGGCCCTCCCCACCTCTCCCTCGTGATACAGTATCTCCATATCCAACACCGTAATCGTCATTAGCCTGGCTTTCATCGTGACCACTTTCTTCTGTTGTTTCTTCCAACTAAAATGCCTCCTTTTCCCTTTCAAATCAACCTCATCCTCCGCTCCAGTCCCAGGTATGAAGGAAGGGGCACAAATCCTGCACAAAAACATCTTCAAAAAAATCTGAAGTCCACTCTTACTGTAAAAGCATCTCCTCATACGTGTAGCTTTAAGTGCCGAGAAAAGCGGGCACGCAGAGAACTGGCCCCAGAGAACTGTGCCCGTGTGAACTCTGCCCTCGGAGAAGAGGCCCACAGGGACCTGGTTACGCTAGGTTAGGTATTTTTGAAACCCAGCACTCTGGGTCAGTTATTTTAAGGCTTCTTTGCTAAACTGGCCGAAATGCAACCCCGTTCTCATGGGACCGCTGTAAGTAGGCCATAACTCCTTCATTCAGCACAGCGCACACATCACCCGTTCGTCCCATCTCGCCCGGCGGAAATACTAGGCATTATCACTGAGAAGAGAAACCCTCTTGCCAGACGTCAGATACTCCCACACTGACCTGACCTTGCGTTCCAACAACAACACTGAGTCACGTACATGTACGCTATATACTCAGTTCAAAAAGTGGGTCAGAACATCTGCACTTTCTTTTTGCTTTCTTCGTGCAACGCACTGGGAGTTATCGCAGTGTCAACATTTCAGCCCCAACAAGATCCAAATACAGGCGAAAAATACCTTAGAAGCTTTTTGAATAGCAAGCCATCAATAGAAGTTGAGAAATCTACTCAACAAATCAACAACTGCTTTTTACGAATGGCCAAACAAAAGCAGCAATTCTTTGTTCGAGAAGCATTGGCAGTTGGCGCAGCTCTGACCGACGTCACTAGAGTTGGCAAAAACATAATTAGAAAAAGTTCATCGCAATAAGAGGGCAAAATGACAACTGAAACGAAACCAATATTGCCAGAAATTCAATAAGTGTGACAAATTTGTGCTCGTCTCATAGACATTTAGGCCCATTATTTTTGTCTCATAGCACTCAGAGTAGCTGATAGTTGTTCTTCTTCATTCATTCGATTTCAAAAAACGCAGGGAATCACGAATTTGTTTTCGGTGTTTGCAAGATTGAGTTGACGCCTTCTATCAGAAGCGATCTACTTACGGTACTAAGAAAATGTGCTCTGAACACTAACAGACGGTGTTGAACAAAGTTTCAGAGTTGCCACCATATTTGGAGCTCATAAGAAGCTCTTTGACCGGCTCCTTGCCGTCGTTCTCAACCTCGACATCAGTCTGTAGTCACTAGAGCTGACTGCTGTTCATGTTCAGACTGGGAAACGTTCGGTTGAGTAACGCTGCTCCCTTCAAGCACATTCGGTTCCCCAAGAAACCTTTTTTCCCTCCTAATATACATGTTTTCGGCAATGACATATTTGTGCACTTATTTTGAAGGATGCGTGAGCAACCAAAGAATCGTCGGCTTGCGCCAGAATAGAAAGTGACCAATTGCGCTCAAGATTCTGTTGGTCACCTCAGTGTAGTCGCACCTCTCTCGGCGCAAAAGCGGCCAGTTTAGTGCGCACCATCTTCATTTTGGTGCACACCACATTCGATCGCCATCTTTTCCATCCAATGAGGAAGAGAAAAAATTGATCTACGCTCAGAACTTCAGTTCCACAACCCTTTGCTGAAAATTTTCTTGCCGATCAATTGGAAATGAACCATATTGGAATAATTTCTACCTTGCAACAGAGGACTCTAGTACATTGACACAGCAGTTGGACTTTGAGATCTCTTACCTTAAGAAATTTTATGCTCAGTACATTTAAAACTCATATTTTGATTCTTGTAGTATTACTCTAGGTGAAACACTAAATATTAGGGTCTCCCTGTGAGGGTAAAGTTTTGACTCTGGACTAGGTTTTGGCAACAACTTTGTCAGGAAAACTTATGCTAACTTTTCATTAGCAGAAGAGCAAGACCATTGGAGTACTCAACAGGTGAGCTGATATGAATCGCTAGTTTAGATTATTTTTCAGTCAGTGAGTTCAATGAGACCTTTCGAGGCAGAATGGGCCTCACATGCGTCTTATTTAGCTTTCTATCGACGGTTACCAACCTCTCATTTTATGCCATTGGTTAATTTTAATGCCAAATCAGAGTGCAGCTGATTCTCCTCCTTCACGTCTTGCAACCTCGTCCATTTCCTTCAGGGATCGGTGAGACATGTCCCGACTTCTGCCCACACTGCTGCGATGTCCAGGTCTGACCTCTACTTCACAAAATGGTTCCATCGACCTTACTGCAGATGTCGTCAACACAATCGTGCTTCCATTCATAGAAAAACCTACCTCTTATAGGTACATAGATTTTTGAGCTAAATGCACTTTTCCAAGGGAAGCCAAATATGGCTCCAATCAGTAAAAAGTACTACTCACTACTCTCAAATCACTACTCTTCTACCAAAACCAAAAACATTAGGTCACCATTCCTGCACCAGGAGCAACAATACAAACTTCTTGGCAACTTTTTCAGCAAAAACTGGAAGCATGGAGAGGCATATACAGTGCTTGCCGTAGATAATGTCACTTGGTACAAATAGTTGTGCTATGCTTAGTGGGATAATTGTAAGGTTGCATTTAAAGTTGGAATGTGTGATGGAGAGTGTTGGACATGAGATCCTGCAATTTTGTCAAGTTTCAAGCACTCATTGTCATGCTAGAGCACTTTAAGCGAGATGAGTTGTGATGAGCACTGTGCTGGTTGCTGACGAAATTCGATGTTTTTGACCAGTAAATGAAAGTGAAAGTGGCTGAATTTTTCGGGGGGGGGGCTCCCTTCCCCCGGCCCTCCACTTTTGGGGGCCTATTTTGGCTTCAAAAGTGACATTTGGGCAGTGAAATCTGGCTTCTGCTAGAAGAGAGACAAAGGAAACATCCCATATGAGGTCAGGTAGAAAAACTCTGAGGTGTTCTTACCAAAGCCTATGTCTGACATGAAAGGGATATTTTAAATCATGCTTCTGCCCACAAAATCAGTCGGTCAATGGCAAAACTCGCTGCAAAAAAACATACCTCTTGTCACCCATCCCTTTCCTGGAGAAGTACCATGATGACAATGACTATTACTTCCGACCAGGCTTGGCACTGGCACTTTATGGTAGAGCAACCATTCAACTGTTTTAGGGGGAGAAAATGAAGTTCATTCCAAAGGTTGTCAACCCACCAAATTGCCCTCAGCGTTGCCTGATTGGAGACTTCTGGGGTGTCCTGAAGACCAGAGTCTATGACGGTGGTTGAGACCGCTGCTTTGGGTTCATTCCAAAGATTCCCTGAAGCACCAAAGCCGTGAAAGCTTAAGGAGATAGAGCCTGGCTTCCGCCAATCCTGTTTAGCTCAGCCAAAAAAACATTCATGAAGCAGCTGATTCAGGAGTGTCATCTGTTCACGGACGTAAATATGCATGGATGGCGGATGCCCCAGCTGAACTGTCATCAAAATCCCCAGCTGAGGTTTAGGAATATTGGTGCCCATGGAGCACTGAACTGTAGTGGAGACAGGGAAGCACTGTGCAATGGAAAGGGTAGTGCCATGGGAGAATAAGGTATGCCAGAATTTTTCATGGGAGCTACCTTGTAC
>JAAUXU010031060.1_pt1 | contig 14056 bp, 13 predicted proteins | sample 7278151 | NCBI WGS metagenome assembly JAAUXU01 (sample SAMN14350113, study PRJNA611818) | marine sediment metagenome | isolation source: surface marine sediment (1.8m) | place: French Polynesia: Moorea | collected 2018-08 | reverse complement strand
TCCAGAAGACATCCCGCCAACCCTCGCCTGAGGTCCCATGTGCGCAAGTTAGGCGTGTAAACGCTCCCTGACACTCACTCAGCAGCCCCAAGTGTCATGTTTCACTACACTGCTGTCCCCTTCATCTCTTGGAACTGCTCCCCCCTCTTTCTCTGCTACACTCACACACACACACACACGCACGCACGCATTCAGTGAGAGAGAGGAGAGATCAAAGAAAATTTTATTCGCCCGCAGGAAGACGAGGCAAAGAGTGATTTTGGACCTGCTTCACTCGACACCAAAGGGGTCATATCTGTGCTGGATTTTGAAACAAGCCTCTGTATTTTCTAGGCAACTTCTTAGAACATCATTGTGCTGTTAACTCTGTTTCATCTGAAAGTACAAGTTCATTCGTATTCCATGCCTTGAGCTCTGGTCATCCAAATGTCCGCAGACAGTTTGACAGAAAAATGTCGTCCGCAATTGCGAATTCAATCACTTTGGTGGAGGGAAAATTGGCTTTGAATCCAGGGAGAACTCGGGGGACAAAGCTTGACAGAAGAATACTGATCCTCCGACTGAAAAATCTTGCAGAATTCTGGAGCAACTTTTCCATTTTCCTATTCCCAACTTTTCCTCCTCCTGTTGATCGAGAGAGGAATTCCAATTTCATGCAAATTGTTGACGGCGACAACTTCGACAACTTTCAATGATAGAATCACGAGAAAAAAGCCTCTGGTTGCTGAGTAGAGAACTTTTTGCTGCCAAAGAGCGTTAAAAGCTGATGTTATGCGCATCCAATGGGGTAGAAAACTTGCTTTGACGACGATTTCACGATCTCTTTTCTCTGACACTCCAACGTAACGATGATGAAAGAAGGCATTCGAGTGTTTGGTTAGTTACGCTGAGAGAAGAGACTTGGAACGTGTTATGTCAACACGCACTAGAGATTTTTTTCCATGGACCCCGGCCAGGCAGCTGCTGGATGTTGTTTCCATGAAACCGCGCGAAAGTCATACAATGTAAACATGTGCTCGAGGGCCACAAAGGGGCGGTTCATTGAAATGTAAATGCCCACTTGGGGGCAGAGGAGGAGGACGACGAGGGCGACGAGGGCGACGAGGACGATGACGACGAGGGGGACGACGACAAGGACGTTGTGCGCGCCCTCCGGCTCGCAGGCAGGCAGGCAGGCAGGCTCGCTCGCTCGCTCGCTCGCTCTTCTGTCCTTGTTGTCATTGCACAACTCATTATTCAACCGTCACCGCAATTACACAAATTGAAGCCAAACATGCGAAGAAATGAGCGCTGAGAGAGCCCAAATCTCTTTGTCTCGGGTGTGTGCATGGGTGAGACCACCAAGGGCTTTGGGACGAGTAGAATTAATCATGCGAGAGTGAGAAGGAATGGAGAAAAAACGAACACAAATCGCACCAGTTCCATTGTCGGACCATCCCAAACTGCCAGTGCAAAAGGACCCCCTGCCCGTTATGATTGCGCCACCGACAGCATTTGTATTTTATTTCCCCGTCCGCTGATGATCAACACACGCGGACTCGCACACGCACGCACGCACGCACGCATGCAGGCACGCACGGACTCACGCACGCACGCACTCACGCACGCACTCACGCACTCACTAACGCACGCACGCACGCACGCACGCACACACCTATTGAGGCGAATCCGACCGGAAAAAGAGAGTCTCCCTTAATTGACGACTGACAATGAATCAGGAGTTTAGGAATTCGTCACACCGTAACAACTTCCATGAACTTTGCTTTGCTGCCGCCGTAGGTACGACTAACAAGACGGTTCCACGTCGTGCGGTACAGTAGGAACTCCATGTCGGAGGCCGGGCAGACGATCCCGTCCAATGGCTGCTGCGCCGCCGATCAGGCGCGAAAACGCAGCTCCTGGTGTATTCTGGCTCCGGCAATGGGAGAAAAGAGATGCAGTCGCGTGCGAAATCGCCGCCAGCCTCGTTAGGAGGGACCGTTTTTGCCAGAGATTTTCTCGCCTGAGGGAATAAAACTGTCGTTAAATAACTGTCGTGATGCATTAATAAAAAGTTGCGCTACTTAGGGAGCGTTTACACAGTTTCCGTCCGCCCGGCCGCCGCCCGCCCGGCCGCCGCCCGCCCGGCCGCCTGCCTGAAACCTGACCTGACTGTTCGTTATTAGCGGTGGTTTATCTGTGTACGACCGCAACCCCAGCCTGTCCGTCATCCAGGAGAGAGAAAAAAAAGTTGTGAATGGTCTGAATTTCATCATTATCTAGCCACTCAAGCTGTCAGCCCCATCTTATCTTCATCTGGCCTTGTGGCTGACAAAAGCAGCAGCAGCTAAAAGCAGTAGAGAAACCTTTACAAAATATTTTGACACCCCTCGCTTTTCGGGAAACGTGTCCAAAAATGGACTACTCGGCTCACACAGCTGCGACCGTTTATTGTTGTCACTTGGCTACAGTGTGAGGGTCGAGCCAGCCCTTCAGGCCCGGGTGGCGAGTTCGAGGCTGCTCACACGGTATCCACAGTAAGTGAGATCTCCAGCGGTTGATAAGCGGAGAGGTTAATCCTATTACCCGGCCAATTGGTGGAGTGCAGCCTCTTTGTCTCTACTCAGCACCACCGAGTCCTCCTCCTATCTGGAGGCAAAAATAGCAAACAGATGCAATTTTTTTCTGCCAGCCAGGATGTTTTCGCTGATTCCCCCCGCAGTGCAATTTTTGGAAAATGCGATTAGTGCAGAGGAGGACAATGAATACCTTTCAACTTCCTCTTTTGAATGAGCAATGGCAGTTTGTTCTGCCTGAACGAAATTCATGTGGAGCAAATTGAAACGCTTCCGGCCACACAACTGTGTACAAATGTTTTGTTTGACAGTCAACTTATTTATCGGCCAGATGCAGGCAGCGCCAGGAGTAGCACAGGTATTCGGGGAGGCGATGAAAGACACGCAAATTAAGTCATATTTCCCGGCTAAAGGAAACTCAAGAAGTTGTTTGCTCTCTCACACCGTTCTGACCTGACGGTGTGAAGAGGATTTTCCATATTTCTGGAGAAGAAAAGAGAGATCACTTTTTCTTTCAAATATTGACTGACAAATTAGCTGCAATAGCTCGAACAGAATTGTTGACCCTGCCGATAAAGGGACAGAAAGAGCGCGAGGGCGAGGAAGGCCTAGGACGCGCGCACAGGGGGTGGGCGCCACCAAAGGCCTGGCGCAAACATTGAAAAATTGCATCCCACAAGCGCCATTCTGGCCAAGGCCAATGCAAAGGCAGTGGCCCATTGACACCCCACCCACCCCCCGCCCCCTACAAGTCTAACTACCGTGATTTCACCTACGCTGTGTAGCGGAATGAAAGAAAGAGGATCCATAGGCAGCTGGAAGGGGGGGGGGGAATTTGCCGGCAAGAAAAATAATACCTCCTTTGTGCTCATCTTGCCGCCGAAGGACACAATTTAGAGGAAAAGTTGTTGACACAAATATCAGTTTCGCCAGGGCGGACACAATGTCCAGAAGGGAAAGTTTTTCAATTCGTCTTCATTAGGGTCATGGGCGGGCGTACCCGGGTGCCATTTGCTCCCGGAAAGCCGGGTTTGCACCCGCTTTCCCCCCCCACCCCCACCCCGGATTTGAACTATGAGCAACCTGGCACAGAGATGACTCCACACATGAGCTGACATGGTCATCCAGAAGTTGTACATGCTACGCTGCTACTTCCAATGGATCAGCTTTCTGTCATCTAAGTTTGCACCCAAATGAAGTAAAAAGGACTGAAGATTCATACTGGAGGTTTATTTTGAGCTGGAAACCTCGAGTGGAGTGGAGTTTTAGTCAAGTTGGAGGTCCAAGCTGACTTGAGTAGAACTCGAATGCACTCAGACATACAAGCTTGTGTGCACACATTTTACCGTGAACTTCGTACGATTCAATATGACTGGAGAATCCAAAACCCGCTCGGGTATCGGGGTTTTCTGTCCTGCCCCATTAAGCTCTAGTCTCCAACCCACTTGTGTGACCCAGAAAAAACTCACGATCCATGCATCAGTTGCTGAAGTCGTCCGTTGACTGCAGCGTAGAAGTGAGCGTACTCTAGTTTTGTAGTGGGAAATCAAGCGTATGCAGTACTTCTCTATCTAAATCGCCCTTAATGCGCAATTTTGTCCAAAAAAAAGTAAATAACTTAAGAGTACAAAGGCGTCAAGCTTTCCAACGGTGCAAAGAGGGTCTGCGTAGCTGCAGCATTAAGAAAGTTACGCTTTTTCATGCCAGGGGCTACCAAGGCCAGCGCTGCCTTAAATATGCCATTTTGCCAAAGTGAAGTAAATAACTTAAATAACTGCGGTCACAAGTTTGTGCAACCCTGCAAATAGCGTTTGCGGAACTGCAATATTAAGAAAGTTACACTCTTCACGTTTTTATATTTTAGTCATTTTTCTTGAAGTTTATCCGCACACATGTATAACACGAATAAAAAACTTGTCACACTCTTATACATGAAACACTACTCCTAACCCTCGATTTCTGCTAATTTGGCGGGGGACGCTCACTTCTGAACGGCAGGGTACTCGTCGCGGAAGAGGTGGGAGGAGGGGAAAGTTCTTGGTCCCTCCAACGGGCATTGGCGCCTCCTCACGCCGTCCAACTCTCGCCGCCACCCCCGCCGCTGCTGTCGGTGTGGCGGGAGTGGCGGCGGCGACCGCGATGCCCTCGGCGGCAGTGGCGGCCATCGACAAACTCCTTCCACGGCAACGTCACACTTACAGCGCCCAAACCGCGCCATTCGCAGTGCAAACTGCTGGCATCGATCTGCAGAAGAAGAGTGATGATGCCAGATCGGCCTAAAGTTGTGGGCAGAGATGAAGAACAACCTGATGGAGGATGCTGATGGAACCTCGAGGGCGGCATCGCGACTCCGCCTGTGTGTGAAAACCTGCCCAAAAGCCTCCGCCCAGGTTTTCTTCCCATTTGCCGACATCTGATTGTTGCTTCTCGACACAACAGCAACCGCGGTGAAGGAAAAGAAGATTTTTCCCCAATGGAGAGAACACGACTTGAATGCCCCCAAAAGTGGGAGCTGCTTTTTCTGTGCCCATTTTCTTCATTTTCTCCGAATGTCCATGTACAAGACATGGGCACTCGCCCAGTCGACGCACTGTACGCAGCATGCGAGAGTGGCGATTTGTGTCCAGTCTCGGGTGCATCTAGCAGTCCTGGGGCATGCAGCGTGAGTCGCAAAGAGTCGATCGTCTGATCGGCACGTCTGCGCACGCAGAAGGAAGTCAGAAGCGGGTCCTCTGGGTCCCAAGAGGCCACGGCTATGAAGGAGTAGAAGACGTCGGTGGAGAATGCACGGATGTTTTTGAACCACACGATAATAGTGTTTTCGGTGTGAGCGGCCTCCTTTTCTTTTTCACAGCGCCAAAGAATATCTCTTCCCCCCATCGAGGTAGCTGGCTAAAAGCTTGTAGGAGTGAATATCAACAGTTTGCAAAGAACTTTGGACATCTGAGTACAGTGGAAATCTTGGACGGAGCGATTGCTTTTTTGATCGGACTCCGACAAAGCCTCTCCCTTTCTTCCCACAGATTTCTTCGAAACAGATGTCGTGGGGCTTTTTGGCCAGGGTGGTGGAGATGAAGTTGCTACGACAGGAGGAGGAAAAAATACCCCTGGGGGCTTCTTGATCTCGTGGCATCTTCTCGCCAAGTGGACACAGCAGTCATGTCACGGACTCGCACACGCTCTGTGTGTCTGTGCCAGAGACCTCTGACACAGGACTTCCTCACTGTATGTACGGGAGGACTTGCACACAATTTGCCTGCAGGCTCCAAAAAATCGGCATATACGCATACGTTTTCTTTTCCGGCTGGCTGATTTTCGTCATTGTTGGTAGAGGCGTGGTGCAAAGCGAGAAGAGACCCTCCTACTCATCCACTGGAGGCGGCCAACTTCAAAAACGTGCGAAAATTGGCTCGAATTTCCGCGAAATATTTTTCTCAGAGAGTGGCAAAAGTCAACAGAATTCCTGCCGGAGAAAACAAGCCCGTGAGACCGCATGTGAGCAGTCGGGGCTGGTATCCGGTGAACAATGTTGGCATGCGCAATTATTGAAATCGGATCACCGCTTGCTGCTATGCTCATCCCAGGCTCAAGAAACCAGTGACTCTTGAGCCCGTCGAGGACCACGCACCTCTTAAAGAGGGCGCCACTGTACAGGAGCAGTCGGGAGCTGGGGAGGTGGTTGCGCTCCAATGCGTCAACGCTCTTAACTTGGCAATGTCTGACGCACGTCACAACATACTTTACAAGCATTGAGACTCCGAGGCCAAGTCTTTGAGGCACTGAACAGCTTGTGGCTTCTTGAACATCTCGGCACGTTGAGCAAGCTACAGCGACCGCACTTCACCACGCGCAATATGTGCCTGTGCCGAGCGAGGTCTTTGTATCGTGCGCTACTTCTGATGATGACGTTTGATACGAGAGCGTCTCTGCAGTACGTATAAAGTGATGCACCGTTGTTGTCCTACGCTAAAAAATGCGCCGATATCGACAAACATCAGCGCATTACAAGAGTTCAATGTACTGGAGTACAGGTTCAGGCCATTCAGCCCATAATTTGAAGGAAATGTGAGGGTTTTTTTATTTTGGGAGTCTCAATCCTGATGTGGCAGCCTAATTGTTCGTCGTCGTCTGTCTTTGGGACTGGGTAGTTCACGGGGCGACTTCAGGCTCTATCAGGTCCACGTGTGACAACTTCCCTTGCACAAGTCCTCGACTTTGACTAAGTTCTCACTCGCAACAACTCGACTACGAAGATGAACGACTCTACCGTGCCTAAGACTCTCCTAGGCAGACCCGCGTGCCCAACCCAAAAGGCACGACCCTTTCAGGAACGTGTCCCTGAAGACCAGTCTTGCCATCGTGGAGTAGAGTTGCCACATGAGCACGACATGTGATGACTGACCGAACTTGTGATCATGAGTTCTTGCGCATTTAGTATACTTTCATGCTAAGAAATCTCTCTGGCCTGGGTGATTCCGTGTCACCCCAGTGCTCGGGTTCGGTCATGACTCCGTGTAGGTTGCACCAGGTGAGGACCCCTGTTAAAGGTGCAAAAGCCACTAGTTCTCAGAAACATAAAAGTTCCTCATTTATTTCTCCATTTCGTCGTCGCACAGATGCGCAGACTTGACGTCCTCCAAAATCTGGCGTGGCGTGCTAATCAAATGTATGGGACTTTATGTAGTCTGTGTGTCTGTCTGTCTTTCTGTGTGTCTGTCTGTCTGACTGCATCAGCCAGGTCAAACTGTCGCTTCCTGGTACTTTTGACTTGGTTGCTGCCATCTATAGTGTGTGAGAGTCTGTCTGTCTGTCAGGCTATGGGGACTACATAGGCACAGACTGAACAGGCAGTGACTTTATAGTTGGGGACTTCATTGGAACTACCAGCGAAGCGGGTCGGATCTGCTAATATTCTTTAAAATAATTGGCTTAGTAAGTAAATTACGACCAGTAATGGAATGAACAAGGCAATTGCAACGTGAATGAGTCCCATGGGAGTCTCTTGGAACAGGTTCAACTTGTGAAAGAACTTTCCAACGACAACGTTAGCCGCAAACATGGCGTCGATGGCGTTGGGCAAGTTCATCAGGGGCGCGTCTGGATACAAGCCCAAGACGGCTGCGTTCTTGTCATGCCTCAGGGCACACTCGAATGCGTCTCCGACCTCAGACACCTGCAGGTACATGAAAACATTGGCGAGGTGTTCAGGTTTAGCACTGTTTACACGGGCTAACCTCTAGGATCCTGGTCATGGTCTTCCTCTCTATCTTGGAGAAGTCCTCGTGCGGCAGCCGCGTACGCACAAACCAAGGGCACAAAGCATATACCTTGATGTCGTGGCCCTTGAAGGGATTGTTTAGACAAGGAGAGATTAAACGTCACCAATCAAAGTGAATTGTGACTTGAGTTGGTCTACTGTGATTGTTTACCACAGTAAAACCCGGGTATAGTGACCATTTCACTTTGACCAAATTGTGTCACTATATCCGTTTTTCATTGTACCTTGATCACCGATGTTGTCATGCTCCTCGTGAGGCCCACGATTCCGAACTTTGCCGCGTGGTAGGCGGTGTGCCCGAAGTCGTCCAGTCCGACCATGACACCGGCCAAGGAAGCCACGTTGATGATGCGACCGCCCTGGCCACCCTGAGAGAGCAGAGCAGCCTTGCTGAATCAATGGGGATACAGCACGACGGAAAAGTGAATGTACATTTTTCCGGCTCATCTTTTCGAAAGCCAGGTAGAGTCCCTCGGCCGCTCCCATTAACATGACGTCGATCGCCGTTCTCGAGCCAGAGACTTTGGAATTCACACCCGCGTTGTTCACGAGCAGAGAAATCTGCCCTAGCGACTCCTCCGTCTTCTGCCAGAGGGATCGCCAGTCACTAGGATCCGTCACGTCACATCTGTAATGATTGGTGTCACGACATTCCGACGCAATCCTCACCGACACAATCCTTTACCGACACGTTAGATTGGGACACAGAACCCTTACCGACACATTCAAAAGTGATGGCAAATGTAGAGTCGGATCTTACAGTCCAGATCATCCTCAGTGGCGAATCTTGCTGTCCAGATCTCGCTTGCTACAATATAGCCCAATGTCTGGGCAATTTCTGGCAATTTCTGGGGTAAGGATTGTATCGGTAAGGGGTGTGTCGTTAAACCGGGATGAGGGCCTCAAAAGTCTTCAAGGGGTATGAGAACTAAAAAGGCTCCTTCATCGAGAACTTTTCATATTCCGTTTATATATCCATTAGCACCCATCATCAGTGTCCCACTTTGGCGGGTTCCACTGCAATGGTTCGTGCTAGCACTGTTTGGGGACACCAGTACAAATATGCAATACATAAATTTGTGTACCGTTAACTACGATTTGTGCTTTCATTACCGAAGGAACAGGACTTTGTCTTTTCCATGCTTTTCTGCCAACTCCTGCTCCGTCCGCCTTCCCTCGTCTTCGTCCAGGTCTGACACAACGACCTATTTGGAAAAGCTTCATAATTTAAGGTGTGTTATGCACACCTTGCGCGAGCAAAAGCTACAAATACTTCTTATTTTTTGCTCTCGTTTACACACCTATCGGTATTTTTATGATAAAACCAAATCCAGTCCAAGGTAATCTCTTACTTTTGGACAAAAATGATTTCACCTCTCGATTTGAGCTCGGAGGACTCCGTAAGGACATAGGACACCTAATCATCGGTCTCCTTCGGATTCTACTAAAGACTCTGACGTAGAAAGCCAGGTACAGAGATCATTTGGTCGTCTTTGAAGATGGTTTACGACACTGACGAGTGCGATAAAAGCAGCACCCGAATGCGGACTTCTTAAAGGTCTCATTGCTCAGCGCTTGGCCTAGATGTCCACGGAGCACGCTGTAAGGAACTACAGCAAATTCTGCGGACGCCTGCACGTTGCAACCATGGCTGCAGTAGACTGACTCGCATTTGGGCTCGCGCACTCCTCAATACAATGTACTTTTTCCAAGTCGACGTTGCCAGAACTCACCTTTGCTCCCTTCCGCAGCAACCTCTCGACAATCTCCTTCCCCAACCCCCTGGCGGATCCCGTCACCACGGCTACCCTGTCCTTCACGTCAAACATGTCGAGGAAGTATTAAATGTTGACTGTCTGCAATGAGGAGTTCACTTAGTATCTCATAGGTTAACGCTGGGCGCAGCAGTTGATGCGTAATGCTCATTTGTTGCTGAAGTCCAAAGTCTCTAGTCCGCACAGGCACAGTTCACAGTATACGTCCTTGCCGCTTGGGTAAGATGAGCCTGTGGAGCACTAGGTCGATATGAGCACTAGTACTGCTTATATAGATATCAGAGGGCTTAAAGCGTACTGAGTTGAAAAGAGCGCCGTGCCGGATAATGTTTATTTTTCATGTTTTCGACCAATTTTCCTTAGTAGAAAGAGCTGGAACTTTCTGGCGGTGTCGCCACATACCCTCCAGTGCCTCATGCCAGAGATGACATCCTCCACACCATCCCCAGACACGCTACGTGCCAAAAACACCTTGTTCGTGCACAAGAACGCTATCGCAGTCAAATGATGGGCACAGACAGCAACAGAAGCAGCAGCGTCAACATCAGGGGCAGGCGATACAGGTGGACAGAGCGCGCTCCTTTCAGGCCCGTCATTGATGAATCTCGGAACCTCACGACCGCGCCGATGACACGGTGTTTGTTAGACCCGGAGTGCCTGAATGACGTGCGGGTGCCCCTCAGAAAGTTTTCAGAATGTTTCAGCGATTTCATCTGGTGGGTGAAGCTGGGTTAGCATGAGACTAGGGCATTGTCCAACTCCAGCCCGCCACTGGGCGTCAGGGGACAGGAGGCACGTATTGGACGAGGACAAATAAATTGTATAAAGTGACTGCACGTGCCAACTGCGGGCTACGGGTAAGAAGACCGCGTCCCGACTTTTCGTCTCAAGACAAAGACAAAGCTCACTGTCCGACCTCCAACGGGAGAGACAGAGACAGTTGTCGGCTGCGCAGTCCACTGCCCATGCCAGACAGACGGAACAACCGAGGAGATCAATCCACCACAGGCAACCTCATGACGTGAGTAGTGAACAACGCTTTATCTTATCTTTTTTGTCTCTTGCCTCGTACAGCGTCGTCGTGGAAGCTGCTTTCCTGCGTTGGTCGAAGCTGTGCTCAAATTTGGTCCAAGTGTCATCATGGACCTGTTCAGAGTTGGCGATCACGTGCTCGTCCAGTTGAAGTCAGGCGCTCTGGCATCGAAACTGACTGTGGCGCGCAGTTTTTTGTCCCTAACTAGCAAAAGTTCTGAAGGAAGTACAGTGTTTGAACCGGTGATCGACTTAGAGAGTTTGGCTACAGATTGGTGGGAGAGTTCTTGGCCGTATTCACTCGCAGCGACCCCATCTTCACCGTCAGAGATGAGGGTCTCGAACCTGATCCAATGCGAGATACCGACGTGACGGATTCAAGCTCTTCCATAGTAATGTCAGTCTTCAATAATAAATATTTTAGCTATGCTAGAGATTCGGTTGTTGAATGTGACTCCCAGATCTCTGATGCTGGCGAGCTTAAGGAGGGAGGCGAGGTCGTAGAAGAGAAGTTCGTATTCTGGTCCGAAAAGGTATATGAAGTCTTTTCACAGGTTAATAATCAGTGACTCCAGTCAAGGATCGCGTCTTACCCGATTCACCGACTTGTCGCCTCAATGTGGTTCGTCTCGAGAGGTTCTGTCTCAGTGCAGTGCATCTCATCTTTTTGTGTGTCAGAACAGTTCATCTGATACATACTTGTCTCACACCATGTTTCATATCATTGATGCTTAATTTGCCAGTGTGGAGTCTCTATCATCAGAGAGAGATTCTTTCTTGCCACATTTGCCGGCGAACAAGGTCAGGTGGCAGCAAGTGAGGCTATCAAAGCCATAGACCACGAGACGAAACTAGCTGAGATCAATGAGGAGTTGAGATGAAAGTATGCAAGGCTAGGTTGAGACGAAAAGTCGGGACACGCCTGAACTGAACATAACCAAGCAAAGTGTGAACGCAGGCGCGGAGAGTCCTTGACGAATAAAACAGATGAAGTGATCTGGTACGTTCTTCGTCAGATCATTGGCAAGTCCATTCATTCACTGCTGCATGACATCCGGCTCCTTACTGAAGTCATCCCGGATCAGGTGTTCCTTCTCCTGCTGACCTTGCATCAGCATGCTCTCCAGGTCAGCCTTCTCGCGAGTAGCCTTGGCCAGCATTTCTTGCTCCTGCTGAGTTATGCGATCCTTGAAGCAGTTTTCGAGACTTTCTTGCTCTTGCCCCATGCGTTTCATCTCGTTCTCTTCTCGCTCGAGTTGCTCTTCCTCTCTGAGAGGGGTCTCAGCATTGGGAACCCAGGACGATTAAGAGAATCCAGAACTAGGCGAATTCATGACCCTATCCTCAATTCCAGGACTTGAACAATTTGACGATGAAAACGTCTACAATGCTCTGGGTCCTCCATTGGCTCGAGATCCACGGGCTCGATGCCGTCACCACGTGGGCGCCGATCATTTCTTTCACTTCCTCCATCCCGTTGACTTCCCGTCCCGTGAGACTTTGCTGCGACTGAAAAGCTTTTCAATTCTTTTCTCCTGAAGTTCACATTATTTGCACAGCGGAGTATGGATTAGTGATGCATCGAGCCCAACTCGTATGCTCGACACCCGGCGAGGTATTTCTCCAAACCCAACTTGGTCCTTCTGTCCATATAAAAATGGTCGTGCACCTTCCCAGACCGGTCGGCGACACGTTCCACCAGATGGTTCTCGACGTCTTCGTCCCCCCCGATTGTCTTCCTTTTTAACTGGACTCGAAGGTTAGCACTGCGCCAAGCAGTTGTCAATTATATGTATGGAGCAAGAGATGTTGTGCTGGTTGCTGGGTAGGCAGATAAATTCAAGTTCAATATTTCATCCCTCCAAAATCCTCACACCCAATGAAGAATCTATGAAACATTGAGAGAACAAAAAAAACAAAAAGAAACATTTAAAAATCAAAAAACCTTTGCACCTGGAGATGTACTGTAGATGTCTCTGCACAAGAAGCTTTTTCACCCAAAGACACAGATGTGAACTGAACTACACTTTTTGAAGCGGGGGATGAGTAATGGCCCCAAAGAACTAGTTCCCTATAGTTCTCAATGCCATTGCCACTAAATCTAGGCCAGTGGGACTAAGTCGAGGCCAGGTCTGTGATCAAATTCAGGTCTTGTTTGACTCGAACCTGGCCGTACGTGCTTGTTTTAGCGAGTCGACTCCACTTGCTGTACAACACTAATGTCTTGAGTTGAACTTAAAGCTTTCACTAACGCTGAAATGTGCATCACACCATGGCTCAATTTGACATCATTAGTTTCTTTGTGTTGTACGAGCTATTCATTCGACCGAAGTCAGTCTTCGTGCCAAATTTTACAGTGCTTCATTTGAATGGGTGCTCTAGGATTATGTACATGTGCAGTGTTCGGATGTCAGTTCACGGTCTATGTATGTCGACTTCAAGTATTTCCACAGGTACTTGGCCATTGTACAAATTTTCAATCTCATGCACTTTAATAATTATCCAGTTGCAAGAATGAATGTGTTGGGCTCTGACAATTGACAGCCCGTCTGCAAACTGTGAGATAAGTGAACAAGTGACAAAGCCATGATAAATGCTATATGTAGGTAAATGTACGCATACTATAAAATGCTTACAGCTCATTGTTCTTAAGATCAGTGAGGCTCTTTAACTTGCCATCCAGAGTCCTCGCCTTCCTCTTGTCCTCAAGATTGTCCAGAGTGTTGCGAAGCTCAGGACTAATTATGACCACAGGCAGCTGAAAATGTAATAATTGGATTGATTGCCACTTAAGTTTTGTATTTGCACCAGGGGCACCTCCAGGCCAGAATTCCTGGGGGATTTCTCAGCGGCAGCAACTTTAGGAGGAACTGGAGCCCTGTTCTTCTTCCTCTGCCTGGCAGTGTCGACTCTTTGCTCCAAGTTGCCTACGTCCACAGCACATTCTCTCACTTGAGAGGCTGGGGGTTCCAAGCGAGACTCCTCAAATGATGGTGGAACACGTGAGGGAGTTCTGTGGACATAGAAGGCACAACTCTACCACTGCTGAAGTTGATAGAACTTTATAATCACTTTGGCTGAGGGTCTGCATTTCCTGGTAGTTCCCAGACCAGTCGAGGGATGTCCAGGTCCTTGCTTGTGCTGGCGGCCATTGGCTGTGATTGTAAGAAGCTACGATTCCCATTACTCTGCTTGCCTGTATTCGGTTGTACAAACGGGAAGAACGAGGTAGAGGTCTGGTTAGTCTTGTATGACTCTACAAGGGAAACATTTGAGCTCAGCAGATCCCCAAATGACAAATTGTACTTATACCTTGTGAATGAGCACACCCACAGTTGATGATCAGTTCCTCCCTCATTCTGGTGGTGTCATCTCCAGCCAACTGCTCATCACCGTCGTACTTCAACACCTTGCAG
>JAAUXU010044778.1_pt1 | contig 14057 bp, 11 predicted proteins | sample 7278151 | NCBI WGS metagenome assembly JAAUXU01 (sample SAMN14350113, study PRJNA611818) | marine sediment metagenome | isolation source: surface marine sediment (1.8m) | place: French Polynesia: Moorea | collected 2018-08 | reverse complement strand
TTTGTTTTTTCTTTTTTTTTGTTTGTGGTGTTTGTGGGGTTTGTGTGCGTGTCCGGGGGGGGGGGCGGGCCCCCCCCCCGTTTCGCTGGTTCCAAATGTAGTCGGCCGAGACGTGACCCCATCAAACAGCAATATCTGTTCAAAGCAAAGCGCAAATGCCAAACGGAACGAGGGAGAAGGAGAAACAGAAACTCTCTTTGGAATGTCCCACCCTATGCATGTTGCTTTTTCTCCCAAATTTATTTATTGTATTTTTTTGCATAAGTTTGCCCAAATGATATGGAAACTAATGTAGCGGAAACGCTTATATGAAAATCAACACATGCACGAGGAGGTCCTCCTCTTGTTCTGTGCCTTCCCTCCTCCCGCTCCTTCCTCCTCCTCCTCTTCTTTCTCGTCCAGAATGATGCTGTCCTGGTCCCCTCCTCCCCCTCCCCCTCCTTCCTCCGTCGAATGCAAGGCCTCCTCCCGTTCGCATATCTGCATGCATAACACGTGAAAGAAAGAAAAGAGAATTCCATTTTTCGGACGCCTCCCGTGCTGTCCCACACTTGTGTGAACGCACGAAGCGTAAAGTAAATTCGAATTGCTTGCTCTGCCGCCATGCTCGTTTGGTTTTTCGGGAAAGAATGTGATGTCCTATCCCGATAAAAAGGGGGAGAAAAAGAGTTACGGTGCAAAAGCTCAAGTGTCCAATTATCCCATGCAGTAAGTCCAACAATCTGACAAGAAGAGAAGGAGAAGGAAACCCATGCCAAAAACAAAAGCAATTTTCGCTCAAAGCATATGGATAAATACTTTTTTAGCGAACGGTTTGTCCGAATCTCTTACCTGGGTGAGTAGCATTGTGACTGCCTCCTCCACGTTAGTGCCCTCCTTGGCAGAGGTACGAATCCAACCTGCACAGTTCAAAGAAACAGAAGCATCATTGATCGATTTGATGGCCCAAATCTCGTCCGCCTCTTTTGTGGGAGACAGAGGAAGAACAATGCCGGGCTTAATTGCACGGCACTTTGGGCCCTTCCTTCCTTCCTATCCTTATTACCGTCGAATCCGTGCTGCTGGCATATCTTTGTGTGCGCCCTGTGTTGCTGCCGTAGGGCGGAGGCGGCGACGCCCTCCTTAAGTTCCTCCTCCCCTTGTTGGTCCACCACCAGGTCACACTAAGGACGCGAAGACAGCAACATAATTTGCGGGTGGGACGGTGATCGAGGGAAGGGACGGAAGACGGTAGCAAATAGGGAAGGAGGAACATATCTGGTTACGGTACTCATTCAGCCACCACCTTGTTTGCCAGCAGGATGCAGGGGAGGGTGCGGCCGTCGGAGGAGAACACTTTGTTGTCCAGCTCCTCCTTCCACCTAGGACAAATGATTTTCAAAAACATGTGCATTTCCCACACGACTTGTTTAATCGACCTCGCCACTGCTTCCAGCGTCTCCGGCCTTGTCAGATCGCTGACTATGAATGCCCCAGAGGCGTCCTTGTAGAAAGAGCGGGAGAGCAGGCTGAAGCGGTCCTGGCCTGGGGGGGGAAAGAAAGGAAATACTTAGGTGAATTGAGGGGTTGCAAAAATAGTGTTACTCACCTGCAATGTCCCACAGCTGAAGTCTTAGAGTAATATCCTGATCCCAGTGGACAACCTTGGCCAGGAAGTCTGCGCCGATGGTGGCCCTGTATGCTGGAACGAAAGTGTTCTTGACGTATCTCCTGATGAGGGATGTCTTCCCCGCGGAAGAGCTGCCGATGAAGAGGATCTTGCAAAGCTTGGTACGGGAAGTGGGGATGGAAGAGTACAAGAGGTCAGCGCCGTCCTAAATTGGAGGAAAGAGAAATTGCGCAATGTAAACTTTTTTGGGGAGGGGGAAATTCGGGAAATAATATTTAAAAAATGAAGCAGCAGCAGCGTGTATCGATCCCATCCGCCAAATCTTCCTCCTCCACCTCCACTTCACGGACAATTTTCTTTCGTACCTGGTTGCTCTGCGCGAATCTTATTCTCTTCATCCTCTTGTTTGCCCCCATGGCCGTGGTCCTCCTGTTGCTCCTCCTCCTCCTCCTCCTGTCTGCCTCCCTCTCCTCCGCCTCCCTCCTCTTCTCCCTCCCGGTCTTCCCAGCGCTCGCAGTGATAACCCTGCGCTTCAGGCGGCGGTCGTTGTCTTCGTTGTACACCTCCTCGTTCTCCACCTCGACAGAGTGAAGGGTCTCATTGCTCGGTGATTTCTGCTCCTCCTCCTCCTCCTCCGAGAGTGCGTCGAAGTCAACCTCGATAAGTCGTTGGTCCATCTCACCACCCAGAGAAACACTACTGGTGGTGGTGGTACTCTGGCTGCAGGTGCTCCTGTCGCAGACGAAGTCCTCGACGATGTTGTCGTGGCTGCCGCTGCTCCGGGCGACGGCGAACGGAGACGGTGCTCCATCCTCTTCTTCGTCATTTGCTTCCTCGATTATGTCAGCAGGGAGCTCCTCCTCCTCCTCCTCCTCCTCCTCCTCCTCCTTCTCGGGAGTGCAGCTATCCCGTTGTTTCTCTTCCTCCTCCTCCACGATGGTGGTGTGGACCACTGTGTCGACGGAGGCGTTGTCCTCGAAAAACACGACAGCGCTATTCCCTTCGTCCTGACTGGAGACCGCTTCCGCTTCTTCTTCTTGTTCCACATCACGAGGAACCTCTTCTCCTGAGGCCACCTCCTGAGGGAAATCCTCCTGTTTTTCCTTTTCCTGAGTAGAAGTGGGAAGTGCCCTGAGACTGAGCGTGGCTCCCGTCCCGTCTGCGGACGAGGCGACGTCTATGGCGCTCTGGGCCAGGAGTCGAGGGGAGGAGCTGATGTTGACGCAGTCGTCCGCGAAGGAGATGGTCAACACGTCGCAGGAAAGGTCGTCCAGGGAAACGGAAAACTTTAGCAGCTTGGACGAAGACCTCCTGCCGGAGGCTGTTGCTTGGGAGGGAGCTGTCGGGTCAACCTCCACCTTCAGATCTGGCATCAGGTCGTCTTTCTCCTGATCCTCCTCGTCAGTATTTTCTTCCAGGTCAGTAGTTTCCTGTTCATCTCCCTTGCTCTCTGGTTCTGTGCCCTGCAGAGTTGCAGTGGTCTGGCGGACATTTTCTTGCCCTTTAAGGACAGTCCATTCGTTGGACTCCCCTTCTTCAACTTCGTTGCCAACTCCTTCTTCGACTTCGCCTCCTTCGTCTTCGTATGTTTCTTCAGGTTTGTCGCCGTCGCAAGGAACCGGAGAAACAGCATCAGCAGCAAAACTTTGAAGAGTGTGGACGTTGTTGTTGCTTCCGCCATTGCTACTCCTTTGAAGATTAAGGTGGGAGGCTGTGGCTGTTGCCGTCTGTTCCAGGATCTTTGTCTCGAAGTTCTCCACTTTCTCTAGCACGCTGCCCTTGGCCGATGGAGTGGCGACAAATTCATCCAGGCCCATGTTCTCGACAAACTCAAAGTGGAGCGGAGAAGTCCCCTCCTCCCGGAAGGAGGAGGACTGTTGTTGCTGCTGGGATGGTAAATCAAATTCGTTTTCAGTTTGAGTTTCCGTCTCCCTGGTGGTCATGGTGCCCCTCTCCTGGGTCGAAGGTGTCTCCGTCGGTGGCTGGGGAGAATTCGGGACAGGAGGGGGAGGGCATTCAGTTCCTTCATTTTCCTTGTCTTTTTCTTCCGGCTCGGATGTAGGAGGATCCTTGCAGAGGCTACAGACAATCTCTGGGATGGCAATGTTGGAGTCATCTTCTCTTGGTTTCTCCTCCTCCACGTCCGCCCCTACAGGCTCAGCTTTTCCTGACAGAGCTTCATCAAGACGTGGTACAGCTTCTGGTGTAGCCGCATTTACATCGATTTCGCTTGATACTTCCTCAGTTTCTGGACCTGATTCATATTTCTCTGCCTCTGATTCCTTTTCCGTGTTTTGGTTGGTCTCAAGAACTTCATCGCCGTTTTTTCCTTCTTGTCGAAGATTAGATGCGTCACTTCGTGCCTCAAGCTCCTCCAATTCCTCTCCATTGGCAGAGTGCTGGAAATTTTTTTCTTGTTCGTCTGGTTGTCCGTCGACTGAGTTATAATCTTTAGTAATACCCTTGTCCTCCTCAGTAGAAAGGATGTTTTCCCCGTCAGCATCAGATGTTACTCCCCCTTCGACATAAATATTCGTTTCCTCCGATGGGACCTTGATGGATTCCATTTTGCCGTCAGCCTTAGCAACTTTTTGTTCATACTCTCCCTCAACATCCTCCTCTTTTTCATCATCAATAATTTTTCCCTTGCCTTCAACATTGTCTCCATGATCCTTTTCGAGGACCTCTTCTTCCTCCTCCTCCTCCACCTTCGGGAGTGATTCGGCGGATGGGACTGAAGTCTGCTGCTGCTGTTGCTGTTTAGCGGTGGTATGGTGTTGACGGCGACTTACCTGCCCTCCCCCTATTTTGGCTGCCTCTTCGAACATGGACCTGGCTGCTTCGAAAGCCTTTCGCTGTTCCCTCACCGGAAGCAGGTGGTCCTCACTCACGCCTTCCTCCTCCTCATCTTTTGACACTTCGGGCGCCTTGGCTCCTTCGCTCTTCAGCAGGAGTGCCTTCGAAGGGGAAATAAGGATTTCCTCTACCAGCGTGCATTTCTCCGCTTCCTTTTCTGCTTCTTTGTTTACTTCGTCTACCATCTCTTCGCTCTCGTCAACAGATTTTTTCTTCTCCTTCATCATGTCCATCATCTTTGCCATGGCTGCCTTCATTTCAGCGATGCTTCTGAGCGCCTCCTCCATTTCCCTCCTCTCCTCCTCCTCTTTCCTCGCCTGGTGCTTCTCCTTCAAATCCTCCGTAGCTTCCGTCGCCGACGCCGACATGTCCAGGGCCTCCCTCTGCGCAGACAGCGACGGCGTCGGGGGCAGAAGTAGCGAGGACAGCTTCTGCTGCTGCTCCGGCGACGAGGAAGCCAGCTCCGGGCAGCTCATGTACTTGTCCAGCGGGGATGTCGATATGCTCTGCTGTTGCTGTACGGCCGCGGCCGCCCTCCTGTTCAGCTCTGCCACCCCTACCTTCTGTATCGTCGAGGCCGTCATAGTCTGAATGAGCTCCAGGATCTTGTTCAGAGTGTCTTTGTGCTGGTCATCCGCTGCAGATTCGTCCGTCTTTTTCTGAAGCTCTGGAGCTTCTGGACCTGGAAAGGCTTTGTCTTGTCCGACGGGTGACTCGATAGTTTCATCGGCAGCCTCTTCGATGCGAAACAGGCTGGCTGCTTCTTGCATTCGGTGTACCTCTTGGTTTTTATTCTGATTAGGTGCTTCCTTTTCTTCTTCCACTCTGTTTAATGCTGTCTCACCAGGGGAAGAGTAATTTCCGTCAATGGTACTTTCTGCCTCCTCTTGAATCTGCATGTTCAACAGAGCAGCCTCCACTCCCAACTCTAAAGTATCTTCCAGGATTTCTTTGGCTTTAGAATCTTCGTCCGACCTGATTGTGTCTGCTCTTGAGTAATATCCCTCGGAGGGCTCCAAAGGCAGGTCGACGGCGGCGTGTCCGACCACCAGGACATCTTGCGGAACTTCGTCAACCTTCAGCACCTTTTCGGCTGTTGGCAAATCAATTAATTTTTCCACCGAACAGACCTCATGATCTTTCTTACCTAACTGGGTAGCTTCGATTGACTCTTCAGTCGCTTTCTTATCTAAAGGCTCTCCATCTTCGTGTTCTTGTTGTGGCACCTGCTCAGTTTCTTTGATTTCCTCTTCGGATGTAGATTCGTCCTTGGCACCCGCAGTGTCTCCATCCAGCTCGTCCGAGGCGAGGATTGTTTTGGGTTTGGTGACGACGTCCGTCGTTTCTTTGTCTTTTCCTTCCTCGGCTGAGATTGTAGTCTTGCTTAAAGATTCCGTTTCCCCTTCCTCTTTGTCATTTTGATCTTTGTCTTCAGGTGGAGGGCCGGCCGATTTTTCTTGGTCAAACGTTTTTTGTGATACTTCAGCCTCGTTACCCCGAGCCTCTTCAGGTTTGTTGTCGAAAGACTCCTGATTCTCGTCGCCAGCCTGGGTGGTTTCCGACCTCGTTCCAGATTGTCCGCCTCCTGTTTTCTCCTCTTCAGAATCTTTCGTCGCTCCCTCCGTCAGTTCGCTTTCGTTAACATTCCGATCTGAAATGGCACTTGCATCAAAAGCTCCCCTGGATGAGTCTTCTGTCTGATTCATAGGTTTGTCGCCCTGTTCAATAGTATTTTCTGCTTCTCCTTGCTCTTCTTTTTTGCCAGTGAGTACATCCTCCTCATCCTCATATCGGTCCAAGACATCATTGCCCTTCTCTGGTACGATTTCTTCAGAAACGGTGTTGGTAATTCCCTTAGAGAAATCCCCATCATGTGAATCAACCTCCCCATCCTCACCTGACACATGTTCTTCTTCACTGCTGCTTTGCTCCCCTTCCCCTACTCCTTCCTCCTCCTCGTCAAATTCGTCCTCCTCGACCTCCTCCCCCTCTTCCATGCCTTCTTCATCCTCTTTATCCTCATCGTTTTGTGCAATTTCTACCTCGTCTTCTTCTTCTTCTTCCGCTTCTTCAGCCTCATCTGTATCTTCCTCCATTGTCTCCACCTCCTCCGCCTCCTTTACCAGCCCGTCCTCCTCCTCGACAGGTTCAACGGAGTTTGTTTCATCCATCATGTCAAGAAGCTCTTCTTGAACCTCCACTTCATCTGTCGGTTCGTCTCCCTCAATTTCGTCTTCCTCAACTTCTTCCTGCTTCTCCAGCTCATTCTCGCCGTCTGGCTCAATTTCATCAATTTCCTCTTCCTCATTTGATTCTAAAACGTTTTCATCATCGCCTCCAACATCTTCAGTTTGTATATCGACGTCACCTTCCTCTTGTTTCGCCGGTGCCGTATTTTCATCTTCGTCCTCCGTAGCTGCATCTTCTGCTGACTCAGCCTCCTCATCTTCAAGACTTTGCAGCAGCAGCTCGATCAACTCCAGCTTGGACGACTTCTTCATCGCCGAGGTTTTCTTCAAGCTCTCTTGCAACTTCGCGACCTTGTTCCCTATGTCTGTGCAGCTTTTCTTTTCGATGATCTCAGCTTCAGCAAGCACTTCGTCGATAGGAGGAGCAGATGGCAGCGGGGATGCTGGAGTCGGCACGACTTCAATTTTCTTGACGGCGGAATCCTCCTCCTTCTCACCCGGCCCCGACTTTGGAATCCCTTCCAATGACTTTTGATTAGCGTCGCCTTTCGCTTTCTGGCCCTTGAATTTCTTCGGAGCCGGAGTTCCGCCGGACTTTTCAACCCGCTCCCTTTTCTCGGCTGGCATTGCAAAGCCTCCGCCAGTTTTCTTGGGCTCTGGGTCCGGCTTAACTTTCTTCGTTTTCTTTGACAAGAGTTTCTTTGTCGGTGTTGTCGTCTTGGTGTTGACCTCTTTCGATGATGCATCTTTTCCTCGCGATTTAATTTGCAATTTATCTCGACTCTCCGCTTTCGTAACTAATATCGAATCTGCCTTTGTCTCTGGAACTTCAAAATTCTTCATTGTCATCTTTTCATTTCTCTCTACCTTAGCTTCCTCTTTTACAATCCTGCCAATTGGCGATTTCCTTCTAATAGTATCAGAGGATCGGACAGTCCTGAGCCCTGTCGACGAAGTTGAAGTCCTCTTGGTCATTACGGCGGCCCCCTTTTTCTCGGCATCTTTGGCGGCAGCCCCTGAAGAAGACGGGGATCTTGCGCTGTCGCGGCTGGTCGTCCTACCGGCCTCCGCTGACTGGACCCGACGCGGTATCCTGGACCGCCCTCCTGTCATCTTTTAGTTTCCTCCGCCGTTTCCTCCGTTCCTAAAGTTGGTGAGGAGCGCGGCGGTCCCTGAGAGGAGCACGAAGAAGGCGACGCTGCAAAGCATCGCCAGGAAAGCAACCTCCGAAGATAGCATGCGGAAAAGACTTTTCGGGAGTTCGGCAATGCCTTGGTTTTTTTTCTCTGGTATGATGAGAGCCATACAAATCTCGGGGTCTTAAGTACCCTTTCCTCCAACAAACGTTCAGGTGTTCAAACGATTTGAGGATAGTACCTACAAGACAGGGGGAAAAGAAACAAGATATCATCCCCAGCCTGTTTCCGACCGGACAAGGAAAGGCGCTTATGTCGGTCATGTAGCAGAGTTGTATTCAATTTCGGCACTCGGGAGAGATTTGCAAAAGGGGGAAAATGGCACCACCAAAATCTTGCCATGTGATGACTCATCCCATGTCACATGTGTGGGCCAAAGGGGACTTGTGTGAAATTTCAGACTCTTAAAACCCTTTGTGAAGGACAATAGTACCATTTTTGCATATGATGAATCACCACAGTAGAATTTAACAAGCACGAGATTTTATGCCACCTTGATCTGCTCGTGCGATCGGTGGTGGAAGACGAAGGATATTCCGGCCTCCCAGCACTGCTTGAGAGCCATGTCCACCAGGCCCTTCTTGGAGGTGCAGTGGTGCCAGTGGGAGAGGTCCGAGTTGCAGTCCGAGTTCTCTGGAGGGGGGCGGGTCTGGACGCCGTTGACGCAGCGGCGGCACTTGAACTTGTCGTGGGTGTCGCTCGGGGTGCCCTTCTCCAGCTTGAACAGGTCCCTGAGGTCTGACATGGAAAAGTGCCTCTCCACGTCCTCCTCCCGGTCGACCACGCAGGAGCTCAGCGCCTTTTTGTGCGCCTGCCGCTGGAAAATCTTCTCCTCGATGGTGCCGGCGGCCAGAAGCCTGTACACGTAGCACTGCTTCTTCTGCCCGTCCCTCCAGACCCTGGCCATGGCCTGCTCGTCGTTGGCCGGGTTCCAGTCTGGGTCAAACATGACGAGCCTGTTGGCGCCGATCAGGTTGAGCCCGCAGCCGCCGGCCTTGCTGCTCAGCATGAAGACAAAGTCCCCTCCAGGAGCGGGGTCGTTGAATCTGTCCACCACCTTTGCTCTCTTCTTGATTGTCATTGTTCCGTCCAAGCGGACGTGCGGGTAGCCGCGGAGGGCGCACAGTCGCTCAAACAGGTCCAAAGTCTGGGTGTAGTTGGAGACAAGAACCACCTGGGGGAAAGGAGTATATGGGAAAACACCGACCAAGGTACAGTAAAAAAATTACCTTGTCGTCAGTGCTGGCTCTTACAAAGGCCAGGAGACAGTCTAGCACGGCCAGCTTTCCGGAAAAGCCGGGCTGCAACCTTCCCTTCGGGTTGTAGCCTTCTGGGTAATGCCTGGAGGAGGAAACAAATCATTCGTCGAACATCGTAAACAATTCGCGCCTGTTACATACTTGGCAGCGTTCTCGAATCCCTCCTTCTTGTCCCTGCAGTGCTCATAGATGAGGTCTGGATGGTTGACTAGCTTTTTGAGTGAAGTAATGGCTGCAAGAGACGACGAGGTCATCTTGCCACCGCCCTCTTGCGCTGCAAAAGTAACCCAATTACAAGATCAAATCGTACTTCAAGGCAAGTTTCTTGTCTACCTCTCAGACTTCTCCTTATTGTGTCTGAGCTGACAAAGCTCTCGTAGATCTGCCGCTGGAGGTCGGTCATGGAGCAAACGACAACCTCTTCAATCTGCAGAGGGAAAGAAGACAAAATAAGCGGAAACTAGCAATTTGTATGATAGGTCATACCTTGACTGGAAGATACTTTGAAAGCAGGGACTGTGTCCTCCGAATAATGCACCTCTCAACAGCAGCGGCCAGTTCCTATCGAATATGAAAACATATGAAACTAATGAACCAGAACAATGTTCCTGTTCCGTACCTGCAGCTTTTCGGCCCCTCTCTTGTGCTCGTCGTCCGTTGCGTCAGCGTCCCTGCCCTTGAGTATGGGGTTCTCGAACCTTCGCCTGAACTCCTGCGCCGTCCCCAGTATTCCCTCGTTGACAAAGTGGACCAGGGAGAAGTACTCCAGTAGGTCGTTCTGGATGGGGGTTCCGCTCAGGAGGACGCGGCGCTTGGCACGGAGACCCATCAGGGCCTGGTATGTGAGATTCTCCTTGTTCTTAAGCCTGTGCCCCTCATCGCACAGCACCAGCCCCACCTCTCCCGAGTGGAGGACCTTGGCGTGAAGTCTAAAGGTCTCATAGGAAATGATGAGCACGGGGTTGACCGGGCGACGCCCGAAGGTGTTCATGAACTGGGTCAGGTTCCGGTCAATGTCGCTCTTACTGCCCGAGTCGATGGCCAGCGGATTGACTCTCTGCCCCAGCCACTTGGAGATCTCGTTGTACCAGTTCTTGACCAGGCTGCTAGGGGCGACCACAACGGCCTTCTCGATCAGCGGCTTGCAGTCCGGCCCCTGCCGCAGCAGCGTCCACATGAGGGTGATGCACTGCAGCGTCTTACCCAGCCCCATCTCGTCCGCCATGATGCAGCCGTGAGAGTCCGGGATCCGAACCCCGGTAACGCAGTCGTACATGAACTTGACGCCCTCCCTCTGATGGGGGCGCAGCACCTTGGACAGCTGGGGGTCCACCACCACGTGAACCGGCAGCTTGGAGGAGTCCACCTTGAGCTTGTCGTGTTCGGATATCTCCGGCGGGGCGTACAGGACGAGGGCTCCCTCTTCGTCTGGGTCGTGCAGGGGCTGTCGGGCGCCCATGCGGCGCACGCCCAGGCTCCTGCTATACGATGAAGGCTGGTAGTTCGGTATTGGGATTTTGAAGGGTTTGTTGAGAAGACGCCGTATCAACAGCTCCTGTCAAAGAATCAAAAGACTTGAATTAGGTAAAGAAAGAAATATTGAAATAGTCCATTCCTAATTAAGTCTGCAAAAGCGTTTGTTTTCTATTTCCCTGGAGACATGGCTAAAGGCTTTGGATTTTTCCCTGGATCCGTTCAACACATTATGCCAAAGCGGAGTAAGCGGATATTATTATTTTGCATTTTCACAATTTAAGCATGAGGGAAACTGGGTAAAATTGATTAAAACTTGAACTTCATATTGTTTTTACCCGCAGATCTAACTGGTCGGTCACTCGAACAACAACAACAACAACAACAACAACAACAACAAATAACAACTCGGAGTATTACTTGACCTGTCGGCTATCCCCGCATGTAAAAAGAGCGGAAAGGACGGCGGGAAAGCTAGCTAGAAAATAGGATTATTTAAGCTTATTTAAAAAAAGAACTGACGGGAAAACGTCAGTTGTTCACATCAAGCCAAAATTTGCAACAGGCGTATGAACCATGAGTCAAAAGCGTAAGGGATCGGCAGGGGGAGGCGCCAAGTCAGCGGCAGCGCCAGGTCCAGCAAAGTCGGCGGCAGGCGGCGCGGACAACAAGGACTTCACCGCAGCCTACAAAGAAGATGTCCAAGGTGCCGAGGCCAGGAGTGACACAAAAGTTATTGATATCATAGATGAAGAATTCCCAACCAAGGTCATGGACTGCCTCGACAAGAAGTGCTTGCTGGTGGTCGAGTTCTACGGCCCCAAGTGTCCCGCCTGCAGGAGCATGATCGAGTTCTACAACCTCCTTTCCGTGAATCACCCCAACCAGGTATTCTGCAGGATCAACGTGAGGGAGAACGAGCAGATCGCTTACGCCGCGAGGATCGAGTTCCTGCCCACATTCATCTACTACAAGGATGGACAGGAGTGTGACAGGGAGGTGGGCACCGACGCTAAGACCATAGAGGCCAAGGTCAACAAGCACAAGCAGATGGCTCAGCCCGGGCAGCCCGGATTCGGCAAGTGAAACGGCGGGAAAACGTAATCGAGTAGAGAGCCCCTTTTTGATGTAAAATATACACGTCCCCCGGACACCGGCCGCCAATCCCGTACCTGCTCTGAAATAGTGATTAGACTTACGTGCGCCGACGCCTGTGCTCCCTCCCCGGCCCCTCCCACCATGGGGCTAAGCGAGGTGAACCTAGTGTTTCCGATGTTTGCCATGGGCGACCTTGATTCCCCCTCGTCCGAGTCCTCTTCGTCCCTGTCTCTGTAGGAGGTCTTCTTTCTCTTGCACGCCCTGGAGGACACCGGGGACTCCCCGTGCTGCACGTTGAGCTCCGGGTGCCTGACGGCCAGGGCCGACGGGGCGTGGCAACGGCGCTTGGGGAAAATTGAGCAGCGTCAGGTTGTCGAACTTCCAGGCAGGTATGATGTAACTTACCATGATAGCAATTGCAGTCCTCTGGTGCTTCTTCCAAATCTTCCCGGCTTGCCCAAGGGACTTGCCAAAGAACTATCACTCTGTTGTAAACTTCCTCACGCAGTTCACCGCCAGGACATTGAGGACGAGGACGTCGATGGCCCCCTTGACCGCGATCCCGCTCTCTTTTAATTTTTAAATCAAATTCAATGAATCTGATTATCTGAAACGTTTGTTTTGGTTCTTTCTCCTTTTGAGTTTTAGCCGCTTAGCGCGCAATTCGAACATGAAGTGATCCCAACCTCTTCAGGGACTAAGTCTTACTTGAGCAATAAGCATGTTGGTTCATATCCTTTTCCATCATGGGCACGTAGCACTCATGGACTGGTAACTTTTTTTACTATACTAGTATTTGGGGGGCTGGGGATAAAGGTGTAAAGTCAAAGTAAATTTCTAAACAACGGAAGGCGGTTTCAGGAGAAGTAACCACACCAGTAAAAAACCTTTTATGACTTACTCTCTGTACTGTGCTCCGTACTGTGAGTAGTGCACACACCTCTCTCTGGCAGGTAAAATAAAAAAAAATGCTAGCAGCCGCTGGTGGCAGAGGAAAACGCAGGAGCAGGGTCTAAAAGGAGCTGGATATTGATGGAACATTTTTGTTCTTTCTGTTGTTGCGGCAAATGTTATTGCTTCAGCGTTCTGTTGATGATTTGCTTCAGTTTTTTCTGCCGTTGTAAGTAAGTTTTTGCTGCTCTTCATACCGTTTGTATAACTTATGCCTAAAATAATTTCAAGTTCTACCTTTTGTTCAATTTCAGATGTTTTGCCGCCGCCTCCTCGCCCTCTTCGTGGTGGCGGCGTTGCTGCTCTTTGCTTCAGCTTCTTTTTCGCCGTCCTTGGACCTCTCCAGCCTTACCCCCGACCCCGCCCAGTCCGCCGCCGCCGAGAGACTCATACACCGACTGTTGCCAGAGGAACAAGCTGGAAAGATTGAAATTAAGGTGGACAGGAGGATGAGCGAGGAGAACGAGGGAAAAGACATAGCAAAGATAATATCAGACAAGGAAATGGTAAAAGTGTCGGGCTCCTCCGGCGCTACCGCGGCGTGGGCGGTGGGGGAATATTTGAAGAGGGAGTGCGGATGTCACATCTCGTGGGACTTTCGGCAGTTGGAGACGATTCCGGAGGAGTGGCCGGAGACAAATCTAACTCTGATGGCCAACGACAAAGTCAGATTCTACCAGGTATAAGTTTTACCAAATATTGCAACGACAGTGTGTACTTTTCCAAATTAACTTTTTGCTGCTGTCTGTTTCTGTGAGTGACTGGTGTTTTTGGCCTTGGTGAATCGTAGAACCCTTGCACGTACGGCTACAGCTTCGCCTGGTGGGGATGGGAGGAGTGGGAGACGCACATAGATTGGATGGCGCTGTCCGGGTTCAACCTAGTGCTGGCCTCGTCAGGACAGGAGGAGGCGTGGAAGGAGACATTCCACAGATTCGGAGGCACGGAAGAAGGGCTGGACAGGGCGCACTTCACCGGGGCGGCCTTCCTGCCTTGGAACAGGATGGGCAACCTCAGGGGGTGGGGGGCTCCTTTAGGGCAAGGCTGGATGAACGAGGATTCAAAGTTGCAGAACAAGATTCTCCAAAGGCTGAGGTATGGCTGAAAGCCTGAAACTGCATGAAATAATTGTTTTCTAATTTCTATCGTTGCCGCTATAAGGTCCCTGGGCATTTCTCCAGTGATGCCTGGGTTCAACGGTATCGTCCCGGAGGAGGTGGCGAAAAATAACCCACAAGTCTCGCACGTTCGGCTGAGACGCTGGGGGCATTTCTCGAAAAGGTGTAAAAAATCTCTTTGAAACATTTTTGATTTATTTTGTCGTGCGCGAAGAATCACGACATCGAGAGAAGAAGGGCGGTAGTCAAGTTACCGCGCGCGCGCGAGAAAGAGAGAGAAGAAGATACAGTATGTAGCGTAGTACATA
>JAAUXU010156450.1_pt1 | contig 14058 bp, 10 predicted proteins | sample 7278151 | NCBI WGS metagenome assembly JAAUXU01 (sample SAMN14350113, study PRJNA611818) | marine sediment metagenome | isolation source: surface marine sediment (1.8m) | place: French Polynesia: Moorea | collected 2018-08 | reverse complement strand
TACTCTATGGTCTGTATACATAGCGCACAGAGCTGGACGTGTGTGCACGGTACGCACACGAGTTACGAGAAAATATATGAACTGCCACTGCTCTTTTCTCTCTCTCTCTCTGGCGCGCGCGCTCTGCCTGGTTGATTTTTATTGCTGTGCGCGCGCAGACTCAAAAGGTGTTGTTGAGCTCAGGTTCTCATGATTACGGTTGAAATGTGCACAATGGCTTTATCAAGAGCACCGACGACGAGAGGGACAGCGAGAGCAAAGGTGAATGATGTGTGACTGGCGCAAGTCCTGAGCTGACTGCGCTTTGTGGCCCCGCGGACACAATAAGACTCTCTTTGTGTGCGTGTTCCATTACTTTTTTATGCTCTCTCCTGCTCGCAAAGTAATAGCGGCGACGATCGAGGGCGCTTCTTTATGTGAGAAAGTTCCAAATCATTGCTATTAGGTTGCATGCGGTAGCAGCCTTAAAAAGAGAGGAAGAAGTGGGCGTGATTAATAGATAGATCAGAGCTCAATCAATATGATTTGACAAGTCCGACCTATTTTCTCTCGAGAGACATCCTCATTTTCAGGTAACCACGGTCATTTGCTGCTGGCCGTCCAAACAAAGGTTTCTTTCACCACGTCAGCCTGGTGTTTGAGGCTGCTGCTCTCCCTCTCTCAGGCCCGGGCCAGCACGGGGTGGGTGGACGTGAGCTTGCACAGCGTCATCCAGGACTCGAGCCACGTTGTCCACGTTGTCCACGTTGTCCACGTCTTCCACGTTGTCCACGTGGCAGAGAGCTTTCGACTTTTTGCGGGCCTGCTGCACTCGGTCCGATCAAGTGTCATCCACATTGTGTGTGTTCACTGTCAATCTGACCGCACTTGAACTATCTCTACTCCTCTAACCCTTCGATAAAGTGGCGTCTCGATACAAATTGGTCTACTGCCACCTGTCTATAAGACCATTAATTAAACGCCCGTGAGCACAAAAAGCCCTCAGCAATGTTGTAGCTTCTTTACGAGGAGGTGGAGAAAAAAGTCATGTTCCAAGTCTAGCACGAGTCTATCAACGTTTGCCAGACCCCACACTGAAAAAAGGAAATGTGCAGCGTAAGGAGGAGAAAGCAGACGCTACCTTTTCAGTCACGCATGTGGCATCGACGGCGGCGGTTTCATCTTTGCTGGGTGGATGTCACAAGCGCTGATTGATTGCGGAACCCACAAACAACGATGTCCGTCGCGTGTGCACCGAGTAGAGCACGGCCAGGTATGACTTATGTGCATATATGTACTCATATGTCTGGCCAAATACCACTGTATACTAGCCCGAGTTTAGATTTTGCAGCTCCAGGGCCACGACCACCCCGGGGGCGATGGCGGGGCGGGAGGGAGGGAGGGAGGGAGGGTCGTCGTGGCCCTCCAGCTTCAAAATCCAAAAAGGGGAGTCGAGCCTTTGCCCACATCGATGTTTGTACTTTGACGTCACTTTTTACTACCCGAATTTCCTTTGCCCTGCACACATTATATTGTGCATTGTGGGGTCTGGTGTCTTGGGGTACAAATCGCTCATACACTTACACGCCCCATTTTAACAACTTTACGCACGTTTTGTGTCACAAAGGGCTTCTCGCCCGCCCCTTCACAGGACATGAGAACCGTCACTAAAGGCGATAAGTGATGTCAAGTAAGGCACATACATGCATATTGCTCCTATCTATTGTACAGGCCCTGCCTTTTCCCAGTTTTTTTCAAGACCTCGTATGTGAGGCCTGGAGAGAACATGAGGCTCAGGACATGTCAAATCACCGAGGAAAACGATTCCAGTGCTCCTTACAGAGATGAAATTTGTCATCTGATGCAAAACTTGGGGATTACACCTGATTTTTTTATATTTCATCTCTGAGTAGAAGGAAGAATGGGCAGGCTGGCAGCCAGGCAGGCGGGTAACGGCAGGATGGGCAGAAGGAAACTTTGTAGTGGCAGGTGGAGGGAGGGAAGTGCGGTCAGGGCAGTCAAAAACAGGCAGAGTGGGCAGAGCCAAATACAAAACTATACATCCCTCTGTCTACTATGTTTTCCGCTCCATCCCACACTGTCGGACACGTAGTCCCAGTACACTTCCCTCGAGCAATCGAATGTAATCCCCACATTTTGCCTTCAGTACAATACAGTGTGGGGGGGCCAGAGAATCTCTGATCTTTCCGCTGAGAGAAATGCACAAGAAGCGCATTCTGCACCTTCGTAGGCGTTCATAGGTGGGTTTCTACACATGTGTGGAACGTAGAGCAAGTAAACAAATAGGTGATGTATGCAGCCCCACTTGGCTCAGATGAATGTCTGTTATTATTGAATGCTCGTTCTATACTTACTTATTCCTGCGGCTAATCTCTCTTTCTCTGTTCACGCATGCGCCTACACAGGAAAGAAGCTTGAAGCGCTCGATTCATTTGGGTAAATACAGCTGGAATCGACCTTTTTGTACGTTGATGCTTTCTATCAGAAGCCGCCATTTTCTAAGAGCCGTAACCAATAACGAGTTATGACGACGATGAAAAGGTTTTTGTTGATGTCTTTGGCGACATCTCGTGGACCCGATCGCGTCCGTCGTCGTCGGTCACATGAAGAACAGCCACCCACTGTGGGCCGCCGGCGGGCGGGGGACAAAAACCAACAGAACAATGACGAAAGAACATTGAAAGAAGACGAAGAAGAAAGAAGCGGATCCTAATTTTCAATGCCTACTCAAACTGTCACTCAAAATCTGTTGTCGCCACTCACCGTTCGTTCACGCCGCGTCTTTCAGTTCGATTTTTACCCGCAATTTCCACTCGATTCTTCTGTGCGGCTGGTGCGGCTGGTGCGACTGGCGCGGCTGGCGCGGCTGGCGCGGCTAGCGCGGCTAGCGCGGCTAGCGCGGCTAGCGCGGCTAGCGCGGCCAGCCCAGTCAGGCAGGCTTGGCAGGCTGAAATCTTGAAACTGTCACCGGTCTTTTTTCATTCATTGTCGATCTGAATTGGGACCCCAGTCTGATGGCGCCGCCGTGAATGAAGTAGCCAAATATTAGATGATGATGATGTTTGGCCTTCTCTTATCGTCTGCGTTAAGATTTTCTACTGCGAGGCTGCAGCTCTTAAGAGAAGTGACGTAAGTTTCCTCTTTTGTTGCGGCGAAATCTCAAGTAAGAAGACCTTATTATGTACGAAGAGTGCACGCACGCGCGCGCGCGCTCACAAATGTCAGGCTGCCGTCTGCCACATACCTGGAAAGCCGTTAGCAGCTCAAGAATGCATGCACAAGTCATTCATGCAGAAATGACAATAATGATATTAGGGACTGCACATAGTATCTGCAAATGCCAGAGTAAATATTAGAGCGCCGCGCATCCATTCATATGCATACATCACTCGCTTTGGGGCGTACAGACATGCCCAATGCGCTACTCACAGCACTGCAGCAGGTAATCGTGGTGGCGAGTTAAATAATGTAGCAGCTTGTGTTGACTGAATGCTAATAGCACGAAATTGCACTACTTCACTTCACACAACGACGTGCTTTTCCTGCGTGAACAGAGGAATGCAGCGATTTCCCCCCCCCTCCTCCTGCTGTGTGACGCTCATCTTCCAACAGTCGTACGTTCTGCACTCATTTTCTTTCAGTGTAGCTTTTTTTCTCTGTCTCCTCTTAGACCTTTGACTCGGGTGGGCAGAAGCAACAGGGAGAAAAATTCAAGAGTGCGATAGAGGGAGCGAAAGCAGCTCCTAATCATTGATGGATCGGTTTCCAATTCGACTAAAACTTTCTGCACGTGCTGGCGAAACCTTTTGTTGCGCGAAAAAAAAAGACAGCAAGAAGGAGGTGCACTTTTCTAGACATCGGATGCACTTAGGGGAGCGCAAAATGTCGTCGTATAACTCGATTTCATATGCTCTCATGAGCCCAAGGGACCACCAGACTGGACTGTAGTGGGTGGGCAGAGCAGTCAGTGGTGGCTCCTCTGACGCAGGACGCGCACAAAGGAAACGGGAGACGTTTCTGATATATGCGACGGCTTCACAAATTTTTTCCCTTCCCCATCAATTCTTGATATTGGTCGTCGGAGAGCCACAGACACACAAAGTGCATCGACCAAATTCCAGATTTATTTGATGCTGGAGAGGAGGAGGAGGAGGATAAAAAAGGTAAATCCAATTTGCCTGTGCCTTCAAGGATCTCTTGGCTGCTTCCAGTCCAGCCTGCATATGTTGCTGCTGCAGCGGCGGCGGCGGCGGCGGCGGCGGCGGCGGCGGTGGCGGCTGCCTCTGAAGAGCTGGAAAGAAAGCAAAACATGGAGGTGCTTTGATTGAACCTTTGGTCCACGCATCTGGTCGCTCTCCGGAGCACCAAGTGGACGTTGGCCTCTCTGATCGACGTGGATGGAGGAGTCGTTGAGGGACGGGGACGCTACATACACGGACGTATGAGCTTTAAAACGATCTGATGTCGTCCTCCCTTTTAACACTCAACGACTTTAACCCCTAATACTTGTGACACCTCTTTTACCATCCCCACGTCACTTCTTTTGTCGTCTCCCATGTCCTGGGACAACCACCTTGCACACCCCCTGTCCTCCTCCTACCCCCATTGTCCCCCACCCTGCTGCCTCCTTTCATTCCACCGCATGGGTCTCTCTTTTTTTGACTCACACTGTAGATGCGTTACATTTCTGTGCATTATGTGCACTCCCTCTCTCCCGTCGTCCCCCGGTCCAACTTCTAACGTGCACTTTTTTCAAGATGAAGAGAGAATTGCCGCTGAGCAGAGCACTGAACAGTGCAGAGCACCGAACAGTGCAGAGCACAGAACAGTGCTTGTGTGTCACGGCGACGCCAGCTTTTGAGCTTTTGAAAATGGGGGGAGGAAGCGATCGGTCAAGTCGGGAGTCGGCGTAATTGAATTTCTTCACAAAACCTTCCAAGAAAAGAGAGACTTTTGCTGTTGACAAAGAGACAGGAAACAGTGAGGAGAAGAAACTTCTCACATTCTTGGCGCAAGGGAACAAATTCTAAGACGATTGTTGTACACGTCATTTGTGTGTGCATCGCTGGTATGTGGAGCGGGTCCGTGAGTCCCGGCGGAACCCGGCGGAACCCGGCGGAGAGACCGGAGCCCAGTGCCATGTGGCGCGCGTTAAGAGAGTCATCCCGGGAGAGTTGCGCTGATCCAGACATATCTGGCTAACTCCATCAAGAGTTCCAATTTGCATGCCATAATTAGCTTCGTCCTGCAGGAAAGTGATGAATCGTATGAGTCAAAACAAATGTCCCGGGTCAGGCAATAGGTGGGATCGGACCCACCACGGTCAAGAGGTCGGCGGTCGGACGATGCATGAGGATGAAAGGATGAATTGAAGAGGGACGTTATTTTTCTCCACACCTACGATACAGCTGTAGTGTGCCAGCGTCCCGGGCTCGACTTGCTCATGATCAATGTCTGTCAAGGGGCTTCGGCTGATGCCCCAACCATTGAGTCGAGTACGTGCGTGCCACTTCCTGTATTGTGCCGTCACCATACGCACGTCTGTACAACTCCGTGTATGAAGTGCACCTACCCATCTACCTACCTACCTACCTGTAACCCACCCCACCCCTGCGCTCAACAGTGTGATGAACTGATGATGAACGAGCGAAGACCCACGAAGTGCACTTGACAACGCTGCCACTCTGGCAATACCCCCCAATAAACCTATTTTCCAGACAGGTGCAAAATGCATTTTTCCTGCGCATTTAACATATTTACATGTCACGTCCGTCATCCGCCATGTGTCAAACCGTAAAAGGGGGGTCGTTGACGTTTTCCCGATTTACTGCACTCCTTGAGAACGGAAAGAGAGAGAGAAGTGCTTTAGTCAGGCACCAAAAAAGTGCCAACTGCTGCCATTGGAAAATTTGTCTCTTCCGTTTGGAGCAAAAAAAGGCTCCCTCGCTTGTTCCTCGCGTGTCAGCCGACTCCTTACCACAAAAAAGTGGCTCCTCAAGTTATCATTTTGTTCTCTCAAGTCCGAATGCTGGAAAAATAGATTTTTTTCCCCTCTTCTTTTGCTGTGGGATCCCTTTTTTTTTTTTTAGAACTGTTTTGTGATAACCTAAAGGACGAGAATTAGCGTGGAGCATCACGCTATCGATGCCAATGCCATCATCCATCTCTCCGGTTGGAGAGCGCATCCACGACGGAAGTCTTTTGATTCCCTGACAGAGGCTGCACAGACAGACGTCTCGATGAGAGCGAAAATCTGTCTTTGCACACTTTTGCGCACTCCCAGAAACTCATGCGCACGCACACAGCATTTGTCTGGGGTGTGCCCAGACCAAACAGTCATCCCCACTAAGATGAGACCCACACCGACACGGTCTGGGCTGCGGAGAACCGCGATTAGTTGGAGTCTGTCGCCATCATGACCCACGCCCGCCAGGGATTTGTGGCGGGGGAATGACAGTTTTTCTCTCTCAGAAACACACCCATCACAGGGGATTTTTTTTCGACGCAAAAAGTGCGAAAAAGTGCGTCCAATCATGCTGAAGAAGTCCCTACAGACAGCTATGACATGGTGTTAGATTGACTAATGAATCGACTTAAAATATGACCTGAATTAGCCATCATCCGCTTGTCATTGTGACACACACACACCATTCACATGGAGTTTTGTTCGCATACTTTCATTGTGTGGCATCAGGTGCTCCTTTTTCGCCCACAATGGGAGTCCACACGTTGACGGAGGCACAGAAGACATCGTCATAGTCGCGCCACTCCGCACCTGGGCGAAGATTTTCTTTTTTCGGTCCTATGACCGAGGAAATCAGCGGTTCAGCGAATGTCTTAATAAGCGTTTATGCACATCTTTATGGCGACGGCGCTCACGCAAGTCCTTTCCCGAAGACGCCATTTTCCGCTCCACCTGCGCCATGCTCGAGTCTCTCTTCACCTGCGGCAGCGCCGAGACCGCAGACGCACGAACGCGCACACCTCTGCACGCAAATACCGAGAGGATCAACGCCAAGATAAAATTTAATTGCGAGGAAAGACGCTTCTCCTCCCAATGTAGTGCAACGCGTGCCAAATCCGGAGATGGTGGGGTTAGACCCGAAGCCCGGCCTTTCCACGCTGCTGGCTAAGGACAAGTTCCACGAAAAGCGGAAGCTTTTACCGGCGATGCAGCTGTTCTGGGCAATCTGACTCTTGGCGTGGGGTCGTGCAGAGAAGGAGACATCTTCACACTCCATCAGTCATTGGTAGAGATGGATGAAAACTGTTGTCGCCAGTGTCAAGAGGCCAAGACACATGTACGCAGCATGCGCAGCATGCGCACGTCACCAAAGGGAGCGCGCGAGTCAAAAAGAAGCCAGCCGGTACAGTCAGTCCATGCAATAAGCAATAAGAGGGGATCTCAGCCCAGGAGTTGCTCTCACTGTGCCAGTTTATCGGTTGACCTGAGTACTTGTGGCTCTCAGCGCTCTTCTCCAAGATGCTGATGTTACACGTGTGAGCAGAATCGTCGTCAATAGCCAACGACAGCCAGCACAAGAGTCACGGGGCTGTGAACAGTCATTCCTCCTCCTCAAAAGGTAAGAAGTGCCATTCAACAGTTTTCCCATCAGCCACATCAACTCGGCTGTGTAACGACACTTTTGGTTTCCTCCACGTGCCTCAGCAGTGATGCCATTGATGCCAATTTGTGCACTGTCTCCCCCCACTTGGAGGAAGTGCGGTGGGGGAAATAATTGATGGTCTTCCTCACACCGGGGGTGGCCATTGGTGGGTGGGTGGGTGGAGGAGTCAGGGAGGCCGGAAAAGGAATTTGGCGCTCGCTCGCACGCGTGCGTCCAACCCCAAAAAAGTAGCCCGATAACGATGTTTGTCACTCTCGCCCACTAAATCTGGAGTGTCTGAACGAGCACAGTGGGGCTGTGCTCAGATCGCCTGTGCTTCGACATCGACTCGGCCCACATCGACAATTTATCCGCATATTGTTGGCAGAAATGACAGATTTCTCCTCACACATCGTTTTAACGATACCGAAACTCCAGGGAATGCAATAGGGGGAAAAGATGTTGGGGGGAAACGACGAACTCACGCACTTTTAAACAAGCAGATGTCCCCGATTTGTTTAGTTAAGCGTCGCATCGCTTCCCATAATCTCATTTCTGACTCTGGCCGTGGCCGCCGTGGCCGACGCAGCCACCACACGTGTCCCTCGTTCCTCCCTCCCGACGTTTCTTCACGTATCATCCTGTGAGAAGTCTCGCTCGCTGTCTCCCCTATCCTCATTACCACGTTAGCGCTGTGATTCTTAATGCGCTAATCACCGTCGTCATATGAAGCGTCTCAACTCATCATGAGTCATTTCGTCTCACGTGCGTGACGTTCAGACACTGCAGTTTCCGTCTGGTCCCCTTACAGTAGCAGCCATTTACCTCCTTGTCTAATTGGACGAGCGCGCAGTGTGATCGTTCAATGCCCCGGGGGCAGGTTCAACTCCGTGGGCAGGTTCAATTCCATGGGCAGGTTCAACTCCGGTGGCAGGTTCAACTCCGGTGGCAGGCTCAGCTCCGGTGGCAGGCTCAGCTCCCGTGGCAAGATCAGCTCCGGTGGCAGCCTCAACTCCATGGGCAGGCTCAGCCCCGGAGAGCTGCCGCAGCCTCTGGGAAGAAAAAGGGGATCTCGTTGGCATTTTCTCGTCGATCTGGACCTTTTCCCCCCTCGGTTCTGTGCCACATATTTCGTTATCTTAATGTGCGTGCGTGCGTGCGTGCGTGCGTGCGTGCGTGCGTATTGGAGGCATGACCATTTTTCTGTCGCCGTCCTCTCCGACCGGAAGACGATGGAAATGTGCTAAATGGAAAGCGGAGGGAGGGAGATTGGTATCTAACGAATATGTTTCCTCTCGTTAGCGTGCTGGTTCTTAGGTCTGCCCTCGCAGCTTAAGAAAGTAAATTACTTTTTACAGCAATCCTTTCTCTTAGTTAACGTAAAGATCAGAAGTCGTACCGAGAAAGACCTCGTTTTCCAAGTAAAATATCTATCTCTTGCAGAAAAGTCTCGAGCTGCTGCCACTTTTTTTGCGGGCACCGTCAGAATTCATTTTTCGACCGATGGAAGGGTTTGTCTGGCAGAGAAAATAGGAAATCTGATGCTTTCCTCTCCGTCCTAAGTTTCAAAGACAATATTATCATTTTTTCCCCTCACCTTCGCCGTTCAGGCTGAGCGTCAGGGGATAAAGAGAAAGGAAAGATACGCGAAAACAACACATCTTTACCCCAGAAAACGTTCACTGCTACCGCGTATGCACCGTGCACAGCACAGTGCTGTGCTGTATTGTAGTTCTGCACTGTACAGTGCAGCAGCAGAGCTTCTTTTCTCCTTGCCTTTATCTTTTTCACGCTCTTTCCTTCGGGAAATTCTACACCAAACGCCACTTTTAACAGAGCTTCGAGCTCTCCTGGTAAATGGCTAACTGATAACGATTTCAACCGCACCATTTGACATTCGCAAAGGTCCGAACTCGACTATTACCGCAGCGCAAAGCTCATGCGCATGTCTTGTACACCTGGCTGCGCTCGCGTATTTCCTTATCGTGGCGAGCAAAAGACAAAAGACCAGCACTTGTTAGCACACTAATGTGTAGTAAAACCACAATTTCAGCTCTTAATCCCCGTTAAATAGGCAATTTCGCTCAGCTTTTTTTTTCTTTTTTTTTTTGCAACCGGTGACCTGAGTTTAATCTTGGAATTTCAGCCGCCGACAGCGTCTAATCTACTTGACCGCATCTCTCGCCATTTGACCATTTCCCCCCCTCAGACGCCGTAGACTTGATTGATCGGGTCGGGACGAAGACTAGAGGAGAGCTAAGCAAAAGTGCCACTTTTGGGAGACTCGAGAAGAAAAATTAAGTGTTTAGGGTGTACAAGAGAAGTAGTCCTGTTCTGCCGGGAGAAGTGCAGCCAGAATGGGCTTGGCGGGCTTGGCGGGCTTGGCAGGCGTCACCGGATTCACACCGTGAAGCCACAAGTTGCTCCAGTCACTAAAATGTAACAAGACTCATTCTCTGCAGTATCCGCAATAATGGCTGCCGCCAACCATTCCCGGACGATTGGAATCTTCGTCTTGGCCCTGATCTGCGTCAGTGGGGTGGAGCCTTTTAGAGTGAGGAGAATCAATGGTCATTGGTGACTCAATCAGTAATGAGCTTTGGTACATCATCGTAGGTCATGACGGGCATCCGGTATCGTCCCAAGCTGCGACCCAGTGCCGCCACCCTCCATCAGGTCAAGGGACAATACTTGGCTAATCAGGCGCAATTGGGTAACTTGCAAAGGCTGCAATGGCTGCTACAGAAGCAGCAGCAGCAGCAGCAACAGCAGCAGCAGCAGCAACAGCAGCAGCAGCAACAACAACAGCAGCAGGAGCAACTGCAACAGCAACAGCAGCAGCAGCAACAACAACAACAGACGCAACAGCAACTGCTACAAGAAGTTGTGGAAGAGGAAGCACACATCACCTTTCCGACGGAACCTGATGCCGAGTGTCCCCAGGGACAGTTGTCAAGGGTCCTCTACGAGAAGAAATGCGACTTGAAGAAGTCCTTTGAGGGAGCTCGTGACCATCCTGAAAGTGGAGATGGGCCTAGGTAAAAAGCAGTGTTAATAAAGTAGGTGTAGGTGCTGTCCTAAGGCACTAAAACTGAAATACGTTAACTTTTAACGAATAGGTGTGCGGTTTCTCCGAAAAAAGCCTGCGTGGACGAGCGACGGAAGCCCAATGAGCCTCTCGAAGAAGAGCTGGAAGAGGACGCTGCAGGAGATGTTTTCCAGGAAGGACCTTTTACCACACTGTTGGACGATCAAGCTAATGGCGTTGGCGCAACTGACCTCACCTTCCAGCCGCCGGAGGAGCAGCAGGCGTCCAGCTTGGAGATTCCTTCTTTCGACTTTGAGCCCGTGCCCATTTATGTGCCAACAGCTTCCAACTCGGAGCAGATCCAACTTGCCTCAACTTCCGAGCCGTCTCAGACCTTCGACGAATTCTTTTCGCAGGCCTCGAGCTTCGAGCAGTCGGCCCCCACCTTCGAGCAGCCGGCCTCCGCCTTCGAGCAGCCGGCCTCCGCCTTCGAGCAGCCGGCCTCCGCCTTCGAGCAGCCGGCCTCCGCCTTCGAGCACCAACACCCAAGCTACTTGCACCATGCTTCAAGCTTCGAACAACAGGTCCCCAGCCTCGAGCAACAGGTTCCCAGCCTCGAGCAACAGGTCCCCAACTTCGAGCAGGCCTCCAGCCTCGAACTGCAGGTCCCCAACTTCGAGGAGCAGACTTCTAGCGTGGACGCTTCACACTTGCACGAGGTGGAGGACTTCGGCAGCTTCTTTGAAAACGCTGCTGCGCTCCAGCAACAACAGTCGTCATTTTCCAACAACTTGGGATCTGCGTCTGGGTCCTTCTTATATACCCATGAACACCAGTAACAGCTATGTCCAGCTTTACGTGGCAACAAGAGGTGTCTGACAAGGCTTATTCTTTTATACTGGTTTTATTTTATGTCTATTGCAAATAGATTATCCTCGAGCGGAGTGAGTGAAATTACACGGAACTGTGGGAGTTCTAACCACGTGTGGGCTGAGATCTTGCTGACTGTACGACTGTCATTGAAAGCTCGTATTTCCCAGTATTGATGGGCTTTGTTTCACATCCAATTTGGTATCAGAGGTAGTCGTTGTGTACCTGAAGCTTGCTCGGGGCGTGTCTTTCTGCCCCATTGTCTGAGGAATCTTTTTCACTTTGTCCCAACTGCTGTGATACATTCTCTCCCTCCCTCCCTCCCCCTGATAACTCCCACTACTGCACTTCACCATTACAAGAGTTTCCCCCATTTTTAGAGCTGCAGCCGGCACCGTCCCACTCCCTCCTACTAAGTGCAACCCCTTGCTTTGCCTGAGCTGTAAAGACAGAGAGGTCTAATAGATATAAATCAGCCTTTTCTCTCTGGCTTTTACCCCCGGACGGACGTAAATTGGCCAGTGTCGAATTATCGCCGGCTTAAATCAGCGCAAGGGTTGCTTCGACTCTGTTTCTCCATAGGATTGTAGGAATATTTGCTGTCGCAAATGACGTGTTTGATTTATGCGCACGAGATGAGCAAGCGATAACCCTGGGAGGGTCCGGACCTCCTCCTCCCACCAAGGGAGGCAGAGCAGAGACACAGAGGTAGCTATAATAAATATAAATAGTTTTATAACCCAGGAGAAAAATCGCTCTGCACGAGCTTAATCCCGGGCTTTTTCATTTCGCTCGTAGCCACTGAAAGATTTGGGGGGAAACATTCTTTCGACGAACTGCGCGCTGCAGTTTCGTTGGCGTGCAGAGTTGTCGACAAACCACCTCTTCTCCTTCTTCCTTAATCATTCCTGGCGTGCGACATACACGGAACACATGTTCACAAACTATATATATTGATCTCTTTACGCGTGTGTCTTCTCTTATTCCCGGAAATAGCTGGCAATTTGGGGGTTTGACACCTCCTAGAAAGAGTGTGTGTGTGTGTGTGTGTGTGTGTGTGTGTGTGTGGGCGGGTGTGTGTGTGCGCGTGTGCGCGCGCGTCCGCCGCGCACCGACACACACACACACACACACAGACGGATTATAGGTGTCGTCCTGTCTCTGGCAGAATATCGATCAATTTTCTCCCTCTGTCTTCCTTGAAGGATTAACGGAAAGTGCCGTTTATATTTGATGGCTTCTCCCTCGTAGAGAGCGGAACAAGATGGCTACATTCAATAAGACGGATGAAAAATTGTTGCTACGGTCAAGGGAAGCTGTCCTATTTGTTCTTTGGACGGAAAGTGGTGTGTGTGTGCGTGTGTGTGTGAACCCCCATGGGCCAGAGCCGCTGCCAGTTGCACATACGGTTCCCACATCTGTCCTGACGCACTGTATGGTGCAGCGCAGTCAGTCCACAGTCCAGTACTCGTCTCCACGTACAATATATGTGTACACACTGTGTGTCGAAGAAGTGACAAACTATGATATTGATTGCAGCTCGCCTCGGCGGCGGCACAAAGCTTTGTCGCATTCGAAATGTCAGCGCGAACAGACATAAAACCATTCAAATGTGAAAGAGAGCGAGAGTGAGTGAGTGAGAGCCACGTTTTCCCATTTCTTGCTCTCTGAGAAGACCTATACGAGCTCTGCCCTCTTGACGACGACGAAAAAAGATAGCTTGTAAAATTAGACTTTGCTTTATGGGTCCCCGGAGTGACATTTGTAACGTAAGCCTCCTCTCAGCGAGCATCGGCATCCGTGCGGCCGTACGTACGAACCTACGAGCCTATATACGTACGTACGAACGCTCGTACGTATGAATACGCACATGCTACGCGGGATTCCCATACCACGAATGACGGACAGACGAGAGTGTAGATTGACAGGGCCCGGTTAGGCTTCGCTCCCAGCCCTCGTCCTGGTGTCTTCTTACTCTTCGACGAATTTTCCACCGTCCTTTCCCACTTCACACGTGATGCACAAGTTGTGCGTGTTGGGGGAGGACGACGTGACTCAGTGACTCGGACTCAGGATGCACGCATATTGGACTCTTGTCTTCTTCTGGCTCTTGGAAGGCGAAGACATGGCGAAGACATGATGAGAAATGAACAACCCCCCCCCCCCCTCTTTGCCTTGGCTCCCGTGCCCATACCTGTTGTTCTCCAAACGTCAAGCAAAGCCTCCCTCAGGGCTCTGGAGAAGAAAAAGCTGCCAGAGTGTAATTTTTCACGCGGTTTTATTGGTCATCCCAGCAGGCAGGGGGTTGAGGGAAGTGGCGGCTGTGACTGTTGGCTCTGGTTCCAGGTGATGCTGTTGCGAGTTTCACTTGCTGGTGTTGCAAGTTTCACTTGCTGGTGTTGCAAGTTCCACTTGCTGCTGTTGCAAGTTCCACTTGCCTTGCTGCTGTTGCAAGTTCCACTTGCCTTGCTGCTGTTGCAAGTTCCACTTGCCTTGCTGCTGTTGCAAGTTCCACTTGCTGCTGTTGCAAGTTCCACTTGCTGCTGTTGCAAG
>JAAUXU010104444.1_pt1 | contig 14066 bp, 18 predicted proteins | sample 7278151 | NCBI WGS metagenome assembly JAAUXU01 (sample SAMN14350113, study PRJNA611818) | marine sediment metagenome | isolation source: surface marine sediment (1.8m) | place: French Polynesia: Moorea | collected 2018-08 | reverse complement strand
GTTGAATACCTGCAAAATGAAGTTTGTCTGTACAGAACAAGTACTGGCACTCCAGAAGTACTTTCACCGACCATGTCTCTAATGACGACGAGCAAGAAGTCGGTGTTGATGTCTCTTTCGTGGATCTCGTCGATGATGACGTGTGAGACGCCCCTCAGGCCGGATTCAAGTCTCCTTAGCAATACGCCCACAGTGCAAAACAGAATTGCGCCATAAGGCCTAAGAGAACATGGATGGATCGTCCACAAAGCTCCTTGACTGATTACGGTATTGTACTACCTGGGCAAGAGCGACTCAAAGCGGACGCTGTAGCCCACGGAGATTCCGAGCGGCTCCCCACGCTCTACGCTGACACGATCTGCTACGGACACGGCGGAGATTCGACGAGGTTGTGTGATCAGGATGTTACAGTGACCACCCTGACCGCTGGAAATCATCTCGTCCAATAGGTACTGGCAGACCTGCCCAAGGTAAAGTTGCTTTACTTTAAAGGCGCCTTAAGTGACAGATACAATCCAGTTACCTGTGTTGTCTTTCCGCAACCCGTGCTTCCCCTGATGAGCACGACGGAGTTGTCCCCGATTATCTTCAGAATGTTGTCCCTCATGGACGCAATGGGGAGCTTCTCACGCTGTTGCAGCTGTGCGGAGAGTGTAGAATCGGACTTTCTCCTGTCAGACCAGTCTCGAAATAGATCCTAGGAAATAAATTTGCTAGGATAAGATGTCCATTGTAGCCCACAGTTGTTGGCGAAGAGTCCAAGTAATAGTTCACACCTGACTAATAGTCTCCAACGGGACAGAGGCCAGCGGACCTTCATCGATGTTACATCCGGTCCAGGGGTTCCAATTTTGAGTGGGAGGCGACCAGGACACCACGTTTCCACCTTTGTTCTCGCTGCTTTCGACTTCTTTGCTGCTGTCTTCTAAATGCTCATCAGTGATTAAGGATAGTGATTGACCTTGCTCCAACGTGACGCCTTCTACGTCAACTGCGGAGAGTCCAAGTGACTGCAGACAGTCCGCCAGCTGAAGCTGAAGATCCGGAGACACTGACACCTGAGGAGATCAAGCCGTAAATCACTTGGAATTTTGCCAATGCCATGAAGAGCACTCTTGGTGAAGTCCCAGAGATTCAGTCGAAAACTGCAAACCATGTACCAGCGCTAGTACAAAATGCAAGAATAAGAGGAGTGCTAAAAGTTACTATTAATACTTTCACCGATAAAGGTCGAAAACTTAAGGATTGCTCCATGTAACTGGCGAGGAAAAGCCTACCGGATATGTCGCGAGGTTATCAATGTCTCTGTTCTTCTTCAAGGTGCCTGAAAACGCTTCGATGACGCCCAAGTGGAAGAGCTGGCGCACGAGCGAGAGAGCGCAGCTCTTAGACGCCGACTGCTTGTTTGAGCCGGTCTCGCGGGCGTGAATGAGGCGCTGCAGCTGGCCGACGTAGAAACCCATTTCGGCAATGAACGAACGATTGTGGTCAGGGCCGACCGTAGAGTACTTGTAGTCGGCCTTAATCTAAACCATGAAAACAAGAGTAGTTCAACATCAGAATCATTCGCATTTTGTGGTACGTTCGTCACCACATTGACAGACAATGAGAGCTTCATTACTTGGAAGAATCCATTGAATACCATCAATATGTGGAAGAATCTGTTCAAGCTAAGTTTTTTTTGCACCTTATTCGTCTGCATCCACTGATGAAGCATTGACTTTGCATTCTCCATGGTCCAATTTCCATGCATCCCCGCGTTGACATCGACATCTTCGGCTTCCTGCATACGTTTACGGTCTTCCGCCGCGTCAATGAAGTCCCGGCGAAAGTCACCTCCTCGAGCGTCATCTCTGCCCACAGCCCGGTACGCTGGCCCGAGCGATTCCGGAGCAAAGCTACCTCCCCTCTGGTTCAGGCCGAGATTTGGTCTGGATGCGGCCGGAGCTGCGGCGGATGCCGCCGTCGTCGTCTCAAGACCGATCCCCTGGGGGATTTCCTCATGTTTTATCTCTCCCTGGCGCTCCAAAAATAGCAGAAAATCCTTGGCCGCATTCGTCTGGGCGTCCTTCTTGCTTGTGGAGTTCCCGCAGGCGGTGTACGTGTACCCGGGCACGCGCAGCTGGCAAAGGAACCGCTGTCGGTGCTTCCCACCCGCCGGCCTCACGTCGTACTCGGGCGTCCCCTTCTTTTGCTTCCCCAGCCAAGCGTACAGAAAAGACTTGGGGTCCTCCGAAGACATCCTGGGGAGACGAGCGACTGCCACAATGGGTCGTCATCCTCCTGGAGAATGAGGAACGATAAAGTGTCCGTGTGCGTCATTACTTCTGGAGCTTTTCCAGCGTTTCTGCGGAGAAGCCCGACGCCTATTGATCCGGCGTCGGGACCTCCCCATTCATCTGATCGACACACGCGGACACTTCAGCGTTCCTCGTCTCCGACTACCGCTGCGATTCTCAAGACGTCGAAGCTGCAGATCGAATCGCGGACCAAGTCTTACCTGTCGTAAGCCGGGAAGGATCGGAAGCACGAGAGAAACTGGAGAAACTACGTAAAATGGTGTCAGTATCTCTAGCTCCTCGGCTGAATGACGTCTGCAGGCTGCACTAGGGATGGGCATCAGGCTGGCTTGAAACCGGTCAACCCGGCTCGGATCGGGTGAAAGGGGACTCGATGACCGGGTCCGGGTCAGGTAACTCTGACCCGGGTCAAGACAGCGTTAAGTGTTATTTAACCAGCAGACGACGCCGGATCAGCAAAGAATTCAGTTATGTCGATATTACTAAAGGTAATCAATATTAGAGCTGTTTAATACTGCTGCCGAAATAGAGGGGGAAATTGGCCCGAGCAAATGCTTTAAAACCTAGAACAAGTAATTCATCCCCTTTCTTGATATATGAAGCCTGTCAGGTGCTCGACCACCTGATCGGGTATTACACCGGCTAAGAAAAGTCTCCTGCTCTTTCAATGATTGATTCATAGTCTTGTTCAATAGATTATGTTCTCTAACTGCGGCAGAGCGTGAATTGATATGCAGCGCAAAATCATCCAAAGAGGTGTTCCAGTCCCAGTTTCATGAATTCTTTGCAGAAATTGTAGCATAACACTGAGCTTGCAATGGCTTCGGCTGCAGTTTATGGAACGCAAGAGTTTCGAGTTAAATCACAACTTGCCTTGACGCGATGTGCGCTGTTTATTCCTCGTTCTGCCATAGGTTTTGACCTGTCCGAGGCCTTAAAATGTCCTCGGGCCTCCGTCCTCCCTCTGACAAACTAAGGCCCAAGACAGGTCAACCACCCCAAGCGAGGGAAATATAGTGCTGTAAGGCACCGTATGGTTAATACGACGCGATCACGGTTTAGCAGCTGGTCACTTCCAGTAAGGACATATGAGCCAAGGTGTGTAATAATATTATAATAATGTTGATCCAACTCCATAGAAGCGAAAGTTTTAAGCTTTTTCCGAGTAGAGAAATATTTAATCACAACTCAAGTCTCTTGTCTACGTCACACATACATTTTGATTGCTACAACTGTGTCTCTACAATGGGTCCTTTATAAAATTGTGATGTTTTTGCGTACAACTTGTATAGATCCGCGTAAAAATTAGGCATCGTCTTCGTCAAACATTTCTCCCACACTCTTGGGACAAACACATGTACAAATTCCTCGGCTTGAGTCCTTGCCTATTTTTAAGGCCTCATCCATGGTCTCCGGTAGCGTGTGGCCAACTGTCTCAGGGAACAGAATTGCCTAGTACAAAAGGACAGAGTTATCAATCATTGGACGCATCGACCACTTGTAAAGTGAAATGCCTCCCACCTGTTGGGGAGGATGATATTTTGAGAGGTACATGCATACTTGCAGACAGGAGTGACGTAACTAGTGAGCATAAATGTGCTGCTGGGTGGGAAGAATTCCATAGAGCATTTTACTTGCCTTGCCCGGGCCAGAGTCCGAGCCTGTGAAGATCCCTAGTTCAGTGCAAAGCACTTGCGGCACTGCCCAACAACAGGCAGAATTACTGCAACGCAACATTCTGAGCTGTGACAGCCCAACCTCTACTTCAGGAAGTGAACAGTATCCACACTGAAGCGAAGCTTCACTGTTTGAGCATCACACGCAGTAATGTTGGTGTTCATAGACAGGAAATTTTGTCGCGACTCAAAATTTCAGTAAAAACGTCGTCTCTTTAAAGGCGTCGTCAAAAAAACAGGAAGACAACATTCGTGGCCAAGATGCACAGGTGCTGAAGGTTTCAAACAAAGAAGAGAATTAATTGCTCTGCACAAGGTTTTAGCACCGGTCAACTTCTAGGCTTATGTTGTTCTCAAATGAGAGGTCGATACTCCCAAAATGAAGCAGCAACGGTGACATCTTAAGATGTTCTTGCAGTTGATACTTTCTTAAGGAAACCACCTAAAAAATATTCATGCGAGTGCACTTTGGGATGTCCTTCAAGCTGATTCTGTTTGACTTTTCATGCATGTCCTGGCAGGAAAAAGAACCTGTCCAGCCTCCATCTGTCTGCTTCAGCTGCTCTTTGTAAAAGCATCTATATATAACCCATAAAGTCATGCTTTGGAAGTAAAACTTCCCATGACTTGAGTATAAGGCCTCTACTTGCTGCTGAAATTGAGCCTGGTGAAGTTGTGCACGTTTTGTCAATACTAGAAGTCGTTGAAGTAGCGCATTTCAATGTCTAGACTCACTACAAATTAGTCATGCATGCATATGAAAATCTGATGCTAAGATGGCACTTTCAAGGTGTTCCCCCAGTCACCAGAACTAATTATATGATTGCATGCTAATAAGACTGAGAGAAGCAATACCAAGCATCCCGCGACGATGGCCACGCATCCCATGATGAGCATGGGCAACGGGCCCCAGATGATTTTAAGGTTTTGGATGAGCAGAGCAACGATTCCTCCAACTCGAGCAACCGTTGAGCAACTGCCGATGGCCGTGTTCCTGATGATCGTCGGATACAGCTCAGCTGCGGGGACGAAACAGCTCAAATGGTTCAGACTGCACCACATGTACCGAACGCTGGTAGCCCACACTCTTACCTGTGTACACGTAGACAATGGCGAAGCATGCGGAGGCACCGAACTTCCCAACGAGGGAGAAGATGATCTGGAGAATTGCTAGCTCTCGGTTGCCGTACAAAAGGCCGGCTAGGACGCAGAACACACCTGGCAGAGAGATAACAGCTCTGTGTAGTAATATTCGCAACACTTTAAAGTATTTTAATGACAGATTCTTCAGCACTTACAATAATATTGCACACCAACAGGCACATACGGAAGGGTGGACAATGACAGGCGCGTTCAAGAGTACTCTAGGTATTCTTCATTCATGTGGTAACCTCCAGCAGTGAATTTTTTGTACATAACTTGAATCTTTCCCAACAACTTGCATTTCCTTGATGTCAGCCTACTTTTAACACAAGTTACACCGCATTTAAAGTGAGGTGCTGCTCATGCTGAAAAGCCCCTCGTGTATACGCACGTCGAGTTGTACGAGTGGGTGCCACGTACCTGAAAGTGCCTGGCAGAAAGACAAAATGGGCCTCCTTCCCCAACAGTCCATGACGAAGATGCAGAAGAGGTACCCGGGGATCTCGACGAAGACGCCAAGCGCGAAGTTGGAGTAAGGGTCTCCTGAGAGCGAGGTGGAGGCGAAGGTGAGGCCGTAGTAACACATGGTGACTGAAAACCACTGGTACATCATATTGCTCGAGCGAAACGCTATCTCCAGCGGCTGGAACATGTCCATGAGCGTGGGGGTCCGCTGGTGAAGACCAAAAGCTTGTTAGGTTGTTCACCCTGACAATGAGCGAATGATCGCACTACCTGACTCTGGTCATCTTGTAGGCCCATGCCTCCCTTCTCCTCCCCGTTAAGTACGTGGTCCGGTATCGTGCGCTTGTTCACCTCGGCGGCTTTTCGGATCACTTGAATGGCTTTCTCCTTGTGACCGCATGCCAAGAGCCACCGGGGGCTCTCCGGAAGGATGAACCTGTCGTGCATCGAGTCGGTCACGTTAGCAAAAGCTGGCTTAACATTAGGACGCATCATACCATAACAAGAGCAGAATGATTAGAGGCGCGTATGCAACCAATTGGAGAGTGACCCAATCGCGTATAAGGTACGCTTCCAACCCAAAAACGAGTTCGCCAATGGCAAAGGGGATCTCGATGGCGATGCCGATTAACATGGTGTACTTGGGACCCACGTATTCTACGGCCAGCACGAACGTCACCATGAAGCACCCAATGCCACCGATGCCAGTGATAAAGCGGAAGATGCCGAATCCTGGACGTTAGAGATGATGTTGAACTCGTAATTACGCTAATTGATTGCACTCCATACCTATTGCGTTGGGCATGAACGCTCCGATGACTCCCGACGCACTGACAAGGACGACCGACAGCATGAGTGCAGTCATCCTGCCGAATTTGTCGGAAATGAGGCCGATCACGAAGGATCCAACGAGCATGCCCAACATGTAGGAGGCGCCCAACACGTCGGCGTTGATCCACTTGCCGCAGGTCAAGCCGTAATCGGTACGAAGACTGCGGAAAGGAAAAGAATACATTTCTATCCGAAGCTCGAGAGAACCTTGTACGCTCGAAGAGATCTCATTGGGTTAACAGCCCTACTTGAGGGCGAAACATTGACTGACCGACAGTTGCTGTCAGTACCTGGTCTGGACCACGCTGGTGTCGAAGATGAGCTGTTCGTGTGTGCACTGCATCTGCTCCATTTGGGACAGGGAGGTGTTCAGAAGTTCCTTGTACGCGTTGCAATCTCCGACGGTCGTGCCTGCAGCAGGGGCCCAGTAGCTGCAGTTCTTCGTCAGAACCTCGTTCGGGGTGTCTTTGACGAAGTCCGGTAGGACGTTACCTCCCGATAGGCCATAAGTAGCACTGTAATCAACAGGGGACGGACTTGAAAGTGACCACTTTAGGTGAGGATATTTTTTAGGCCACAAGCAAGGCAAAATTGTTATCGACATAATAGAAACAGCGATGAAAAAGGTTATTTCTTTCGCAGTGTCACCAGCTCTCATTCCTCAGAAACGGTTAGGCTTTTACAGTGACACGCCATGACCTTGGCTAGATATTCTTTCGCGGACCCTTGACAAGAGTCACGAAGAATACGTTCATATGTTTAAACTTCTCTCCACATCCACAATTACAGTAGTTAAGCTGGACTACCTTGCCAAGTTCCCGTGCCAGCAGGCTCTGCACCATCAAGTACCTGACCAACCTTTCCCTCGATCTCCAGGCCAGGGTTCTTGCAGACAATGAAGGTCACCTTTACAGCGGATACATGAAAAAAAGTTATTTTCCCAAAAACTTTTTCTTGAGCCCAAACGCCGAAATACATGAAACAGCAACTTTTCCTTTCAGATGTTTTGGTCCCCAGTAATCCATCAGCTGGCAGAAGCTACACTATATTGGATGCCCCGTAATTATGAGTACACTTACACAGTGCTGTTTTTTTTAACGATTCACACGGTTCTCGCGTAAGACACAGTAAAATGAGAAGTCATGCAAGATGATACCCAAAAGCTACATCATCGTAGTCGAACTCTGCGAAAAAATCGTCTCACAACTATGCTACACTGGTAACTTGAGAAAACTTTGGAGAGTCCGGAAACACATCTACTCGTATGCAATTTAGGACGTGAATTTGCCTCATTATGCAGTTATGACATGGGTAATTGGTAATATATAAACTGTACTCGTAGTTACGGCACCCGATGCTTGTAAGATACAGTTGAATCTCGATATGTCGGTTGTTGCAGTCAGCAGCAAAATTGCCGTTATATTGAGGAACGGAGCACGACATGAGGAAAAAGTCCGTCATATCGGGATTCGACTGCAAAAGATCCTATTTTCCTGACAGTACAAAGTTGCAGCTTTTGTACTGTCTTGACCAGCTCTTTGAACGTACCTTTCGGGATCCTCACAGTAAGACACTGGGCATCTGTTATTCATGGAGTAGGCCGTGAAAGCCCAGACGACGACGGCCAGGCCGCCTGCGCCAGAGGTCAGCCACAGCCAGAAGAAGTTGACCCACTGCCATTTTCCGCACTGGCCCAGGTACCGAAGTACCTCGTCGAAGTTCACGTGACCGGAGGCCGTCATCTCCTAGTTCGACAGTCACTCAGCTGAAAATGACAACAGCAAGAGCGGAATCATCAAGAAAGTGCATTGACATCTGGACACCTGTATGTGGTACGTAGTACATAGACGCAGGCAAGCTAGCGCCATTTGCAGCTTCTAGCTAAGAGGAGTCTTCAGCTTCCTCCGTGTTTCGTACAATCTTTGTTCACATGGACTGCGAGTCTGAGTCCGACGCCGCGCAGAGCGACGCGGCGTCCGCCATGGCGGAACAGCACATTGCGTCCTTCTCCATGAACGTCTTTTGCTACAAGGGTCGGGTCATCTCCGGTCAGTGCCAACGCACTGGGAGCGTCTTCTCGTACACTGTCACTGCGGGCTCGTCCTGGTGTGTACAGGCATACTTGGATCGTATGCGTACCTTCAAGGGCAGTCCACAAATTTGTGACTGACCTGGATGTGTGTGCAAAGTCGTTCGTGACCTGCATTGATTGCGTGCTGTATTGACGACAGCAATTCGTCTGACCACCGATCGCGTAAAATGGGCAGGACGTCGACGATGACGACGGTGCTACTGCTGCCGCCGCCGCCGCTGCCTGTGGATGCGTGATACAGGTGGGCAGCGGGGCTGCCTCTGCTATTGGGACGGACCAAGCTACCTTAATTCTGCTACCTCGTCAGAAAAACGTACGTGCGCGTATGAACTCTGCGCTGCTGGAATCCAGGGGGGACACCGGATGTGACCGACACAAGGCCGATACGAACAGGGGGACTGAACAGAGGCAGCCAGGCAGGCGTGCAGGCAGCGTTTGTAGCACTATTGGCTGCAAGTGCAACCACAAGAGCCTGCTGGAGGACGACAGCAGCATCGTCGGGGGCTAACGCGAGCACTCCGTCACTCAGTGTGATTGTTCAACTTGCTGTTATGGCGTGTAACTGCTGCCAATGCAGTTTCAAACGTCCTTCAGCGCTGTCACAGCATTTCCAAGTCCGGCATGATTCCAGTTACGTACTTGTTTTTCCTCTCTCTCTCTCTCTCTCACTCGCGCCCTCTCCACAGTGAACCAGGGTCGCACTTGGCATTCCAGGTCAGCTTCCGATCACGGACTGATCCGCTCTCGGTCCCGCCCGAGCGCGCGCTCGACTTGCGCACGATGCCAAGTGAGACGCAATACTTCAGCTCGGCGCAACGACGATGACTCGACCCTGGCGCCCATGCTAGTCTCGAGTTGCCCGAAGAAGCGGGCTGCTCCTGCTTACCAGAGAGGTGCTGCAGCCGGGCCTTCGGCGATATCGCGACTGGCATTCCACAAAGACTGGGAAGACCCTTGCGCTGCCGAAGAAGTTGCGTAAGTTGCGCCTGTTTTTGTTCTTCTTCACCAGATTTTTCAACTTTTGTCCATCCGGGCTTGGCTGACTCGATGCTGCACAGGTGAAGAAGACCGACCGTCAGAGTCTCCACCGTCGCCCGGATCAGCCCTATGAGGATGACGGTGCTTGCCCAACCGAGAATAAAGATGAGCGCGCAAGTAGGAGATGTCCCCGACCACGTAGGAGTCGTAGTTTTACCTTGTCCCCTCCCAGCTTTGATGCCTGGAGTGAAAAGTGGGCGCGCGCGCCCGCACGCGCGTTTCATCAGGTGAGAGCGTTCTTCACGTCGACGACGGGGGCAACGACGACTATGACGACGACGACGACTTAGGCGAGCGAGCGAGCGAACGAACGAACGAACGAGCTAGTGAGAGAGCGTTTTGCGTGCTGGCCTCGAAGGAAGTTTAGACAGGTGGTTTAGAGAGGTGGCGAAAAAAGTGTGTTATTCTAGACTCACTTTAGAGACAACATTCGGACACTTTCGCATTTTCCCCTCTGGACTCGCAGGAGAAACTTACGAGTGAAGACAAAGCTCGGTCCCGTTGCAGGCGTCGCTCCAGAGCGCAATTATTTCCCACACAGCGCGCGAAAACGCGCACAGCGACATTTAAGACTTGTGAAGCGTTATACATTTATAAATCACTTACGTGCGTGCTAAAAGCGTCCCGCAGGAACGACAGAAATGCGCGTCGTCCGGTGTTGTCGTCGGATCAGCACATCCTCACACCTGAGTGCTGAGAGGAGCCTAAAACAGCCTGGTTAGGTGCAGTGCAACAGACAATGCAAAATACAGTTGATGTGGGAAAAAAGGGTTTTGTTTGTCTTCAAAGCAGCCCTGAACCGGACTGCATCTACAGCGCATCCAAAGTGACTCTTTGCCAAATAAAGTTGGTTATTTAGAGGATCAAAACTGATAAGCAGCACATCACAATGGACGATTGCGCACCCACTTGGGGACTGAGTGTCTTGCCTAGTCCAAGTCTGACCTCCTGCACTGATTTTCAGGGGTGGCATTAACGATGACCAATTTTTATAAGGTCCATCTGCAGGCTCGGTTTAGTGGCAATACAGAGTCTTGTATGCGTTCGGCATTTATCAGTACTTTTCACGGACATTCATCCAAACTTGGTGTCTCCGCAGCTTTGTGAACACGTCTTCAATCAAGTTGGACGTGATGTTTATGAACTCGATCGTGTCGGAGAGACCGAGGCAGAGGATGCAGTTCCTCTGGCAGGCGGTAAAATGCAGGCGCCGTCGCCGCGCGCCTTTCTAAAAGTGGTCTTACCAGAGTTGGGGAGCATTGAAGTAGTTTTACTAAAAGTTCAAAAGTTTCTTTTGATAAGTGCGATCTCCAGACCGTCATATACATGGATTCGGTTCTGCGTGGGTTCACCGAGTATGTTCAGTTTGGTGCGCAACAAAAGTCTTGCTCAAACAAACATTTCGAGTCCCAACTCTTTTTTTCGTCCAACACGACGATTTTCGGGCGTGCAGTCGAACATTGGTCTTCTCCGATTATTTCACCTCTTTGCATCGCAGTACTACAGCCTTCACTGTAAGCGAGTCACGCTAGAAGTTACCTTTCCTCTGAACAGGAATCGTGCGAGATTGCGGAAGACGCTTTAAGTTTCACGGAAGACTCTTGGTTAAGATGAATTTCTTCTGAGTGACGTACCGATGACACTTGACAACAGCATGGATGACGCCATCTAGTAGCCACTCCCAACAACAACCTGTAGAAGCAGATAAGGCTTGGTGTGCACGGTTTAAAACAACGGGGGGGGGGAAGTACCAAATTCCCCTGGGGGACCAAAACTTCTGCTCTCGACGACACGCACACGTCTCGATCGCCCTGCTACACTCAGACGGACGAGTGCGTGACGTAATTTCGGACGTTCCGGCATCCACGATGACGCCTCTGAATGCAGGGACTGTTGGACCATTGGAGTCCATTATATAAATGGTTTCCTCGGCATTTGTGCGATCCTGGGCCAATCTGATGCTGCTCACGAGGCAGAACCCCGAGTCCGCCTCCGTCTCCTCCAGTGCAGTCGACTATTTCGTTTCACCACTTGATTGCAGGCATCGTGGACAGAAAGAAGCTACGAGAAGACAAGATGGGGAAATCACAGAGCCGCTCATGATTAAGCTGTCTACAGTGTGAGTCGGACAAAACGCCGCAAGTCTTCGTTTGTGCCTCCCAGGCCTGCTGACGTCATCACTCTGGAAAATGTTGGAGACCCCTGCAAGGTAGAAGCTACGTAGAAGTGACAGCCAAGAAAAGGAACTCCAAATGTGATCCCGATACTTCTTTTTTCTCTCCCCCCCCCCCCCAAATCGAGGAAGCCACTCTGAAGTCGCACAAACACTTCTTCCGCATGTGCAAAAAGGTGTAGCCAGCGCCACAGGATTCGCCAACTTCTCCAGCTCGGAGCAGCTTAAAGATTTTCCAACGTTTAAAGCTGTGCTTCGATATGGCAACACCTTTTACTTCCCCCAGTTCTGCTGTCTTGGAGCGTCTCTTCAGGAGGGGGGATTTGTTAGGGAAGAAGATGATATTGTCCTGAGTGTTTCAGGCCTCTGCCGGGCCTGAAATTGATACCCTTCAGCTTTTCCCAGTGTCCGCATTGATATGAAAGAGTGCGTATTGTACAGCGATTGTGGAGGAGCGACCACCAATTTATCTGTGCGTCGACGCAGCAAAGCCACTCGGAGGTGACGCACAGGAAGGTCTGGAGCAGCAGAGACACGCAACCTCCAAATGACGTCTGTCACTCCTTGTTGTCGTGGCCTCTTCACTGTAGCGAGAGAAAAAGAACCTGAACATGAATGCTAGAAAGTTTGCTGTGCATTAGCTTTTGGTCCACATCACTCACATTTGGTCACGTAATAATGACCATGTAAGAGTTGCGATCGCTGAGAGGGGGGGACGCTGTTTACCCTGTTAGCCTTAATTGATGAGGGGGGGAAATTTGCAATAGAGGAAAAATTGCCTCATATGGACGCCGTCGGGGGCTGCCGCGACGGCGGCGGCGGCGGCGGAGAAGGAGGAGGAGGAGGAGAATCTTTGCGTGGGGCCTCCGAATACACGTACGTGCATAAGCTGCCCTCTGGAGGTCGGCGTTGCCAACAGTCATGCCTCGCTCTGCACCGCAAGTTACACCGAGCTGGGAGGAGAGTTGTCCTCGTCACACGTGTGAATCACTTTTTGGGGGGGGAGTGAAAAACTGTCTGGCCCTCTGTACAGCAGCTCCGTGCACGTGCCAGTCGTGCTGGACAAGTGGTCCGTGCACCTCTGGGTGTCTGCGCAGACCCCATCCAGCGTTTTGCTGGCCGCGCTCGGCACAGGCAGGCACTTGGTGAAGGAAGTAGAGTGAGGAGGACAAGAAAGACAGAAAGAAAAACTAACCCAGATAGGGTTTTAGCAATCCTGGCACTTCCCAAGAGCCTCACGCTGGCAGTTTGGCCTACCTTTCTTGGCTCGGTCACGTGACTCTAGAAGAAAAGGAAGAGAGGCCTTTCTTTCTATTGCGCGCATTCAGGCTAAAAATAGATCCTCTCCGAAGGGCTCTGGTGAAGGCGGGACCATCAGAGTGAACAGCAGCGGCGGCAGCAGCAACAACAGCAGCAGCAGCTCCTCGCTCACGAGCGCGTGCACGCAGAAAACAAGTCCTATCATACTGTTGACCCAAGCAACCCAACTTCACTCTTTTTTTCCACAACAGCTACGAGTACAGGAGTCCTACTACTAGGCCTAAGCAGCAACAGAGCGAGCAGGACAGAGCAATGTAGTAATGCCTCTTGGTAGAACTAGGCAGTCAGAAGCATTCTCTCTCTCTGTCTGCAGCAGCGGCAGCAGCAGCAGCAGCGCATTAAGCTCTCTCTCAGCAGCAGAAGTTTTCTCGATAAGGCAGAGAAGACATCAGTCAGTCCTCCGATGCCTTCGGCCCCGGCTGGATCATTGTTCTGGAAGATTACAGTGTGACTCGCCAGTGCCTGCGGACCGCGTCCTGAAGCACCCTGTGTGGGCTTAAAATGGCAAACCTCCGTCAAACTGCAAATATTTATGGAGAGCCGCCACTCAAAATCATAAAGCACTTCTGCATAGGGTAGTTCTTTCTCATTACTCCTTCTCTGGCCCTAGAAAAAAGTTTCTCCATCGGGGGAGTCCAGAAATATCCGCTTTCTCCCTCGAAGGTAACGATCGTAGTGCACACTAGGCCTGAAAAAAGAGAAGCAAGGCCTATCAAAGAAGAGGAGGAGGAAGAGGGAGAAGAAGAAGACGGAGAAGACGAAAGACTAAAGAAAACAAATTGCATTAAAAAGAAATTGCTGCTGCATCAGTTTTTCTCAGTATCGTTATCAGAGGGATCCTTCAGCAGCCTCTCAGGGCGACTCCACGAGACAAACAGCGCGGAGGAGAAAAAAATCCCCCAACTACGTAAACGACGAGAAAAACACTCATCGATTCAGCGTATTTTTAGCGCAAGATTACGTCGAAGGAGAAAACAAACACTTGATTTGCTGCAGAAAGTGAGTGCATGGGGGGGGAGGGAGAGGGG
>JAAUXU010121017.1_pt1 | contig 14067 bp, 15 predicted proteins | sample 7278151 | NCBI WGS metagenome assembly JAAUXU01 (sample SAMN14350113, study PRJNA611818) | marine sediment metagenome | isolation source: surface marine sediment (1.8m) | place: French Polynesia: Moorea | collected 2018-08 | reverse complement strand
TATGAAAGGTCCATATGTGTATGCAAGATTATGAAAGGTCCATATGTGTATGCAAGATTATGAAAGGTCCATATGTGTATGCAAGATTATGAAAGGTCCATATGTGTATGCTCCAGGATTATCCTGACAGAATGAAATTTTGTGTGGATGTGTAATGACTTCCAAAAAAGCTGGAAAACTTGTCGTGTTAGCTGTGTTGATGGACCTGTATTGATGGACCCCGAGAGACCTTTATCAAATGTAGACGAAAAAGTGAAATATAGAACAAACAGTCACATCAAGTCATATTCAAATATATTAGGCATATGAGGTACATATATGAGACTCATTACCTACGAAATTGTGCTCTGAACAAATGAGATCCGACCACGGATCAATCAAGCCCCCAAATTTTCCTATGAAAGAAATACAGTTGGGTTTTGGTCAACCTATGTTTACATTTTTTCACGCTTTCATGCACGTCAAGTTTCGTCAGAGCCGAGGCCTCGTCCCCTTGAACCACCCAGGTGACATCACCGACTGCTCCATCGACGAGTGCGACCGCAGCCATGGGTACCTCAGCACGACCTACAAGCTTCTGGCACACTTCAAGTGCAACGAAGTAGATGCAGGCAAGGACAACTAGTTATGTCACAGAGCATTGCAGTAATTACTTAATTATTTCTTAACACATTGTCCAAACAAAATCTGAAACTGAAAACTGAACTGTCCTGCAGAAACGTGTTCGTATGCCTTCTTCCTGAAGATGCTTCCTGGCACCGAGGATCGCCACAAGCTTCTGTTGTACCAGAGTGGATCCTTCAGGCGCGAGGTCGAAGCCCTCTTCAGCCTTCTGCCTGCTATGAAGAGATTCACCGAGGAGAAGAACGCTGAGGTTATCATCACTGTGCCCACAATCGTCTACGGAGCCTATGACGATCAGGGACTGGGAGTTGTGGCGCTCATGGATCTGAATGACAGTGGTAACAGTCATAGGAGAGATCAGAACCAATGGCAAGGTCATTGGTGCCAGCATCTGCAGACCAAAAATGAAATAACACATAGTAGTAACTCTGTTCAGTCATTGGTTTCCCCCTGTAGGTTTTCTCCCACTGAATCATTACAACGGGTTCAACCTGGCACAGATCCTGACGGTGGTGGAGAAACTGGCTGAATTCCACGCAGTTGGATCAGCCATGATTATGAGCGAAAGAGAGGAAAACGTTGTCAACAAATTCAAAGGTAACAGCAGAAGACTAAGGCCGAAAAAAAGAGATGCCTGATAAGTCTCTTCCAGAGCTGGACTCTGCTCCTCAGGATTGCCAATTTCTGCACGATTCCTTGGGGTCCCTGTTCAAGGACTTTGCTCGGTTCCTGCGCAAGGTGCCTGGATACGGAGCGCTCTACAAGACAGTCGAGAAAGTCAGACCAAACCTGGTGGCATGAAAACAAAGCAGCACCATCTTTTAAGAGAAAAGTAGTTATGACACTTTCCTCAGGTTACCTACTTGTTTAAGTCCAACACTTTCAAGGCCCCCCTGAAGGCCTTTCTTCATGGCGAGCTGTGGGAGAAGAATCTCCTGCTGCGATTCGAGAGGATTTCGGAGACACTGGATGTCATCTTTTGCGACTGGAAGTCAGTTAAGATCGGATATCCTTGTCAAGATCTGGCATTGCTTGTCCTGGCAGGCACTGGCCAAGGCACACGAAAAAGATCTACCAAGCAGGCAAGGAAACAGATATATTGTCATTACAATGACTGATAGCTATGTGCACTGTGCTACTACCCAGATCCTGGAGAAGTACTTCTTCACGTATCAGGAGTCCCTCCGGAAGTTAGACATCAACTTCTCCAAGATGTTCCCACACTATCAATTTGACAATTTTAGGGAAGATTTTGAGTCTGCCCTTATGTCAGCTTTCCTGCAGGTATGATGAAGGTGTAACACTCGAGAGGTTAATCAGATCACTACTAACTCGCTGGGAGTGTTTGTGAATCACTAAAATTCATTGTGGGCAAGGCCACAAGGCTTGAAATGATGCATCTACTGATTCCTCTAGACGGCTTTGATCATGACCAGAGAAATTCGCTACTTGGAGGCAGAATTTGCCAATGCCACGGAAGAGGAGCAGCTGAAGGAATTTGGCACTCACCTTCGAGAACTTGGCCGAAGGCTGCTGGACATGGCTGAGATATTCGTGCCCAAGATGGAACAGGAGGAGAAGATCATGAACAAGGTCATGGTCAAGAACGGAAGACTCAAGTTGAAGGACAAGTGACAAGGGAGCCTTTGAGGGGACGCACACACCACAGAGTATTTTCTCATTTTGGAAGCAACTGTCATATGTATAGCAGGTCCTCAAATGGATTGAAATGATATTGTGAAAGCACAAAAGAGAAGATTATAACACGTTAGAAGTACTGCGCCATAACAACTGTAAGGGTATACGCATAGGCTTTGGTCCGAGCGGTAGCGTCATTTCAGCAGCCTGTAATGACAACATTTTGCTCTTGTACGCCTATTAAAAACAGGTTTCCACTGAATGCACTGTGCAAGTGTTTCGCTTTGAATTACATAATGCTTTACGTAGACACTACATACAGGGAGGTGAAACGAAACGACTTTACATTTGCACAATTTTGTGATCATCTTTGACCTTGGAAGCTGATGAGCAAGCAAACAAAGCTTCAGAGGCTGAATACGTCGGTGATGATGAAACCGTTGACCTCGGACATGCCAATGATGTCACCAAGGGCAATCTCAATGGCACTGAGGAGTTGTAGATGCAGGAAAGTCGTATGTCGAACTATCCATTTCCCCGCGTTAACTCCTCAGTGCTGTCTGATGACTCATTATCAAAACTGCATTGAATGGAGTCGTCACTACTTTTGGACACCTCTGTGCGTCTGTTGTCAGAGCCTAGTACAGTAGAAGCCGCTTGTAAGAACATCGGATATAAGAACAATCTGCATACAAAATACACAATACACTTTATGAGTTTCTCCTTATATAAGAGCTGTCGAAGCTGCTTAGAAGAACGATTTTCATCCAAAATTGTGTCCAAAACAGCAGAAATCTGCAGTAGGCGTAAGTAAAACTTATTTGGACAAAAGAAATGAAGTCCAAAACATCCACTTCTTTCACTCTTAAGGTATGATGACTTTATGAGTGAGACGTTATGAGCCTTGTCTCAAGGCTCCAAGTATATGATTAAGCTGTTATGTTTCTTATGCTGCATATTCTCATGGCAAGATAAAGCCGCTTAGAAGTACAGCCCGCTCATTAGAATGTTTTGGCCTTGAACGAATGGTGTTCTTTAAACCGGCTTCTACTGTGCAAAGTTCAAATGTACAGTCAGTTGCAGAACTGCCAGGGCATCAGAGAGAAACGCCACTTTTGGACATGTAAGTTGGGTGCATGCTTAAAAATGAGGAGATGGTATTAAAAAGTAATTCTTCCTTACTCATTTCAAAATTTCTGTGTAAAGGCTTGCATGAAAAATGTCAGCATCTAAAAAGGACTGCGGCAATAAACCAAACTGTGGCATGACAAATCGTACCTTACCTTATGAGAGGTACACAATCTCTTTTTAGACCGTTCGAAAGCTGGAGACTTCAGAAGTTTAAGTCATTCATGCTACACTTCTAACGAAAATTGGTATGGAAGGCAGAGGCAACAAAAAACAGCCTTGTTGTAGCATTCACCTCAGTCCGAATTATTTCCCTCTATGTGCTGCAGACACCTTGCTGAAGTGCACAGACATGGCAGCCAATGCCTTTCCAGAGGTGTTCACGGTGCCTCCGTCACCTCAGGCTGAGGTGCGGAAGGGTCTGAGTGAAGAGCAATTGAGGCAGTATTTCGATGAGGGCTTCGTCATCGTCGAAGACTTCATAGACCAGGACCTACTGAACCGGGTGAAGAAGGAGTGGGAGGACGAGACAAACGAACTGGTGGAGAAGCTGTACAAGGCTGGCAAGATCAAAGAGAAGCACCAGGACCAGGACTTCTTTCATAGGCTCATTCACGTTGATAAGGAGTTTCCAGGTAGGGATGCACCCCAATTTTCCAATCGTCAGGAACTGAAAGAGCCTGCTGTTGTAGGGGCTTCCGTGCTTTTGCACAAGAAGGGAGTCATGGGTCCGGTGACACGGGAGCTCTGATCCTATCCTAAGCTGCTGGATGCGGTGGAACAGATTGTGGGTCCTGAGGTTGCTGGAAATCCGATCTGGAACCTCAGGATCAATTGTCCTGGCTCTGAAGTGTTCGTCCCCTGGCATCAGGTCAAAAACATATCTAAAGTATATGGCATCACTTCACCCCTTCCCATAGTATTAGTCGCCTAAGTGAGCTGAAAACAAAATGCTTTATATTTTGTGCTCGCGGTGCGAAACAAGGCTGGCCCTCAAGACGTAGTCAAACTTCTCCCGCAAATTCATGTTACATCTTTGAAGCAACCTCTTTTTTTTACTTACGTCGGTGTACAAGCACTAGTATATTTCTATAGGACAATGGCTACCTGACAGAAGATGCTGCAGGCACGATGATAGCCACTGCATGGATCCCGCTGCTGGACACGTCTGTAGCAAATGGAGGGATGCAGATGGTCAAAAAATCGCATAGAACAGGTGTTTTAGGTAGGGTCTTCGTATAGGTCCTTTCCAGATAAGGGAGTGAGTGACTATGGGACATCGGTGAAGGTTTGGCTGAAATACTTTCAGGGTTTAGCGGCAGTTTGACACAATCCTTACTGGGACAGCCTTTACCGACTCAACCGTTACAGACACAGTGGTTACCGACACAGTACATTGCGTGCGACGCAGAACTTTTACCGACACAACCGTCATCGACGCAACCTACCTTCTCCAAGTACACAGACCTTGGTGTAAAGATTGGCTGCCGGCATGACTTCATCTCATGCACGACGCAGGGACATTTTAAGACGTGACAAGTAATACTATTGTGCATCCAATGATTTCATGCAGTGATTTTGTGACTGCCTGTGAACTGTGCATTCTGTGCATCTTGCCCCTGCTAGGAAGTCATCACTGCTGTGCTCGGGGCACCTGGTACATAGAAATGGATGAATCTGATATAGAAGAGGCGTGCAAGGTACTAGTGGACATGAGGGGAAACTGCTGAATGCTGAAGATTATTAAAATGAACAGCTCATAGGTGTCGTTGGAGAAAGACGTGGTGAGCTGTCTGGTTCCTTATGGGGGATTGCTTCTTTTCAACAACCTGGTCGTACACAGGAGCTGCGTCAACCAGTCTGATGGGATCAGATGGTCCATGGACCTGAGGTGGCAGGTGACCAAGTACTACTTGAACGACCAGATTTAGAGAGTCATACTTAGAAGTCATGTTTTAAAGTTAGGTGCAAACGCCGAACTTTGACGTTAGAGTTGGGTTCAAAAGACAGGTGTAGAAGTTGAATTGACTCTTAGGATCCTCGCAAGCCCAATGGCCGTGCTGGCTTAGAGAGCAGCTTCCAAATGCCCTTGATGCGCAGCCAGGTGATGCCCGTGACGGAGATCGACTGGTCGGTCATGGTCCACCGACAAGATGTGAGCAGCGACTCGCACCCATTGCACACGGGTCAGGACAATGTGCTTTTTCCCCCCATGCAGATGGACATGAAGGCAATGAACAGTGGCCGCGAGGAGGAGCGTGACGACTTCGATACCCGCATCTCGGGACCCTGGATGCTCCGCTGGCCCATCAGGCACCACAACAAGCACACCGCGCTCGCGGCGGTCACGGATCACTTGATGTAGCACCACGACCTTCTTATGTCGTTCCCTGGACGCATTAGCTGACTCAAAAAGCAATAAGCACGATATCAAAAACAATACAACTGTGGTTAGTCGGAGGTGTAGAAAAGAAGAACTGCATCTTTGTTGTTCTCACTCAATGTTATTCAACATCAAGTGCAGCAGTCTCAGTCCACCATTGCAGTAATGCGTCATGGATTCCACCAACTCTGATCCAGCTGCCAAGCGTTGAGAACCTCCACTTCAATAAAAGTTGCTCCAACGGACTCATCGGGTTCATCCTGCTGACCAGAGGAGTTTCCAGGACCTTGAACACAATGAACAGGATAAGATATGAGTGCTTTTACTCGTTCGATTACTTTTTCTTTCTTGAGACCTGTGAGGATGTAGTGGTGAAGTCCAAACAGTGCCACCATGATCAGGATCTGATGGATTTTGTCGTGGTTGAACTTCATTGAAATGTTGACCTACGCTAGGGAAAAGACCAACGGTGTGGTAACTCCATTGACAAACACACGTCCACCAGAAATATCTCGTCGCTTTGTTCATTCTGGCAAGAAAGAAGATCTTTAGCAACACCTTGTGTGGATTGCCTGCCTCGTAATCTGGTATTCCGACTTGCAGCCTGAACTTGGCCCAAATGTTGATCCTCGGGTTGTTCCTAGTTTTGTCCTCGCCGGCATCAGCAATCAGTGGCTCAAATTGACTATTGAGATCATGTTGACATACTTGGAGGGGTTGACGTTGTAGTCAATGCTGAGGTTGTCCAGACCCGGGGGGGAGGGGGGGCACTTGGTGCGGAGAAAAAATGGTAGCAGGTCGATGCTGTCGAACACCACCAACGCTGATGCCGCCGCCGTCGTCATCATCATCACTTCCGGCCTTGTCTCTCACCCAATTTAACGACTGACGACTGTGGGTCTTAAATTTACCTGTTCTGTTGACTTCACAGGTAGACTGTAATGTTAAACTGTTGACTGCCGTGATGGTGATGCCGCACTTGTCCGAGGTCTCAACAGCTGAAGCGATGCAGGTCAAGCAGTACCAGGAATTACTAAGAGACCTAGGAAGCTATCTAATACTTGTCCGTATGCAACTGTCATACTTTTTTTCGCTCGAGTCTCGAGATCCTGTGCCGAATCACCGTGCCCAAGAGTCCATTGGGCCTGTCCTGACCCCGTTCCACCCCTATAAGACAGTTATTGCTCAAGAAAGCAAATTTCTGAGCGTAAGAATTGTTTCCGGGACTCTACGTAGGAACCCAGCACCCAGTACTGCAGTCCTTGCTTTAAGTAACTTCCACCGGTACCGGTCCCTATTGCACAGGACCCTGACTTTCAGCTCAGAAGTCAAATTCTTAAATCTTTGTAATAATGGCATGAAGAAGATAACAAGTTCTCGAACATGATCTCACCTTCTGCGCTGTACTGAAACATTTTGAGGTGGAATTTTGAAGTGAATCATGTAGCTTTGATACTTGGGCACAATATTGAGTGCAGAGCTTTAGTGCACAAGCTTGGTGATACAGTGCTCGAAAGGAAGTCAGAAGGATGCCCGCATCAGTATTTACGGGACACTGCATGGGTCTAATTTGTAATGTTTCAATAATTATTAGACTTCATTTACTTTTGGTTCAGGTGACCAAGTCAAAAACATCTTTTTATGTTAAATCTATCGTAAGCCTATTTCACAGATGGTCCTTTTTGAGAATTATAATTTAAAGTTGGGGCTCCTTGGACAGCTTGTCTTGGTCACCTTTGCAGGGCTGTATTCACTTTTTGGGGACGTGCAGTCAAAAGTATTTCTGGGCTTCCGTTCTGCATCATCGACATCAATGCGGCTTCTGCGAAATTGCCCCAAATCACAACGTTACACGTACGAAGCAAAAGTACGCGTACTTTTGCCGCCATCGTCACTCAAAGTACCTGCACTGAATTGTGCAGTCGGCAGACTGGCCTACGACTGACAGTCCACTACTATGCACACAACGTAGCATGTTTGTGCTACGTGCTGCCACATGTACTTCCTAACCTACAACAGCTTGGTGATGACTATGAGTAGGAACAGTTTGGGGCCTGCTAGACGATACAAGATGTACTCCTACGACGTGGTGTTCGAGTACAGCTAATGTAAGTTGGCTACTCTGCAGGAAACGTTCAGGTGCAATCCAAAAGGAATGGTCGATAGACCGTGACTGGCCTTCGTTGTGCCCTGAAACACCGGCTTGTGGTCTCAATCCCCTGTAATAACAGGTGCTTTGAAGCAAACTTTCACCCAGAACGATTGTTTTTCGAAAAGAAATTCTAGCATGCGCCTAAGATTTCACCTAAGCAGACAACTCCCGGCAATTCTGATGCTGAAGAGTGTCGATCATGAATCCAACAGTTTCTGCTCATACCTGTCACATGAGCAAAGATGCTCACCATAGGCATTCAGGATAAGAAGAAAAAGCTCGATGTTTTACCTAAGAGCGAAAACTGAAATGGGTCCATTGTTCACCCAACCAACATTTCGGACTCTAACAAACCGTGGCTAGTGATGATGAGAGCCAAAAGTCTTTTTAGTTCCACGCACTGCAGTAGCTTTGTAAAAAAAGGGCTCGAGGCTTGAGCAGTTTGGGCCTAAACGTAGCACTATACAACATAATGTTACGTTGTCACGAAGTCACGTTACATGTGACTAATTTTAGACTCTTTCTCACGCAGGACTGTTTTTTGAAAAGAATAGTTCATAACGAGGCTCGTAGCGAGCAGGTTCATAAAAAAGACCTCCTTTTCTATGGGCTCTCGAAGCTTGCGCCATCACGACTGATGACGCGGGCTCCAGCGTAGGGGTGTGCTCAAGCCAACTGCGGATGATGGAAGTCGAACCAAGTCAACCCGCGAGCTACCCCAATAAGGTGAGCCAACGCACGAGCCAAGCTTACCAGCCGAGCCCGATGCGTTAGAGCAGAAAGTTTACACCAGACAGTGAGCTTTTCTCTAGAGCATATTTACCAATGGCGTAGATGGAGCCACTTTAACCGTCACAACTGTTATCAAACTGGGAAAAAACAACTTTAACAACTTTTCCAGACTGCTGGATGCATCACGCAGAGATGTAGGGAGAGAAATGACTCTCACGAGTCAGTCGGGGTCAATGTTGTTGAAATGAGCTTCGCCACGAGTTCGACTCGCGCACACCCCTACTCATTCGTACTGTGCCCATGCTTCACAAACATTTGGGTTCAGTCTAATGACAGTACTGTTTCTGTGTCTTTTATCACGAGACTCGTTCGCTGCTTCACCTTTGCACCTTTACATCGGCGTACTCATCGTCCAAAAGTGTATTTACATATCTACAGGGCGTTTTACGATTCTCAGGACTTTTTCAACTTTGAGAAGATCACTCGTGAATGTTGGAAAAGGTTGGAAGCCTTCATTTTCTACAATGCGCATCCTCCAGCGCAGAACTACAGGCGCTTGTGGAAGCTCTCGTATGCTCTAGAGAGACCTTAATCTTAAAGCCAGTCCCAAGAATCCTGAAACACCCCGAAGTATATTACATATAAATGCTGTCAACTGGTGGTGCAGTGCTGAGCTGAAGCCTTTCTGAAGAAGAGCTCAAGCTCGACGGCAAAAACTTCAAGTAAGAAGCGCATTTTTGCATCAAGACGCAGAGTATTTGCAACAACTCGCTTGACTAGCATTTCTACTACAGCTCGAGACACGTGAGTTGTGTGCGAGCGAACGAAAAGTTTAAGGGTCTGTCTGTCTGTTTGTCCACGTCGACAGGGTGTCCCAGAGATGTTGCTAATTTTGACCTGTCATTTCTCCGACACCACAGGGATTTCCGCAATGCTTTTTTACTCCTACATCTGCTCGTCTCTTAGATCTTATGTGGTCCCCATGGCTTGCGTGTGCTCTTGATCATGGAATCGCAAATCTCGTGAAATAACTTACACGCACTAAGTGTAGAAGCTGTAACAGTTGCAGAAAAAGACATTTGAAAAATGCACAAGTTCTCTCTCCTGTTCCAGTTTTGCTTTGGGTTCTCCGGTCTCCACAGGTTCTCCCGGGGTTCTCAGCTCCCTCTTCATTATCATTTTGCCTTTGCCTTGAAGAAAATTGTACTAACTGAACTAGTCATCTGAATGGTTGATTTTTCACTAGGGACACAAATATTTGGAATACTCAAGTAAGTGGAAATTATTGCGACTACAAAAATCTTGGCAAACGTGCTCTCCCCGCTTGTCTCTACTGATGTAATCATATCAGTCTCGTGATCCAAGTCGGGTCAGACTCGACTAAAATCGTGCTGGTTGCTCACCCAGCCATGCAGTTCACTTGTACATTCTGAGAAAATGCTTTTTTTAGTAGTCAATCCGGTCGGTCGCAGTTTGCGTAAAATGATGGCAGGGTTGCCACTGTCTTAACCTTTGGGGATAAAATAGTGAAAATTAGTCACTAGTGAGTCACAATAATCTTAAGTGCAATTCCACTAAGAATTGCTCACCATCCACTCCTAACTCCCACTGACACCACAGAAAACCTTTTAGTCTGTACATACAGTGTGGGGAGGCAAACCGTGAACAACAGTTAGGGCTCTTGCATTGTTGATCATTTAACTTTCCCGCTATGTTATTCTGGTCTGAACATGCGCAGCTGTCATAAGTGAGCAACTTTTATAAACAAAACATTGCACGTAGACATCGACATGATGAAAACGCATTGACCCACAGCTGTCAACAAGAGACATCTGCGAGATCGTTGCATGCCAAGGATTGAGGCCATGTTGGCTGCTGCAGGTGGACACTGAGAAGTCGCTGTCCACGTCTTAAGCTAGAGAGACAGGCTGATGTTATCCGTGGGACGAAGTGTGCACGTTTTTGCTAATCCACACTGTACAGCGAGGAATCCATGCACTCTAAGGGAAATAACTGGAAGCTCAAGATTGAGACCTCTTCTGGGACACCCTGTGCACAACCAGCTCGCACTTCCTAGGTGTACTCATTATGCGTATTGTTGTGGACACAACGATATAGATTGAGACAAATGGACCAAGGTCAGCCAGTCAAAGTGTGAAAGAAGTGGTTGTTGCTAAATACGCGAAATTGGAGAAGTTTTGCATAGTGAGCAAATACTCGGTGAGCTGATTCATGCTCGTTTGTTGCTGCAGGAGGACGAACATGAGGCTGTGACTTGTGTACATCACGGTGAGACTTCTGCTGTGGTTTTAGCAAAGTGTGTGAATGCACAGCGCAGCGATCACTGTTAGTGTGTTAGCTCAGTTACTCCGAGCCTCAGCTGAGTGGCAGGTCGAAGACACATTGCACGGCTGGTGATTTGTTTGCGCCGATCCTGCCAGACTTGAGTCTATTAGGGGCTATCTATAATCAGCTATTAGGGGCTTCTTCACCAGCTGTGTGTCGGACAGACGGACGGACGGACGGACGGACAGGTTTGCGCTGACTTCGGACCATTTGATATCTTCTTCTCGTGCTGCTCGCTCGCACGTGCTGAGGAATATCACGAACGTCGAGCATCGATTTCGGATCATCTGACCAAGGTCAGGGCAGTTTTTAACCACGCGGACGAGCTTCTGCAGCGTGAATTATGGATTTAAGGCAGGCTGTGCGGTCAGCAGACACAGACACGGGGAATTTATGATAGCTGGACCTCGGAAGATTAGGTGCAAACCTAAGAGATATGTTAAAACTTGAGATGTTCCCTTTCGGGGCCATAACTTGGAGAGCAAGTATTGCAAAATCAAGAAGAAGCGCCAGAAGTTAGTTCAGCAGCAGCTGGACAGGAGGAAGTCCGACATGCGGTTTCGCTGATTGGCGTGCGGGTCAAACCACAACTTGCACACACGCGCGGTGGCGCACGCACGAGCACACACCATGCCCTATCACGCCTCTACACGCTCACCACGGACGCACGCGCGCAGAACAATTGAGTGCGCTTCCCCTCGACGCTGATGTGGTGGGTTATGGCCGGGCTGGACTTGGAGCTGAGCCCAGTCCCACAAGCCAAAGATGCTTCTACCGCCGCCCACGCAGGTTACGTCGCACGCGAGTGTGACGTTGTCCACGACGAGCACGTGTGGGAGGGCTCTCACTACAAGACGTTGCACCGGGTAGACTCAGACACGAAAACCGTCTCCTACGACCAGATACATTTGTGTACAGGGTGAACACAAATGACCCTCACCCCTGGCAAACGATGTTACCGAACACTGGTACAGGATAGGGAAAAACGTGTGTTTCATATCAGAAATGACATAATTTCACCCATCAAGATTGTCTCATAACAATGGACACCCGATATAAGCTCTAAGCTCCGATATAAGCTATGATGATACAAGCAATTTGAGGCGGTTTGGGACATTATTTGTTAATCAATCCGCAACAACAGAGATTTTCACTACGCAAGAATAACTCCACTGCGAATATTTACTCGCTTGTTTGTTCAGCAGTGGGAGCGCAATCCGGATATGGGCCATTTTTTCCCCTGACATCCGGATTCCACTGTACCAGGATATCTGAGTGACAGATAAGCGGTCTTTCCAAACGGGTTTCAGTGTTCGTTGTCCACCCTGTTCTTACACATACACGCATAGTGTTGTGCAATATGATCTTCTCCTCGGGTGCTTGATACAAGCCAGCTTGCTTTCTCTCCTGAGTCGACTGTCACCAGTTGGTGAAGTCGCCCCAAGAGGGTGAGAGCGTCCAAGACTCGTCAGTGCCCCTCGTTCTCTTCCATAAGCATGAGCAGCGGATCCGCTCGCCAACTCGTCAGTGATCGTGCTCAAGATGGTGGCGTCTCCTTCGGCAGTAACATCTTGAACTTCTTTGCAGGCTTCCACCACGCCACTGCTGGACGGAATCAGGATGCAGTCGCTGACCAAGATGCTGTCCGAGCGCAACCTGAAACTGGACCTGCTGGTCATGCTCTTCGGCATGAGCGCGTGGATCAGCATCAACGGACTCTTCGTCGAGCTGCCGCTCATTGTGCAAGTGTAAGGAAAATATTGGCTCATTGATGCGTTCAGACTATCTCGCGGGCATCACTGGTTGTCTGCATCAGCAGCTTCTGCTTCAAAAGCCCAGGATGAACTTAAAACCTGACCGTGTTGTGCTTCAGACGAAGTACGATGAATGCTTGCATGCATCAAAATGTGACTTGACACAGAGCAAAAAAAAGCCCCAACTTGCCAGATTCAGTGGCTTCGACCTGTTCTGCTGTGGTTTTGCACAGAGCATTTCTCTGATTGTGGCGCAGAAGTCAATTTTATTGCGTTGAGTTGTTGGTGCGGATTTCACTGTGTTGGTTATAGTTTCAGCACCCATTTTTTTAGAAGAGTGGTAGACAAAATGTACGTATCCTCTGCATGCACATGAACTAGTGATGATCATTCCACGCAGACTGCCTGAGTCGTGGGCCCTGGCGTCCTATTTGTCCGTCATCATCCAGTTGGCCAACGTCGGTCCTCTGCTCTACGGGTTCCTCCGCGATCATGTCCCCGCCCACTGGGCCATCAACGCGCTCTTGGTCTTGGGTGTCTTCGCCTCGCTCTTCCTCGCCTTGTTCTGGGACGAGACAACCTTCTTCGCCGGCCAGGAGAGAAGCACCAGCTTGTTCATATTGGTTAGACAGCAGCCGCTAAAGCGCATCCTTCCCACCTTTCTACTACTCCTTGTCGTCCTTTCAGGTGTTCTTGCTGTCGCTGGTGGACTGCACGTCCTCGATCCTCTTCTTGCCGTACATGGCAGTGTTCAGAGAAATCTACCTCAACTCATATCTCATTGGGGAAGGACTGAGCGGATTTGTCCCCGCCATATTTGCTTTATTCCAGGTATGTCTGACCCTCAGCACACCTTGAGCAAGTATTTTACCGAGAATTTTTCTGTCTCCTTCCGAGAAATGAGAGAAACACGGTAAGCACAGTAAAATCGTAATTCAGCCATACTTTTCTTCCATCAGTGACAATCGTAACGTTAAATCGGGACCTCCTCGATTTAGCCACACAAATATTAATTGTGTACATGCCAAAATGCACGTACCCGATGATCGATACCGTTAAAGGGAGATTTCACTGTAATTTCACCTCCCCACGTCCCATCATCCTACGACCAAGTGTTAGGGCTGCTGCCAGCAACAAGCTGGTCGCGCCCAGCGTCGGGCGCGTCGGTGTCGCTGCTACAGGTCGTCCTCGGGCACGTCGGGTGCGCCTGTCTTCATGCCACGGGGTTTTGAACCGCGCGTGCGACGGACGCTATGGTCTAAACGTTCGGTTATTGCGCATTATGTCTCATGGTGGCGGGTTCCAACAGG
>JAAUXU010052802.1_pt1 | contig 14081 bp, 15 predicted proteins | sample 7278151 | NCBI WGS metagenome assembly JAAUXU01 (sample SAMN14350113, study PRJNA611818) | marine sediment metagenome | isolation source: surface marine sediment (1.8m) | place: French Polynesia: Moorea | collected 2018-08 | reverse complement strand
TTTAAATAAGTCCTGGTTTTGACAAAAAATGACTAAATCAAATATTGACTGTATGCTGCAACTACTAATAGGCATTAAGCTCAAGCTCATTTGAGGCTCGTGTTAGGCTCGGATAAGGCTCGAGGCTCACATTAGGCTCGAGGCTCACATTAGGCTCGGATAAGGCTCGAGGCTCACATTAGGCTCGGATAAGGCTCGAGCTCGTTCAAAGATCGAGACCTCAGGCTCGAGCTCGTTCGAGGCTCGACAAAACTGCATTCGACCCAGCCCTATGCAGCACTGAAGCATCTTTCTGCTTCAGCAGCTGAAGGAGGCAGGGTTGTTAGTGCTGTCTGAAAACTTTTATGCATTCATTTGTTGCTCCCAAAAGAGCCTTCTTGATGTGTTTGAAAAGGTTGTCATCAAGCTCCTCAATTTCGGCTTTCTTCAGATCAGGTTCGTCAGTAACACCATCAGCTTGTGTGAGTGTGTGTGTACAATCTGGCACACAAGTTTCTGGCAACCTTGCAAAAGTCCTTCTTCTTTGGGTAACTAAGAGGTGACTCCTTGGCCACATCCTCAGAAGAGTTTGGGCCCTCATATTATTTCAAGTTAGGAAAAAGTGTATTTCTTGATTGAAGTTGGCCAATTTATCTTGATCGAGTTCTGTATCTGCTTTCATTGAGTCAATGACTCTTTTCATGCCCAGACACGAGAAAGTTGAAGTCTGATTGATGCAAGTGTGACAATGGTTTTTAACCTTACATCCTCTCATCAGGTGAAGGGGAAAACCGTTCACCTTGGATGACTTTTTTTGAGAGTTGTTCATTCAGACACTTTGTCATCTTTGCGAAAACGAGCTCAGTCTGTGTCATCCCCAACTATCACCTAAAAATCCGCTCTGTTCTTTGAAAGTTTCTTCTCGTGGGTGTACGGATGTTCTGCAGGGGAAAATCCGATTATTTGGAAAACTATCTGACCAAATTGGCAATGGTCTCGCTCGGGTTGAGCAGTCCAAGCCTCTACCTGAAAAAAGTCAGTAAAAGGTTGAAGACAACTAACTGTCTTATTGAGTAAAATTTATCAATCGGTTATCGAATTTCTCGATTTTTAATCGACTAAATTCCCAAGGAGAAGAGAGAAAGACTCGGGCTCGGCCCGGACAGAGAGAATCTGGGCCGCGTCTGTCTCTGCTTTTGCACTTTTGCTGCTCATGCACGAAGCAGAGAAACTGTGCTGTCCTGGGCCAGATGCCAAGACCAAACTTCGGTGCAGCAGGCCTTTTTGAGGCAAAAATGCCCTCTGCTTTGCACGAGGCCAATCGCAACTAGAGTTGTGCGATATTAGGAGAATATTGACAAGTCGGGTCAATGTTTTGGTTGAACACTCGATGTTGGTGTCAATCTTCGGTATTTAGTTGCAGTATCAAATACTCGAAAAAACCTGGCAACAGCCAGAGTGGCACTTCTTTGTTAAAAAAATTCTTAGTTTATTGCTGAAAATAAATAAATAAAGATTTGTACATTCAGACGTATCCAAGTGTTTTGGAGCTCTCAAATGTCATGTCTCTGGTTCGAAATCAAGGCAGAATTTGCTACTTCCTTCCCCTCCCAAGTAAAAGAAATACAAGTGGCAACCATGATGTCATAAGTAGACCTTTGCATTAGACACATCTGCACAAAGGCCCCCCCAAAAGCGACACTATATTCTTGATGTTGACACCCAGGGACATTTGGCAACACAAGGGCACAACCTGAGAGTCGTCAAGGCCACCAAGGCTTTGAAGTGCGACATTGCCATCTCTGGTACATTGACTGTCGCAGTTTGCGTGCACGGGGAGACCCCTCATGGGGCAGGGACAAAGTCAGGATCTGAAGAACTATTATATTATTTGGTATTTCCTCATTTTGTCGACTGATCCATGTTCACCTTCCCGTTTGACAATGACCTTGAAGAAAAGTGCTGACTTGCACCTGGTGGCTAAGTGCTACTTCACCTACCCCAAAGGGTATGAGATGATATAGTCAGCTGGATACGGGAGCGTGCAGAATATGAGAAATAATACAGGTATAAGTCAGGTATACCACTTATGGCGGTCTTCTGAAAGGACTGGGGTGGGTCTCCAGGGAAAATTTATTCGATGATCTTTTTTCAAATTAGTGAATGTTGGGGAAAGAAATTCTTTGGGTATCCTGTATAACATAAAGAATGTCCTAAGTGTATATGCTTCATTGTAATGAAGTGTCCCCCAATTGCATCCTGTACCTTCTTCTCAGGCTTCACATCCCTGTTCATTTGTGGTGGGTATAGTGCCACTTCTACTGGGGCTCTCGTCGACGCTACAGTCATGGACATGCCATCTTTGGACGGGTCCCCTCCTGCCAGGAATTGCCTCCAAGTACCTGACATGCCAGGTGCCAAGAATGCCCATTTTTCAATGTGGGACGGTGATGACAGATCAGTGCTCGCCTGTGGTGGTGAATCGCCAGAATTCCCCCAGGGAAAAAAGTGCTACAAATACTTAGGTAGGTATGATTGGATGGGTACCAATCGAGTTGAAATTTGGGCGCTCGACTTTTCTCTAGCACATTCCAAGCAGGAGAGGCAGTCAGCCTCGTCACAGACTGCTTACACAGGGCTGATCCAAACTTCTGAATCGCATTATAATCATGGATCACCGTATGATGAACCCATAGCATTTTTCTGCATCTTCTTGCTGATCAAAACTTCAAAATCAAAGATTTCTTAGTGATGAGCGAGAGAAAGGAAAAAGCATTAAACGGTCTCAATTTTTTGCCAGGGGACCCTCTTGGCCCAAAGTTGAAGGCCTTGTGTGCGTGGCCAGTAAAATGTGAGTAAAAAAGTCAACTGCATGAGAAGGCTTGTTTTTATGCATCGTCAAAATGGGCACACCCACACAATGGCCTGTTTCAGGTAGTGTGTGTATTCGGCCTCCCCGGTCAACCGCCCAGAGATGTTTCTTTCTCAGAAGTGGACTCATTTATAATCCCCCTTGGGGGCCCGCCTTGAATTATTACTAATATTTATAAAGTTTTATGGCATAACTAAATACAAAATAAATATTAAGACGAGATGAGACCACTTTTATGTAGCTCTTGTCCCTGTAGGTGCCAAAGCAGTGGTTTTAAGTAAATTTATCATGCATGATATTTCCGTACAAGAATGTGAGTTGCCAAATGTGGCCCCAGATTTGAAGACAGCATTGATGTTAAAAATATTTTTGTCTTCTCTTATAGATCCATTGCACATTCATTAGTGGTTTTAAGTGAGTCAATAGCCTTCAATAATGAATTCGTAATATCTCTCTACATAGCAATTTCACTAATCCACATACATATCAGTGTTCAGGACAGAAGGGAACTGCAACTTTGTTTGGTTGACTGTCTTCGATCTGAGGCCCCAATGATATGATGGTAATTTTATACTGAGCTATGCTATAAAAATTTTAAATATTAGAGATGATTTAAGGTTGACTCCCTAGCATTTTAGAAGGATTACAAATGAGTCAACTTTTGTGGAAAAAAACCACCTCTGTGCAGTTCACAGAGGAAGCTGTACCCCTCTCTGAAAAAAAGGTGAGGGGGCTGTGCTGATAGCTGAATCATTCACTCTTGGGCTAGTAAAGTAAAAAAAAGCACTTGGGTAAAGTGCTTAAAACAGTAAAAGATGAAGAATAAAAAAGTAAAATGCACTAAAAAGTGCGAAGCAAAGATGCAGAATGAGATGCCCCATCTTTGACAGCTCGAGCTTCTATAGATTAAAGCACTTGACTACTCCAATGCTTAGGAGATAAGTGGGTTGACCTGGGAGACATTTTGCTGCACGAGAGGATTCGTTCCAGTGCAGTACAACTCAGTGACGGCCGTTACTGGATCTCTGGAGGAGTAAAGTATGAACTAATGAATCATCCATAAACTGAAGCAACCAAGGAAAACATGTGAATAATGAAATTTCTGCTCCTGACACAGTGATGATAGTGCACGAACCTCAGAGTATTACCAAGGTGGGGAATTTCTTGAAGGACCTTCACTGCCATATCCTCTGAGTCGTCACTGTGCTGTGGAAGTGGAACCTGGATTTGTGTTTATAGCGGGAAATGGTTATCCCGACCAAAGTCAGAATAAGGCACTCAGGTTCAACCCTGAAAATGGAGCTTTTGAGAGTCTTCCGGACATGATGAGAATGCGACTGGATCTTAGTTGTAGCGTGGTGAGGAAAGACTCCTCGTAAGTCAATTGGTTTTAACTCATAACTGCAGAGTGATCCACCAGCTGCACGTATATAATAACTTAAGAGTCTTCTAGAGGACCTCATGTTAAAGTACACCCTCAATCTTCGATTCACATCTGCATGGATGTTGACCACTTCTCACTCTAACTTCCGTTCTGGCGAAACTATGATTTCTTATTAACAAAATAATGAATTCTCATTAACAATTTACATCAACCTGACATTCATTCACATCGTCCCAGGCAAGTTGCATCTCCACAGTGCGGGTAGCAGCTAGAACTACAAAAAGGTAACATGGTAAAAGGTCAACGGTCACGAGAGTTTGGGCCAGAGATAGTTGATATATTCTGAATTGAGATCCGCTGCAAGCATCTTAACTATTACATAGTTTGTGAAAAGTCACAGTTGCTCCACTAAGTATTTCCTTTCTTCAAAGTTGTCTCTGCAATTTGGGAAATACTTCAAGGATTACTGAAGAAACGCTTCACACAAAGGTTTTTCCTTCATACATTTATGTTTTATTCCCTTGTTTCTGTCCTTTTCTGGACAGAAATTCTTTGCAAAACGAATCCATATTAGGTTTCACGCCCAAATTAAGTGAAAGTTTCAGTTCTTAGAGTTCCCCTTGGACTTCAGAATCTGTTTTTCTTCAATCTAATAGATATGATATTGTCGTGGTTGGAGGGAGATACTCAGATTCCAGTGAGATCTATAACACTGAGACAGGAGTGTGGAGGGATGGACCACCTCTTCCAGAAGGTTCAAGCCACATGTCCTCTGTCCAATATGAAGATACTTTTCTTCTTGTGGGTGGCCAGAACCATGATTACGAGCAATTTGACACCATCTACCAATATGATCCGAATTTGGAGACTTGGATCCTCAGACCTGAGAGACTAACAACGCCAACGAGGGATTTGGGAACAGTTCTTGCAGTTCGTCCTGTAGCTGCCTGCAGCAAATGCAATCATGGAGTGAATGACATGAGAGCAAAGGGCAAAAAGTGAAAAGAGTGAGAACCACAGACTTCTTGCAATAAGAGAAATGGGTGATGTTGTGGCAAATAAAATTGTAGGAAAAGATTTTCATTCAATCTTTTTGGTTTCCAACAAAAAGTGTACTTATCACTTTGTTCCATTGAGGTCATCAATTATGGCTTCTTCTTTCTCAGCATAAGAGGATGAGAAGCAACTGCATAAGCAGTAGGCTAGGTCAAAAAAGGAAAATTTTGGAAATTGACCGAGGGCATCATAGGCGTGTTATCTAATGCCAAATGGTGAGGATGTAGTGAAGTGGTAAATTTTTGGACCCCCCTCCATGGCAATGAGGTTTTACTACACAAGTTCACGACATAACAAGGTGCTCAGATTTTGAAAGCTCTGTGACGAAGCTGTAAGCACTTTGTTTTTAGTTGTATTTGACTGCAGTGCTTCAGTTTTGCATCTAGAAAGTAACTAAGCAGGTCCACATCAAATTTGTGATGTTGACCTAACATCCTTGTGTCTAAAATACTTTGAAGGCAGAGAGGGGACCCAAAAGTCATTGTTTTTTCATTCCACTTGACTGGAAGGTCTTTAAGTGGATTCTGGCAACAAACCAAGGACGCCACAAGAGATTAAAAAAATTGACCTAGCTTAATCAGCAGATACTTTTTCCAGTCTAATGTGAAGTCACCACGATCGTAAATAACAATTTTCCAAGGGTGCCTCACCTAAACCTCACCTCACCTACCAGGTGTCTGTAAGTTCAACTGCACTCAATGCAAACAGGTATTGTCGGTATTACTGTATTTGTAGCCAAGCTGCAACACTTCAGCCCTCGGGATCGGTTCCTGTAGATAGAAATGTTACACTTCCAGCACTAAGCACTGTTAGACTCTCTCCACAAGAAACATAGAGTTAAGACTATATTCTTGTCCATGACACAGAGTTAGGAAACGAAGTCAAAAACCCTCAAGTACAAAAATATGACCCCTTCATATCTGTCAACAAAAGTGCAATACGTAGTATTGTCCTTCCAATGATGGGCCCGGTGAGGCATTTTTCGCGATTCCTTGGTCGGTGAACAAACTCTCACCCCTGTTGAGGAGGCAAAGTGCCCTCAGTCAGAGGACTGACACTGTGTAGTTGAAATTGCAATTAAACACGTCTGAGAACTGGATGAACAAATAAAAGATTTGTAAGGCTTCTATCCATTAGGGTAGGGAATCTGTAGGGAGAAGCAAGCAGGGATGCCAGGAACCAGCCGCGAAAACCTCCTTTTTTTACTTCTCGTCAGGTCAGGTTTCACCTGGCAACCCTGGAAGCAAAGAGCATCATTAAAGCCTGCATCAACCAGAAAAAGAAGGCCCATGCCCTCCCCAAGATCTGGGGGGGGGGGGGGACACGAGGCTGCGAAGCGGGCTGTGCTCCCTAGGGACAGGTTCATGCTGGTTGTGTAGCAGGAAGTCCTGCTCACTACGGTCGTGCGCACGCTGCAAACCATATTGGGTTACACGCGACTGATGGATATTGTTTGTACCTTACATGCGCATAAGTAATGAACAAAGTTTACATAACGCCAAACTGGTTTTTAAAGATTGTAATAGCATTTTAGTCATGGGCTGAGAGTTCCTTGTCCTTTTCCACATCATAGTCTTCATCACTATTGTTACCATCACCATCGACTTTGTCTACGTCTTCACTCTCCAAGTCTACCCCTTCCTCTCTAACTAGGTCCTCTTTACCCTCGGAGGGGTCTCTTCTGTCATCACTTTCTTCATCCAACATCTCGACGTCGCTGTCACCTTGATCATTCCCGTCCGTCTGTTCCTTCTTGTGGCAAGCATTGCTGTTCAAGTGCATCTCCAGCTCTTTCGCCTGGAAAGGTCCTGCGTTGCAGGTCTGGCATAGCTGGAAGCCCATGAACCTAATGAATCGCCGATGAACCTCATGCATGTGGCAGACGAGGCCATCAGGGCCGTCAAAGTGATCCTGGCAAGAGGCGCACTTAAACCGCAACTTCACCACAGACTTGGCCTTGTCCTGATTGTCCTTATGGACTGATTCCACGTGGTCCTTCAGGTCAGTTTTGAAATTGGCTTGAAACTCGCACTGTCCGCACTTGTGCTCATCGTTGCTCTTGTGCTGGGCCTCGTGGCGACGGTGCTCCTCAAATGAGACAGTCTCAAACATGCACCCATGATAAAAATCACGACACTGCAAGACGTTAAATAGGTAAATCATTCAGACCACGTCTTGTCCATTGATTCGCTTGCCTTGTACTTAGGCGGGAAGATAGCCTTGGCTGCTGCCTTTTTGATTTTAGGAGGGATTTTTTTGTTCTTCGGCGTGACGTCTTCATCACTTGCAGCTCCATCCATCGCCTCAATCCTCTGCCGCTTCTCTCGCTGCCTGCTGAAGGTGACGGGGTCGACCGGCGGGGCCTTCACTCCATCAGTGTGATAGTGGTCCATGTGATCCAACATCTCTTCCAAGTTTCTGGAAAAATGTTCAACGTTTTACTTTTCAACCCTACTTGTGCAAGTGTCATTTAGCTAATCACACCTGGCCTTAAACCGGCAGTTCATGCAGCCGTGAAACACTCTGGAGTCTCTTTCCAATGTCGTCGTCGTCTTCTGCTTGACAGTGAGAACCGTGGCATCAGCAGATACGAACACTGGTTCCGCAGTCGTCTTCACAGGCTGTTCAAAGTCAACGACCTGTCCATGGCGTGCGGCGAACTTCCGAATCACTTCAGATTGGCTTACGTAGTCCTGTGAACATTGGCGGTGTTGACGCAGAGCACATACATACAGGAACTTCACCAAGTACCATCTACTGCGTTTAGTAAAGCTGTAAGTGCACTGCTTACCTGATGAACGTGTCGCAGGTGACTGGACAGGGATGTTTCAGCGTCCGTGACGAAGTTGCAGTAGCGACACCCCTTGTGAATGGCGTTCACATGAGACACAATCTTGGCCGTGCTCAACGAGGAGAAGGGACAAAGCTGGCAACTACAAGGAAAGTGAAGATGAGCTAGATTAACGCGACATCGCAGGGAATCTTGATATAGCGACCCACATGTAGTGATCCTTTCCACGAGTATGGGCGTTCTTGAGATGCTGCGCCAGCTGACCCAAGTCACGTCCTTCGAATGCGCAGTCCATGGTCTCCGTACACGCAAAACTGTGGCGGTTCAGTCTCTTCATCCTTTTTCCTCTGGCTTTCTTAGGTTCTTCTGCATCTGGAATCGTGTATGTGAAGACCTTCTGGTGCCCGAGGTTTTGAGCGGTGGCTCTTGAATGAGTCGCTTTGGTCTGCCCCTGCTTGGCCTCGCTGAGTGAGTCAGCCATCAGGCTGATCTCCGGCTGCTTGAGTTTGATGTGTTCGTTTAAGTGAGTTTTCATCTCAAGAATATTTGGAGCCTAGAAGAGACAATCATAAAACACACGCTTTTGCTAAAAGCTGGAAACGCAGGAATCACCTCGAACTGACACATGTGGCACTTTCTGGGGTGGGAGTTGACGACAGCGTTGGTCTTGGCGCAAAAGTGAAGGTGGTTCTTCAGAGTCTTCACGGAGTAGCCGCTCCTGCCGCAGTACGAACAGGAGTGGCAGTGGTCGCGCTGGGACTTCTGAGAAAACACAGTATACAAGCTCAAGAACAGGGTGACAAAACCAGAGAGATAAACTCACTTCAGAACCGATATGAATAGTCTTGATGTGGTCCTTGAGGCGCGACTTGAAGGGCGTTTGGAAGGAGCAACTGAGACAGTAAAGGGGATTCAAGTGCTTGTACTTCTTGTGCGCCTCCAAATGTTCAGCAGTGGCCCCCTTGAATTTGCAGTCTTCCACGTAGTCGGGGCACAAGAAGCTGGCAACCTCATCCAAGTCGTTTCCCTGGTCGTCGTCGCCATTGTCAAAGATGTTGTCTAAGTCGGCGTACGACGGCAGGTAGAAGACCTCCTTAATCTGAGGAAGAGACTTCGGCTTCTCCCTGTTGTCACTCAGACTCGCACCATCGGGAATGTCGTCACCGTTGGATTGATGAAAAACGTCCTTAATAACCGGGAGAGACCCTGCGGTGTTTACAGTAGCCTCCGTCTCGTCTTCTGCAGAAACCTCCATTGGGTCATTCCTTGCTTCATGCGATTCCAAGTTATTTTTCTCAGTGGCGGCTCTATCGGCACCAGGAGCCACTTGCTCTTCTCCACTTGACCTTCTGCAACGAGCGTAACTTCTGGAAGACGTCATGAATCGTGATATACAAAAAGCCTACTTTTCGGCCGTAGACACTGGCTCCGTGATGTCCCCTGCCAGATTTTTCTTGCCACGGGCACTTTCAGCACCGTTCAGATGTTCAGCGTTAGAGTCCATGATTGTTACAACAGATTCACCGTCATTGCTGAAACAAAAAGTTTAGTTACACAGTGTGCCCAAATAGGGATATTATCAAAAGTGCTCCTACAAACTTTAAATTTTCCATTGTATTACCCCATGGTAAGGGACACACCAATCAAAATTTTAAGATCTTTGCACTGGGAGTAATTTTGTAACGTGATCTTTTTGAACTACATAAAGTTAAAAAGTGCATAAAATTAAGGAAAGTCATACTGTAAATAAAAAAGTTGGGTTTTGTGCAAAACTGCCAACAATGTAAGCAAATTGTAGTTTTGTGTACCTTATGGACCAGGGTTACTCCTCTCTCTGTTAAAGGGGTCTCTCGAGGGGAATGGATATCCCAACCAAACAAACAAACCTTATGGACCAGGAGGTGTCATGAAATAAGCTTATAAGATAAAGTTCACTTGTTATGTGATGATTTTTTAGGGCATAGAATAAGATCTCCTTGTATTGATGAGAAAGCTCTATATCTAGATTTTCAGCATGCTGTGATGATTTGTGGTACCTCTAATTGCCCACTGGGTCCCAGCAAGTAATGGTCTTGGGAAAACACATTCTGAAGTCTGAATGGATATTGATAACATTTTCTTAGCATTTCATAAGGTGCTTCACGAGAAAAACCTTTCTATTTTTTAAAGTTTACTTGGTACCTTTATCGAGATTCTGCATATTTTCCCTTCACAATTAAAAAAGGCATAACTCAAGATGTGTTTGGAACTAGAAAAAGGCTTGTACTAATTTTTAGTGATTTTGTTGGCCCTATGACTCCGTAGATCCTCTCCTTTCTCTGTCTCTTTCGGGTGATGTCCTGGTCCTTGGTGTACACAAAACTAACATTTCTTTACATTGTCGGCAGTTTTGCACAAATACTATTTTTTTATTTACAACATGACCTTTTTCACTTTATGCATTTTCACTTTATCTATAACATATAAATTAACAGTCAAATTACTAAATTGCTCCTGGTGCAAAGACTTTAAAATTGTGATATATTAGGTCTCTTATTTTAGAGTAACAACTTGGAAAATTTGTAGCCTATACGAGCACTTTTGATAATATTCCTATTTGGGCACACTGCGGTCGCCCATTGTAGTAATAATTGGGATTTATAAATCGACTAACAAGTCCTCCGTCTCGCCAGTTGAGAGCAAACGTTGTCTCCGGCTCGGCAGACTCTCTGAGATGTCCTCGGCTTGCCCGTCCGGCAGATTGAGCTCCGGCACAGCCCGGTGGTCTAGATGAAGCCTCCCGCCGGGGCCGTAGGTCATAAGCTCCGCCTTGAAGTGCGAATCGCAGACCAGCGACCACCTGGACGGCGTCCAGCCCGTCTCGCGACCGACAATCTGGATCCAGTAGCGTCGTCGGTCCAGGTCCGCCTTCGGGAAACTAAACAAGACTCAAGCTACGACATCGGACAAGCGCAGAATCGACGGACTTACGCAAAAAAAGACTTCTTTTCGGGGTCCTCCTTGCTCTTTCGTGTACTGCTCCAGCTGCAGGACTGGACGCAACAGACCGGCATGTCCAAGGAAAAGTAGTTTTTAATACGGCACCTGGATCTCGTCACCGCCCTGTGCTTCGCTGCTGCTCAAAAGCTCGTCCTACTCGACCTGCGAACGCTCCCTCTGTGCAGTTCCTTTCAGCCACTTCCAACTGTACACCTGCATCCACGAGGAGTCGTCATGGGAGAACTTCACTTACTTCGCCGAGGTTGCGGTTGATGGACCCTCGCTCCGAGTGCTAGCGTCAGGAGCTCAAGCTTTCCTTGCTCCAGCAGTGTTTTGTTGAGCTGACGCGCCACTGGCAAGGAGTTGAAGGCCACCAGGGCCGATCCAGGCAAGGCCATTTCTGCCGGGGTCGACAACAGCGCTCCAAGCGGTCAAGGGGATAACGCAGAGATGCCCCAGCTGGACAGAGCAGAAACGGGCCAACTTTGAGACATTCTCACTTTCTTCCAACAAACGCTGCAGACACGAATGATGACTCTTTAGGAAGCTCTTAGAATTCTGCACACGAGAACTCACAGGTATTTTGCTCGAATTTGCTCGGTTTGGGCAGAAATCGGCCCATCATTTATGCAGAGGGGGACAAACATAAGGTCTTTAAACATCAGCTTTGTGGAAACCCTGAACATACGCAAGGGAGGAGAAGAGAGCCACGCAGGCGAGACTGCCTGGGTCGGCACGCCACAAAGGAAGAAACCGCTGACGAAGTCCGTCTCTCAGAGTTGAGAGAAGAGTTGCCACAAAACTCGTCCTGACCTAAAAATTATCAAATCTTCTTGGCGAAATATCCTGAAAACGTCTTATTCTTATGGATATCGCTTGCAATGTTGCCTGCAGAGGAGATGAAAAGCTTCTTGAAGAAGGAGAACATATGAACATGGCCTTTTTCTGGACCATCTGAGAGGTCCTCAAAGTTGGGCCAACTTTGTCCAGCTGGGGCATCTCTGCGTTATCCCCTTGACCGCTTGGAGCGCTGTTGTCGACCCCGGCTGAAATGGCCTTGGCTGGATCGGCCCTTTTTGGCTGTAGTAACTTGTGTTTTGTGTTGTCTCTAAATGTGCTGCATTCGCGTTGTGTGGCCGACTGTGTTTTCGGCCGTTTAGGATGAAACTTGTATTAGAATCAGTGTTTGTACTGCAACTTGGGCTCTGAACTAAGCGAATGTCTGAAGTACCTTTGTTTTAGTCACCAAACTCCGCCATCACCGGTCGATGGCGGAGGTTGGTGCGGATCAGCTGTGGCAACGCTGGAATTGAAGCAAGTAACATCATCAAAGCCGGCAAGTACTAAGTAGCAAGGTTTACTAGGGCAATACTTGGTTGTTACTCTAGTAAACCTTGCTAAGTAGTGCCAGTAAGAACTGCTCTGGCTTTGGGCACGATGTCGGACGTCGACGGTGATCCTGGCAAGCAGGCGCGTCGTGTGTCCAACCGGCTGCAGGTCGCGACCTCGAATGTGGAGAGGGACCTGGACAATATGCATCTGGATAAGGATAACGGCAGCGACTCGAATTCCGCCAACACGGCGACCCGCAGTACGCGCAGGCCCAAGGACGTCGGCGTGACCGATGCGGGCACACGAAGATTTATGGACAACTTCAACCCGGCTGCCTCAGAGAGAGAGCGGAGGAAGAAGAAGGCTTGTCCCACGGACGGCCGCCTGTACAATGAGCAAGGACTTCTGCTGGCAGTGCCGGTCGAAGGCAATGGTGATGGCCGTGGTGGCAACCTGCTCGACCTTTGCGACTGCATGAAGGAATTCTGTCCAGGCTGCCACTTTCCATGCCCCAAGTGCAAGTCACAAAAGTGTGGAGCCGAGTGCAGAGTAAACAGGAAGTGGCAGTATGAGACACTGGAGATAGACGGGAGGCCAGAGACTGCCAGGATGAACCGCCACCTCGTCAATCCCCCAGCAAAGAAGCTTCCTTTTGTTGAGTAAATACATAACCAAATATTTGTTCCGTTCCTTTAGCTGTGACCAATACAAAGGACTTTTATAAGTTAATGAGAGTCTGCAGAAAAGTGTTTTTGTGAACACTTGCTTCAAATTACATTCATCACGAGTCTTAAGCACTGCATGCTAACTGTAATTTCACCAAGATCGTACTCTGTACTCATGCACTCGTGGAATACCAGAGGTACTCTTGGACTGCTGGAGATGCTGTCCTTGCTCTAAGGATCAGGGATTGGTCATCATGGATGAACTTGCTTCTTTGGTAGATGAGCCTTATTTATGCCTGTTTACATGAGCTTGAAGCCACTTGCCCAATATGATCAGGATCCTCTCCACCCATGGGATCCAAAGAGCCAGCAAGACAGTCCTTGGCGAAAGTACCTTCCGCGGGTTAAAGTAAACTGCCTAGGCAGTAGTGGCAGTATCTATTGCAGGATCTGCGCCTAATCTAAAATTCTACAAGTCACATGTGCCGAAAAGGGTCAGGATTAACATGCATTAAGCAAGTTTACAGGAGCGAGTCTGACAGGAAGCTCATGGAGGATCTCTAAGTGGAACAAAGAACAAACAAGGATCAAGCAACACGTGATGTTCAAGCAACACGCTTTTGTCATGCCAGGGGTAATGTCTTGAGGTGGAGAGATACGTTATGCAGCACGACTGTTGACGTTAGAATGCCGAGTAGCAATCTTCAGACACTTCAATATGTTTCATCCTGAACGTTGTCCCCAAGTAACCGCTAGATGGAGCCACCGGTTATTGGACCAACGTTTTCTCGTCTTTGCGGCGCGATCGAGTCTCGCATCCATCGTGAAATCCCTTGACATGCAATTGTGACCACACAGAGATGACCTGGGTCAGGTTGACCCTCACGACCATGATCGGCGAAGTAGAGCGGACGCAAAAAATGTGGAACGCTTCACGATTTTGCGTGTCATCCTTGCGCAGGGGCCATGCTAATCTTCTCTGTATCGTTCCAATTTTAGTATATGTACTGCCGAAGCAAGTAC
>JAAUXU010009286.1_pt1 | contig 14082 bp, 11 predicted proteins | sample 7278151 | NCBI WGS metagenome assembly JAAUXU01 (sample SAMN14350113, study PRJNA611818) | marine sediment metagenome | isolation source: surface marine sediment (1.8m) | place: French Polynesia: Moorea | collected 2018-08 | reverse complement strand
TACTCGAGCTCCGCGGCACGTAACTCTAAAAGTTCTGGTGTAAGCGTACTTTGCTTGGGTATGAGCACTTTGTCCTGGGTCGCTTACGCTGTATCGTTATCGTAAGGACAGGGGACGATAATCGAGTCTTGAAGGATATTCGAAGCGAATATTCGAACTGTCTAGGTAGGGAATGATGACTAGGGAAGAAGACGCGTGACTTAACTTAGGGAAACCTTGAGCAACGTTGCTTCTTGAGCTGTCAGCTTCTATTCAGTCATGCATTGTTGCAGATGACCTATGATGTGAGTGTGCTTCAAGTCGGAAATCCATGCCTTGGCGAACAAATGTTTAAATTTTATCGCACAGTTAGATAGAATCACTGTGCCGGACACAGTGAGACAAATCAAAAAGCAGACTCCTCTTTTTGAAAAGTTCTCCAAAATAACAAACATCCTTTTACTTTTCTTAGACTGGAGGTGAAAACAACACGTTTCCAGTAACTCTAAGGCTTCAGTCCGAGTCTCACTGGAGCAAGCGCCTGTTCCACAACATTATCATTTGCGTTCTTCATGTAAGGGGGTTCTTAAGCATAGTAAATGCACTCTGCTGACGATGCATGAACAACGGAAAGCTTGGATGATCGTGCAGGAAACATCTTGTGACCAGTTCTGCTTTGCTGAATGCACTAACGTCCCAAACTGTGCACCAACACTATAACAAAATGAGTCATTAACTGATGACTCATTTCCATTCAACTGATTATCAGACTTTTTTCTTGACGATGCATATCTCTCTTATACACGGTCTGGCAAACAAGTTTCTGAAGCGAGAAAGTAAATATTGCTTCTAATACTTCTAAAATCATTCATACTGTATTCAAAGACTCATCGAGCCTCGTCCCCTGCGAAGAGAGGCAGACCGAAATTTTGAAACGAGCGTCCCTGAATGCCCACGTGGGGAGGTTGAATGACCGAAAATTGACAATGCCCTGGAGTCATTGATGTAGACACAAAAGGGGGTTTAGAAAGTCGACATACTAAACAAAATTGCAGATTGAGGCAGAAATAACTTTTTTTTTTTTAAAAAAAAAAAAAAAAAAGAGAAGCAAAGTGAGAAGCTTGGCTCGTCCCCTTGAAATCCAAATGTCCCCCCCCCCCTGCAGAGGCGAACAAAAGCACTGCTGTGGCTGCCATTTTTGGGGCAAAAATCCCCATGTTTTTGGGCACGACTCGACTGAGCCTCTGGCTGAAGCGCTAAAAGCTCTTCCCATCCGCAATTCGTCGAACGAAGTCGACTTTGTCTCAGGCTTTCTAACATCCACGCAGGGGAGGGAGGGCAGAAGGGCAGAAAAGGGGGTAAAAAATTCTTTTTTTTCACACGAAGACTCCGTTATCGGAACTGCCTAGGTTTTCTCTCTTCGCACGTGAAGAGATTAAGCAGAAATAAAGGTGCAGTTAGGAAAGGAGACGAAATGTCTTTTTTTCCCCCAAGTTTGCCCCCAAATGCCTTTATTTTTAAAGAAAAAAGTTTCTTGCAGAGATAAAACCCTCTCAACGTGTCTCAGTCTGTCTCAAGTAAAGGAATTAGTGTTCAGAGCCAGAGAAAGGATGTACTTGAGCGTGCTATAGCAGGTAGTGCTGCTCATGCGAAGAAGGTACAGGGTGTCTCAGTGGCCGCAGCTTCACCTGCCCCAGAGCTTTTGAGACACCATATCCTGTCCAAACACGGGGATCGCGCACTGCAGCGGGTGTCAGGCCGTGCTTCAAAGGGGCAAATGTTGCCCAGGAACAGGCTCTGGGACGCTGTTGCCTTCGACACGTTCCTCCATCACACATTTGGACTATGGCAACTGTGTCTGGGACTCAAGCCTATCAGATTCAGAGAAGGTGATTTCCCAATGACTACTCATTCTACCAGGGTTGCCATCAGTCAGTCAAGAGCAACTAAGTCTTGTCTATCAAAACAGTGTTGACCAGATGACAAACCTTGTTCCTTCGCCACTGTAACACTTGGCGGTACCGAGGAACTGCATCGACGTGCCAAAGGAACGGTGTTGGAGACAGAATCTCCTGGCAACACTTGCCACTTTGTACTCCAGTGTGAAACCACCTTATTTTTTATGCACACCATTCAAAATCCCCAAATTTTCCATACCACAAAACCCTCTGCTAAATCGCAGAGAAGTTCGAGCTTGACTACGGTTTAACACACGCTTCCCAACTTAATCTGAGAGGGGAGAACCTTCACATGTGAGCTGAAAAACAAACATTGTGAAAACAAAAATGTCAAAACAAGGACCAAAAGCTGAACCGAAAGGAAGCTGAAGTTGCGTGTCCAGATGAGACACGAGTCTTGAATCCCTGTGAGGCCTTTTTTTCTGGGCATTCTCCGGATGCCACCGATTGCGCACTTTTCCCCGTCCCCCAGAGGTGGGCCTTAAACCATGTTCGACTGGGTAACGAGTGATGTTTTGAACAGGGTGTTCAGATGTGGAATGCAAAGCAAAACACACTTTTACTCTTACAGTTTAGCAGCTTAAAAGTGACAACGCAGGGCTAATTTGCAATCTTGACCAAAAAGTCCTTGGGGTAACTTTGAAGGCAGACTTATGAGTTCTTCATTTCCGTCGACTGAAATGTCTTTAAATATATGCTTGCGACAAATATAGCACAGAGAAAGCGATCAAAAAAGTTGGTCTAGCCTAACAGACGGAGATGTTGTTCTCACTGACCTTGACCATGTGACAACGTTGGGATCGCACATTGCAGTGAAATGAAAAGAATGTCATGTCATGGTCATGAATTGTAGAGTTAACTCAAATCTACAACGCCCGGCGTCATGTTACATGGGTAAAAACTTAAAGAAGTTGAGTTGCCACCTAACTGAGCCGAGCAAACAGAGGAGGGACAAGTTCTGCAGGGTGGGGCATGCGCTGCACGTTGATTGACCAAGCTTTTGGCTTATTCTTCTCAAGAAATGTTTCAAAATAGGCGAGCCAAGACCCCATTTTAAATTTTTCAAAAAAAAGAAAGAAGAAGATAAAAAAAGTCAGCCATTGGAGCCGCACGAGTAAGATTGGCTGGTGGAAGTAGGACCACAACCTGACCGGCCAAAATGATTTGTTTCACAGGACTGATTTCGGTCATGGTCTTGTAAAGATCGACCATCTTGGTCTCTCTGCAGTGGGCCGTGCAAGATCTCAAAGTGCTTTTTGTTCCGCAGGCTTGTCTTTCTCATATTCAAGACCTCAAAGTCAGGGCAAAAAGTGAAGCATTGCAGGCGCAGCAGATGCGATTTTGATCTCACCTATGAAATCGACCTCTGTGTTGGCTCCCGAGTCCATGAGCACAAGCACATCTGATGATCTGATGCTGCACAACCTCCAGATCGCATAGATCAGAGATAATCTCAGCCAAAGAGCTGGGTAGTATTATCATAATTCTCATTCTGCTTGAAAGGGAGGGAGTAATGCTTTTGGGGGACTCCATGGGATTAACCACAGTTGACACTTGAAAGATTTGATGAAGCTTTTCGGAAAGTTTGTGTCTTGGCCATGGCAAAAATGTGTAAGAACGCTCCAGGTGCCAGGGCTTTGGCTGGGGCCAGGACCAAGGCACAGTGGAGTCCTCGTAAGTAGCTCTTGTCTGCTCATGCTCGTAAAATGGTCTGCATAAGAGTGAGGAGACGTCTGCACAAGCGGCTCGCTTTCTCCAGGGGAACGAGTGGCAACCAAGTTTTAAGTCACCACCAATTGCAACGGACGTTTCATGTCAGTCTAACCTAGGGAAAAACGTGACCTCAACCGACATGAGCGAGTGTCAGCTCAATGACGGGACCGTGTGAGGGGTCGGCCTCCACGATCGGTTGGCAGCGCTGCCTTTTTGGCGGCAACTGCACTGCAGTCCTGCCCTGACTCGTGGAGGTTCCTATCAACCATTAGGGATGGAGGCTCGAAACAACTCGAGAAAAAAGCTCGAACATCCCTAGTTCTTGTGTATGAACCTTGTGAGGCTTAGTTGCACTGTAGGCGTTCGTGGCCACGCTTATGTTTTCGTCATCCTCTGTTCTGCTGGAGGAGCTTTTGCATTTGAAAACGTTCGTGCAAAGAATTGACCCCATCCAATTCGTGCTGAAGCTGTGGAAACGTGACGTGTACAGGGTGGGGCAAAAGTTCTTGCCCAAGTTGGGCCAAGTCCGACCTCACACCTGCGTTGAGCAGATGTGAACTGGATCAACTCCAGCGAGGAGGGCGATCTGAATGCCTCCTTGGGGGAGGCCGAGGTCCACGGTCACCGAGTCCGCGTCCCTTCACAACTTTTGCTCCACCCAGTGTGTCATGTTTTGACTCGTCCTCCCGCGAGTCATATTTTGCAAATATGTGCAAAGATTCTTTTATCTCAAGTGTTACAAACTATTGACAAAGTACCCACTTAACTTCTTTTTGCCCACGATCGTCTTTTTCCATTCTTTCCTCTCTGATGAATTTCTCATCGTCCCCAGGAAAAGATGGATAGTGACAGAAAGAAAAGAGTGAGAAAGTGGAAAGTTCCTAAGAGAACTTTCCTGTCCACGCGGATTATCATCACTCAGCAAAGATTTCATCGTATGAATTCACACGCGGACTGGCAGTGCAGTCAGTGCAGGCAATCCCCCTCCCTCATCTGCACTCTGGGATCTCCATGACTTTTGCGAAGGGATCGCAGAATGCGGAGAAAAAAAACTTAATTCCTCCTCCTTAATGCTTGAAATTGCCTCTTTCCTTTTATCGCAAGTGGGTTGAGGGAGAAATGAGGAAAGAGACAACTTTCGCACTTCTGGCGTCAGAAAAAAGTGTCTTCGCTGCCCAAGAGGAATAGAAGAGTCGGCTTTAAATCACTGAGACTTGAACATTCAGCTGCGGAGATCTGACGAAAGTGCGGTTATCACTTTTAACATCTTTGATCATCAGCAAGACAAACACAGGTCCTGTGAGCACAGTATTAGTGCTACGCACAGACGTCAGTTGGGCGGAAAGCTTGACTGTCTTTGTCGTACTTCTTGACATAACTTTCGGTTTATCGGATGGAAGATAAGATCAAGGCAACACTTTCGGGAATGTTCGCCTCAAAGCAGTGACGTGAACTTCTTGTTCTGGCCGGCGATGGCCAAGTGGGACGAGCGCACCTTCATATGAAGTCAATCAGATTGCTCTGCTATGATTTGCAGCGCTCAATCTCGGCAAGGTTGAAAAATCACGCATTGTTTGACTAGGTTGAGTTGCGCGTGGACTGCGCACCCGAGTACGTGGACTCAAGCACGCATGTGAGTCAACAAGTCCATGTACGCCACACATGCGTGTCAATATCTCATTAAGTCATTGAGCCCCACAAAGATAAACTCCTCCGCCAAAGATAAATGTGACACTGACCGCGGCTTGATGGATGAAGCTCCTCCTTCTGCCGTAGGCCGACGAGACGCCCAAGGTGTTGGGCAACCTCAACCTGTCCCCGCCGCTCCCGCCGCTCCCGCCGCACCCTCCGCCGCACGACTCGGAGCTGCCGCCGCCGCTGGAGGCGTTACTGGCGGCGATCAAGTCGCGAGTGCTCCTCGCGCTTTTCACCAGGCCGCCGTTGTCAACGAATCCAGACCGCTTGGAGGCGCTGGGCCCGTCCACCGAGCTGCTGGTCTTGTTGGTCGAGGTGCCGGTGTGCGAGTGCCGCTGGCCCAGCTTCTTCCTCCTCAGGTGCACCGTCGAGAAGGGATTCTCGGCGTTGGCGCCGCCGCTGTTGTACGCGGGGCTGCTATTTTCACTCGGCGGCGCCAGCCACGACGCGGCCGAGACGGCGGCCCCGCCGAGGCCGCCGTCTTCGCTCTGCGGGGCAGTCAGAGACGAGGGGGTTACCGCCCCTGTCGCCTCGCCGTCGCTGCTGGCGGCATCTGACAGGTGGTGCAAGGCCTTGGACGGCGTCGACGAAGACACTTCCGCCGCGACGCTGTCCTCGATCATGTGGGACGGCGGCGGCCCCAGCTTTTCACTGTCAGCCGCCTGCCTCTTGGCGACCTCTTCGTGCGAGCCTTGTCTGTTGCAATCGTCACTCACGTCTTCGTCACCTTTGACGGTGGCTCCTGCAGTGGCATTCTCAGTCAGGCCTTTCAGGCCTCGATTTCGTTTTTCTCAACACAAGAACTTATGCTGTACAGTGGAAACTGCTGAAATTGACCCTGAACAAGATCTGTGTATGGACAGAGGCCTCGCTTGAGAATACCACACCAGGAGTCCCGGTTGTCGATGTCCCGGCCGCCGCGGCGGCCGCCGACGTGGCCGGCAGCGGACTCGCCAGGCCACTGCACGGTGGCGAGCCCGACTCCGGGAAGATGAAGACCTTCGGCAGGGGCTTCTTCTTGCTCATGTCACTCATGCCGAAGTCACTTGGGACGCACTTGAACCGGACTGGAATGATTCATTCACTACGCAGCGTTTCCACCTTCTTCTTTTCCCTGCTTGACAGGACGCGTGTTCACAGGCCTTCGCAAGGCCTTCGCAAGGCCTATTACACTCGCCCCGATTTCAGGCGCCGCAGCCAGCTGACTGACAAGAGGTGGTGGAGTCCGCCGAGAGCAGACAGAGGAAGAAGTTGACGAAAAAAGAGGCATAAAAATCAAAAAAGGAAAAAAAAACCTACTAAAAAAGCTGGAGCCCCATATCATGGGAGATTTGTATTCGCCACACCCATTTTAACATGCTCGGCGAGTCCAATTCAATTAGTGCTGCTTCTCTTTTCTGTTTGCTTGGTAGTGATGTTGTCGTTGCTGTTGTTGTTGTTGTTGTTGCTGCTGCTGCTGCTGCCGCTACTGCTACATTTTATTCGCTTTCGTCTGCTCGCACTCGCTCGTTCAAGCTCGATCTTGCTACAAATACGAGACCCATTAGCAAAGTTCCTGTGATGATGCTTTCATGGCTTCCAAATAGGGTTGGCACTCGAGTGACTCGAAATCGGAGATCTTACAAGTATTTCGTACAAAAACTTTTTATTGAAGTATATTGAAAAAAAAGTGTATTCGAGAGTCTCTCATCTTTTTTTTTTTGCCGTTGTTGTTCAGTCTAAAAAATGACCATAAGAACCAAGGACTTCTGGACTTATCGAATATAAGTTCTCAAACAGTTTTCTCTTTAATAAATTTGGCAACTGTTTTCCCAGCTAAACAGCGCATGAAATTATTCCTAAAACAACACGACTTGGCAGCTCTGGTCTGTGATAAGTCCAGACTTTGTCTGAGGCTCCTGCTTTAAGCAACGCTTTCCTTGAGAGCCAATCAAGAATTAGAACTTGAAAAGAAAAAAGTGAACTGCTCTAAATAGCGATAAGCGAACTCGGCTAAAATCGAGCATTTGCCAGACTTTCCAGGGCAGCGATCTCAATGCAGTAAAACATCTCGGTTAATTGCAAGAAACCAGAAAGAGGTGCTTGGCCAACTGTAAGTTCTTCTCCGCTCTTAACTGTCAGGGATGCGAGATTTTACGAGGGCCTTTGTCTGCACCATCAACATCGTCCTCGTCGACTCCTCCGGACGTGGATGCTTGGACAGGGTCTTGGTCTGGGACAGAGCTCCTCACCACTGACCATGCTGCTGGCCCATCCAGACTGGAGCACGACACAACAGCTGCACATGTTAAGCGACTTTGTTCAAGAGACAAGGAGGAGGTTGAAAATCAGGCCTTTAAACGGGCCTCTGAGGTGAAACGAGGAGGAAAGATTGATTCACTCTTTTCTGCGGTTGCTCAGTAAGCAAAGATCTGTGTAGGCCTGCCCGACTGATCGAAAGATCGACAGCAAATACCCGAGCTTGACTGCATTCGATCATAAGTATGCCCTTCACCTTTTTTTTCACGTGAGATAAGACCCACAAAGTCTGTGTATGTTTCAACCTATGTCTCTCTAAATACAGCGCTTTGTCTGTCTGTCTGTCTGTCTGTCCCGGGGTTGGGGTCTTCCACCGTTGGTTCCCGAACTTGGTCAAGTTGGCATGGTTGGAGATGGACTTCGAGCCGGCCCGAAGTGGCCGATGCCATCGTCATCATCAAACGCTCTGGCAATTTTGGTCCAGTACTCGGTGACCAAGTGGAAAATCTTTGTCTGCTCGTTGTGCTTAACTTTTGCTACATGAAGCATTTATGCCTCGGACCGTGAAAGCAAGGTAACTTTCCCCAGCAGAATTTTGCACTTCGGTGCCTTCCCTTTTTGGTCGCTTCCCTTGCAGCTTTCTTGAACCCATTCATACATGTTTCATCCTTAAAGCAAGAGCGTAATAATGAATAGGGTCTCACTGTACTCTGCACGCAATCCAGCCAAATTCGCTCATATTTTCTTCCACACTTAAAACGCTCTGCTGTCGTCATGTTTGGCGGGTCGACAGGTGATGCAACAGTTTCCCTGGCATCGCACAGCTGATCCTGATGTGCTGCACTGTATCGGGTGTCCCAGAAGTCACGTCGAGCCAGCATTACGTCAACGTGGATTTGCGGAAAGGCGACGCTTTCGTTTCGCACATATTTATGCTCTCAGCCAAAAGTCCAGGGTTGTTTTTTTATTTACGAAAGGTAGCAAATTTTCACAAACGTTCGCCAAAAAAAAAGTCGCACGAGAAGCATCGCTGATGACTTTCTTGGCCGAAAAAAAAGACTTTTTAGGGCTCTTTCTCCGCCGCTCAAGTGTGAGACGCGTGGCAAAAAGATGGCGCCAATCGGATTCCAGAAGACTTTCCTCGACGGAGACTTTCCGAAAGACTTTTGCACCCCGACGCCCCCAAAACTTCAATACTTGGAGTCCACCTGTCATTGCAAAATTTTGCAAAATCCGCCAATAAAAAATGCAGCAGAAATGGTGTTTCTTCAGCCATTTCTCCCTGCTGGCCTTATCATTTTTATAGGCCTGCATCAGTCATTTCTCGTCAACTTTTTTCACGTATGAAAGTTCTGCTGTGCAGCTATCTGCACCTGTATGCATGTGTGTCATTATGGGACGTTGCGTTGTGACGTAAAACTTTTCAGGGCCCGCTTTCCTACCTAAACTGTGTGATGGCTTTCGGGAAAGCATTCATGCACAGCCACATTTCTATCTGATTGGTGCTTCTGAAGAAAAAAAGAATTTTGAAAAAGGATCCCTATCGTTTTTGCCTCTTACGAAAGTCATACAATTGATCCGAGCACCGTAAAGTCAATCTTACCAGCAGTGGCTTTTCTGGGGGCGGTTGAAGGGGTCGAAGGGCTTGTGGTAACCTTAACCCTATTAGGCCGGGGGGGGGGGACGTTTCGGTACAGAGCCCTTATTCTCATCTTACACTTCTCCTATCCCAACCAATTTTGGTGACTTTTCCTCCTTCAGTATATAAGTACTTTTGGTACAACAAATTTGTAGCTGAGTTGTCACCAAAGAGGTGCCACCTCCTTGAGAATGACTGTCCTTCCCTTTGTGCTCAATCTTGAGTGCATGTTTTTTTTCAAAAATAGTCCAAAGTGACATTGGAGAAGCACAGACTGATATCAATGAGTCAGGAAGATGGGAAGTAATTTTTTTTATTGCCTGTCATTAATGTTTTCCACTTCAGCGTTCTCACTCTTTGCTTTGGTAAAAAAGAACTGCGTTGCACCAAGTCAACCCCCACCCCCGTTCTTTTAGGACATCCTCAAGCCCCGTCCGAATAGGGTTAACCGGACTGTGGCAACCCCAGCCAGTCAAAAGTGGCATCCCTGGTTTTGACCGGGTTGATTTGATCCAGGCCTCAGATTGTCCGTGGACGGGCTGAGGCCAGCGAACAACATCGTGCTGAGGACGCAGCGAAAACCTCAGTCAGGAATCGCGCCCAGGAAATTTGCGGTAAAAAGTCGTCACTTTTCCCCCCAAAGAAAACAATCATTGCAGTCGCACATGAAAAGTCCTATTGGGCCCGACAATAGAAAAATCGATAACGTCATCGATAGTAGAAGGGTTAAAACATAACACTTCATTTTTATTCTCGAGAATACGGTGATTTCAGCTGATACGGTTACATTTGCCCAATGCACTCAAGAAATGGAAAGTGAAGCAGCTGCGTGGAGTTAGATATTAAAAAATAATATGCATGCCAGCACACTGGATGCGCTATTGACAAACCCTACCGGCGACTCAAGGGCGGCTTAGGTACAAAAAAGTATTGAACGACTGAGGCTGATATTCAAGGCCAGCCTATCTTTAAGGCAGGCTTATCATAACGACTTGAAGGGGGCAAAATGTGTGAGGAAAGCGGCCAAAAAAACCTCTTTGTTCGGGGATGCTTTCTTTATGCACATTTTATTCATTCTCGTTTTGGGCTGTTGGCCGCGGCCTTGAAGAGGAACTCCTTCTTCCCCTTCCAAGGAGTCAGCTCCTCGGTCCTCAGGGACGCAGAAATGACGATCGGCGAGCGACAACTTGAAGCAAAGGTATTTGGGGCCTCTTAACACTATTGTACTTTCCCTTTCCATGTTTTTTTTACAAGTGTTGCCACGTGAGTTCATCCAACGTCACCAAAGTTTATGCAACTCCCTGCCAGGGTCACAGGGTCACTGCTGCTCAGGCTGAGATGCATCCAATGAGTCTGCACATACCCATGCAAAAGAGTTTTCCAAATGGCAAAAGGAGGAAAAGTTTCCAGAAAATTGCATCACATGGTCCCCCCCCTCCCCAAAGTTCCCAAATATGTATAACTAATGCGTTTGTACATAAGATGCCGGCCCCTAGACATCACACTGGACTGCTCCTAAGCGACAAGGTCAGGCTGAGGGGCCACCCTGCACTGTACTCTGCAGTATGAGCTAAAACTAGAGCCACAAACAGCTGTTGTGTCGGGTGTAGCTGGTGAAACGACGTGTGACAGGTCAATAATGCTTAGCAGCACTAGAAAACTCACAGAAAACAGTTAAATGTTTCTCTAGCATGATGGACCTCAAAATGCCTTCTAGGTTTCTGCCCAGCACAAAAAAAATGGGCGGTCAGTTGTGGTGGCCACAGTGACCAGGGGAATAAAGCAAGTTTAACTTTGTACTTGCGCTTTATTGCATAACGTTATAGGGCTTGGATATCCAAGTGACTCTGACTGCTCATCCCATCACACGTTAAGTCCATACAGCCAGCACAAGGGTAAAAGAAGTCTTTGACGAAGCCACTTGAGAATGCCAGCTCTGATTATACTATTTCAATCAATGCGTCGATCGGTTTTATCCTAACCCTGAACTTCGCCATCCCTTATCAGAGGCAGCTGAGAGTTGCCATGTTGTCTGAATCTCCTCCTTGAGGAAGTCCAATCCCCCTTGGACAATCCTTGATGCATTGATTTTAATGACATAATAAGAAGTTAATCCCAAATTGCTCTTGCTCTACTCTTCTTGGCACTTGAGCCGCCCGAAACTGACTCAACTACTGCTCATTTTCATTGTCCATTTTCCACTCCATTACCATATTCTAGGAAAGTAGAAACATCCAACGTGTCATATCTTTCTACGAATTTTCTCATGTCACCAACATCCTTCACCTTCCCGAAGTTCCTCATCGTTGTCCTCAACTGCTTCCTCAACCCTCCTGGAAGCCGTTGATGCAGCTCTTGTGGTAAGTCATGTCGCTTGGGAGATATTATGCAATAACATTCTAAGCGCTAATCTTTTAGGGCTGAACGTTGCAGCCAAATGTGTCGTAGAGATACTCAGACATGACGTGCCATCTTTTGGCATGTGGCACTGGAGGGTGGGCGGCCACACCCACAGAAAGCTGCAGCGATTTCTACCAAGGAGCAGCAGTCAAAAACATCAGAAATCAACAGCTTTCAGGAGGGAGGCATCTTCAACTCAGCACTCTACGGTCACAATGAGCACTCAACAATGCGCACTTTTGTACTCAAAGTTGCGTCTGAGTGTCTCAACAGACGATGTCACGTCGAATTTCAGCCTTAGAACACAGTGAGCAGCAGTGGATGCAGCCTACTGACGCTTAGCAACATCCCCTACGGCAAGGACTGCAAGTCCCACACCGGCTGGAAGGTGCTGAGCAGCAGTGGCGCACCACTGCTGGTCCAGCGCTGGTGTGAAGTCTCGTCAAGCCTCTTGGTGAGGTTGTGGCACAAAGGCCTTGCGTGAGTGCGCCCAAGACCGGCTTGCTGAGGTCGAGATTGTTACTGGCGGCTAACTTCGAGATGCCATTCATGATGTGACCTTGATTGGTGTCGTTGAAAAGCAGAAATTCAGCCGCATCCTCGTTTTGTTGCATGCATCATGCAATTTCACTTTAATGCTCAGTTAAACCTGGTAACCAGTGTGGCTATAATATTAGCTCGTACTTATAGGTGGGCCAAAGAGTACGGCCTATTTTAAGGCATAATTGGCCTACATTAGCATACTTGGCATGAAACATTCAAAATGCTTATTTTATGCAAAACACGATTGTCAAGTTTCTTATATGCCGCATGTGGCAACCCTGAATTGCTCTCCCTCAAATAATACCAACGAAACAAATTGCAGAAAGTCGGGCTGCATCAAGCTGTTGTTTCTTGGGTTGGGGACAGCCTCAACCCCCAAAACCTGGGCCTCAGTTCAGGCTCAGGCTCTAAAACTTCCGGCCAGGCTCACCATCAGCCAGACCAGAAGGACTGCAGGGTTGAAATCAAGAGTGAAAGACTTTCCTACCACGGGGGTGGGTTGGGAGCTCAAAAAAGTCTGTGCCTGAGGCTTTCATAGCTGCGCAGAGCTCAGGTTTGGAGTACATTGATGCCAGGCTAAAGCCCACTGTACTCTACAGAAGATTTGCACCAACCTCGGAGTTGGAGTCTCTTCACTCTTCACTGCCACTCTGCTCCCTCCCCGCAACTAAGTGACTCACTGACAAATGAGTGAAGCTGACTCAGTCCCATATGCAGGACAAGCTCATTGTTCAGTGGAGCAGCTCATTTTTTTAAAAAGTTCTGAGACACGCTCTGCGGTAGCCAAAATTTAAAGAGAATGATGTGGCTTTATTATCATGCTTTTCAGCATATTTGACCTCTTTTTATGTATATTTTATGGCATATGAGGTTTCTTTTATTAGCATATTTTGCCCATCTACTCATATACCAAACTGTACTCTACTTCCCGTACTGTGCAGACCCTGCTCTACTCCACATTCTGTGCTTTGGGCTTATCTGTGCTGTCGTCAAGCAGAGACAACGTGCGTCGCTACCTGACTTCTTGGCCACGCACCAGTGCTGCAGTGCAGTGCAGTGCAGTGCACTGTTGCGACTCATGCCACACAAATTCACTCAACTACTCGCGAACTACTCGATACTCTGCACTGTTTACTCGTCTTGAGCTCGAAACAGTTTTCAAGTATCATCACCCACCTCTACAGGTAAGTAGTGTCGGGTTGGGCGGGGCTGCTTTGCCTTTGTCTTTCTTCCCACTTCAATCTAACGTCGTGTTTGCAGTCATTTCTGCCTTGATTTGATGACGTCTTTGTCTCATCACGCCCTTTGTGATAATAAAACGTGTTCTGGACTGGGTGCTAATGACGACGGTGCAATTATGTTCCTGGTGAAAAGAAGGGTCGTTCTTGTCGTCCTCCCCAGAAATGTAATGAGCGACGCCAAGATGAAACTTTGTCTCCGTCATCTTGTGAGCTGGAATGAACGTTTCACTCCTTCATTAGACATATGTAAAGTTTTATGTGGACTGAGTGAGGGTAGTGGAGCCGCTGCCCCAGCTGCCGAGGACGACGAGGACGGAGGACGAGGAGGACGCACTTCCCTGTCGCTCACTCGAATCCGGCGTTGGCAACGTCGAATATCTCGTAACGTCATATTTGCTATAAAGATGTAACTTTGTTATTCATCTCGAGAGACCAGGAGAGAGGACCCAAATCTGAATTTTCTCAGTCCCCTAGGACTAATGAGACCAAGTCAGACTGAGCACTCAATGGGCCTCTGTGTACCAAGGCTAAGGCTGTGTGACAACGGAGTTGACAATGAGTTAACAACCAAGTTAACAGCTGAGTCGACCATTGTAACTAGTGAATCGACAATGGCTCAATTGTAATAAGTGAGTCACAGATTGGCCACTTTGCACGAGCCATTTCGATTTGCCAT